>Ga0129336_10000008_pt1 | contig 81807 bp, 105 predicted proteins | sample CPB6_02_DNA_FD_96878 | JGI IMG/M metagenome (GOLD analysis project Ga0129336, IMG submission 96878) | Freshwater to marine salinity gradient microbial communities from Chesapeake Bay, USA - CPBay_Sum_0.6_0.2_DNA | ecosystem: Environmental > Aquatic > Marine > Coastal | place: USA: Chesapeake...
AAAGAGCTAGAAGAACATGTCTGGTTCCAGCATAGAAGCTATATTGGTAGAGCAAGACTAATGAGAATGAAACCAAAGACATGCCTGACATATCATAAAGATGATAGTAGTATGAGATTACATATTCCTATAGTGACTAATGAAGGATGTTTCTTCATTAATAATGAGATAGTAGGTAAGATGCATGATACAGGAAGACTTTACCTTTATGATGTGAAATCAAAGCATACAGCAGTTAATGCATCGAGAGAAGATAGAATTCATCTAGTCGTTAACTGCTATCAGTGATGAATTACTTCCCATATGAATTTAAATTCGTATCTATCCTTAGTGACTGGGCTTTGAGTGGGGATACTAAGTTTTTAACAAAGATCAACTCCTTCTTCCGTAAGCAGTGGACACCGGGTCTGAGGTATGTTATGGAAAAGGTAGAGGAAGAATTATGTGAGTATGGCCTTCCTCGCGTTATATCAGTTAACGTGTTTAATAGACCAGCTCATGATGAGCAGATTATTCATATTGATTACTTAAAACTGTTGAACGGAACAGTTATTCCTACATCTGTTGCATACAACATACCCATTATAGGCAATGATTCCTCAATAATGAGGTGGTGGGATGGAGAATATGAGTTGGTGTACTTCGAGAAAGAACAACCGCCCCCATTACCACGCATATCAACATATAGAATAAAATGGATTACCCAACCACTTGTTGTTGATGAGCTTTACATATCAAAACCACACTTTGTCAGAATAGACCAACCACATAACGTTCAAATAGGTAACCAGGATAGGATACTGATATCACTGAGGTTTGAATCAAAAGTGACCATAGAAGAAGCTAGTGAGTGCGTAGGATATACCGGTTACCTATAATGTATAGAACCTGTTAGTCCCCATCTTGAGGACTTCGTTTACCTAGCTTTAGGATATTCTTTTTACTAAACCGTTTACCTATTATTTTACGTAGCGTAGTACAATCACAAAATAATTAATTTTTTACTAGTCTTGCGGAGTTACGTTACCTAAGCCTAGTAGCATAATAGAGTTTCAACGGAGTTTCCTGCATTGTAGGATAAGATATTTTGCATAGTAGGAAATGCGTTTAAATACGGGGGGTGGTGTGAGGTGATTTGGACCTCAGACTCTCTCAAAAGTCAACAGACCATCTCTCAATCACTTTCCCATAATACAAAATCATTTCCCACAATACAAAATACTCCCCACCTCAACATTTCATACCTCAACTATTCACATCTAAACATTTCATACCTCAACAATCCCACAATACAAAATCATTTCCTACAATGTAAAAAACCCCTCCAAATAAAAAAAAAGAATCTAGCTTTTACACTAGATTCTTTTTAATTATCAACCCCTTCTAATCATTCTTCACATTCACAAACACACTATACTCCTCCTCACCATAACTCACACAATACATCCACTCCTCATTCCCACTCTCCCACAACATAAACCCATCATCATACCACTCATTCCAATCACAATCCTCATCATCACATTCCTCTCCAAACTCCTTCCTAATATTCTCCTTCCACTCCTCAAACCCCATATACTCATCACTCTTCCTAAACTCCTCTAACCCTCCCCTACATCCAAACACAAACTCATATACTCCATCCCCTCCCTCTTCAATAATCTCCACAATATCACTATACTCAAACCCATTATTCAAATACTCAATCTCACTCTTCATCTTCTCAATCATCACACTCACATTCACAACTTTATTAATCACAACTTTACTCATTTCTCTCTCCATTAAATTAAACACCTCTCAAACAACAACAACATATTATAACAAACACATTCTCTCATCAACTCTCTATCAAAATACCCAAGTCAACAGTAAGCTCATTCAAAAGACCATACTGTTGACAAGCTCATGCAAAGTATGAGACAATGAGTGGGGGACCGTTTGCGCGGGGTTGGCGGTGGCGCGCTCTCGCCGTCCATCCCCAGAGTGCCTGTTCGAACGCATAGAGACATCATCCATAAAAAAAGAGACCAAGACAACAGACCACATATCCTACATTGTAGGAAATAAATATGTTGACTTCTGTTTTGGTCTATGAGACAGTGGCCTTGTCGTTAAACAAAAGGACTAATGATGAAGGCAATCTACAAAGGGACGGAGTACTACATCATCTCTGTGCTTGGCGAATTGATCGAGATCGCCCCTACCAAACACGGTGCAGGGTCGTTCCTTGCGCATAAAGACTTTATCACCATTGTGGAGTAATCATGAAGCGAAGCGCTATCAAGACTGGCATCTGGGGCGGCTTTGCCGCCTGGGTAGGAGTGCAGACATACAGGCTGATCACAGCCGTTGTCATGTTCATCCAATTGGTGTTCGGACTCTCTCTTGCTGCTGTATCGCTCTGGATCGCCGTACACTACAATCTAATACCCAACTGAGTTGACCTGGTATTTGGTCTGTGCTATACTGACCTCACTGTTCAAATGGAGTTCCAAATGAAAGTGTTCGTGTACTTCAACTTGCACAAGAAGTGCTGGTCTGTCAAAGCTCTCGAGGGTCCCCGCAAGGGCCGGGTGGTCCAGCATGCGAAGACTATCGCTCTGCATAACGTCACATTCAAGGTGTCCGAGGCTGGACGTCAACGAGTGCTGCGGGAGAAGAAGAAGAATGTGCATGCAGGAGCTGTTGGCACGCTGGATGTGTACTCATATGAGCCCAGCTCTGTTGACGGTCTCGCCAAGGTCTCATACAATCCCTACAAGGCAGGACACTTCGTCAACAAAGAGACGAATGAGCCTGTCTACACCGCGCAGTATGCGTATCTCATTGACAAAACCGTGATGGTGAAATAAATGTTTGATTCCACTCGCTTCGCTTCCTACAACGACTACAACGACTATCTCACCCGCAAGCTCGCTCATTACAATGAGTGGCTGGGAGATCCCAAGCGGACGTTCAAGAATGGTCCCTACCCAGGGTTCCCTGAGGACCTCGAGCATGCAGCTCGTATCCAGTCCTTCAAGAAGGCAGCTGCTCAGGAGTTCGAGAAGAAGGCGAACCCTCCCATTGAGCGCAAGAAGAAGTCAAAGAAGGCAAAGAAGACTGCTGATGGTGGTCCTACCAAACAAGAGCGTGCTGTTGACATCTTCAAGCGTTTGAGTGGGGAGAAGGCTGCGACCATCCAAGCAATCCAGGATGAGCTCGGCATGTCGCTCGCTGGTGCCACTACATACTTCTACAATGCAAAGAAGTTGGTCTGAGTTGACCTAAGGTCTGGTCTGTTGTAATATGGCCAGACCTTAACAAGGAGATAGAGATGTCAGTTCAAATCAAATCTGTTGTTCGTCCTACTCAACTCGTTCGCAATGTAATGTACAAACACGAGAGTACACGTGGACTCGTGTTCACAAACAAGTACAAAACTTGTAGAACTGTCAAGTGCTATTTTGATCCCAAAGTAGGTGCAGAGGAACTCATTTCAGACATCACATCAGTTCTACAAACAGCAGGTGTACAAGAGTTCAAAATCAAAACCCTAAAGTACACGGATCCATTTCTCTTGGGTCGTATGTGTTACACCTTTAATTCTCTCATTGTAAGAATCCCTTTCTCAGAACAAGCTCAATAAACAAATAGTTGACCTAAGGTCTGGTCTGTAGTAATATGGCCAGACCTTAAATAAGGAGATTGAGATGTACGTTCAAGTCTACATTCCTACTGTGATTCTCGAGATGGTTGAAGAGGCCTTTGAAGGGCTCTTTGGCCGCAGGCCTACCACAAAGGAGCTGCGGGACTTCTTCGCAGCAGACGTAGCAACACTGTACGATCAAGGCATTCACGAAGCTCCTACAAACGAGCTCGAGGACTCCCTCCATCACTTCTTCTATCACAAATTCAACACTCCTCCGGAGGCTGCATAATGAGCTGGGCACGCAAGATGGCTGACAAGCGGAAGATCAATCGTGTATTGGTCCGCTGCAAGAATGTCCGACACAACGACAAGCGTACTAAGGTAATGGAGCGTGAGCTCCGCAAAGAAGAGCGAGGTGTAGCATGAGCCGTGCGAAAGAACTCCTGGAAGACATCAAAGAAGATATCCGCGATGGGTTCCTCTCCGACAAAAGCATTGCACGGAAGTATGATGTGCCTATTGAATGGGTGTACATTGCGTGGGACCAGCTCTGTCAAGAAGAACATAATTGTGAGTTGACCTGATACCTGGTCTATAGTATGATGGCCTCACGTTAAACAAAGGAGTTAGTAATGAGCCAAGCACAATTCTTCTACGAAGTCAATCGGGAGCAAGCAGAGATGGAAGATGTCAACGCCGAGCTGCAGATCCTTGCAGACGAAGTGCAGCAGGAAGTAATCGAAGAGCAGTTCCGTCGGTTCCTGCAGGAAGTATTCGGAGCTCTCTACGAGGAGATCGATCTGGGTTGTGAGTTCGACCTCATCCAGGATATGGAAGCTGGTTGGGACCTTCATAAGGCCTGAGTTGACCAAAGGGCTGGTCTAGTATAGACTGGCCCTACTTTAACAGGAGATGGTAATGAAAGCTGGAACGTACTACATCGGTGACCTCTGCTATGTGTTCAACATGGACGACTGGAATGATGTGTGCAACATCACGATGGATGGACGTGAGGGTGAGTTTGAGCTGCCAGATGGTCGCAAGTTCGCACTCTACAACACTGCATATGGTGATGGAGAGTACAACGACCAGTTTGGCAACAAATACCCTGTCGACTCTGGCACTATCGGATGTGTGTTGTGGAAAGACACTTCTCGCTATGAGTACATCCTTGCTGATGTGGGTGCTGTTGTTGACATGAAAGAGGATTTCGATACCTGCTCAGATGGGAACGGTCTCATCAAAATCGGTAGCACGACTATCGACACTGCCGAAGAATGGCTCGATCAGTATGATGAAGAGAATGAAGAATGGAGTTGACCTGAAATCTGGTCTATGGTATGCTGGCCTTACGTTAATCAATTAAAGGAGTTTCAAATGAACCAAGTCTTCTCAATGCTCACCCAGTCCCTCATCGATGGCAAAGATGCTGCTGCTGCAGTAGTTGCTCCTGCAAAGAAGAAAGCTGTCCGGGCTAAGCCTGCAGCGAAGAAGGATCTTGCAGAGCAGGTGGTCGAAGTAGTAAAGCTAAAGGCTCGCCCAGGCACGAAGGCTGATCTCGCTCTGGAGATCGTGCAGAAGGCAGGCACTCGTAAAGAAGCGATCGCTGAGATCATGGATGTGTGTGGTATGACGGTGCAGGGAGCAACGACGTACTACTACAATGCAAAGAAGAAGCTGGCCTAAGTTGACAACAAGGCTGGCCTACAACAGGCCAGCCTTTCATTCATCATAAGGAGTCTATTATGTTCGCAATGCCTAACACTCGTCAAGTTCGTCGTATCATTCGTGAAGCTGCTCGTGATATCGGTGTCACGTTCGAGCGTCATTCGTGGACAGACAAAGTGGATGTTGAGAATCCGAAGCTGCGTCAGGTCTGCTTGAGTCCTCTCTATCTGGGACCTGAGCCTCACAGCAAGTATGACGAGCTGATCAACATTATCCGCAATCGTCTTGCTCAACACAACCTCCTCATCATTCAAGGGTTGTCTGATCATCTCTATGTTCGGTTCTATGGCGAGATCGCCCCTCGCAAAAAAAAGGTCTGACCTGAGTTGACCGTGAGGCTGGTCTATGGGATACTGGCCTCACGTTAAACAAAGGAGTTAGTGATGTACATCAATCTTCAGCCGAGCAAGACCTACAAGACCCGCGAGAACGCCATCAAGGCAGCGATGACGCAGGTCTGCAGCAAGCGTGACGATCTGCGGTTCATCATCAGCATCACGGAAGACGGTCGCTTCTTCCCAGTGTTCCTTGGTGTCAATGCTCTGCCGGTGATCCACATCGGATTCTGTGTGGCAGCCTAAGAGTTGACCAGGCCAGTGTTCTGAGGGATACTGGCCTCACTGTTAAACAAGGAGCTAATGATGAGTGCAAACGAGATCAAAGTCTACGGCATGTCGGTCGAGCGCATCCAGGAAGAGTATGTCAACAGCATCACGGCTCAGTGCTGCGGCCTGGAGATGGTTGTGGCTGGCATCCTGAGCGATGTGCAAGAGGTTGTGCCGTTTGACCATGTCAGGCCCGAGCAAATCCGTCAGCAGCTGAACATCGCTAAGTACCTCCTTACGCTGATGGCTCGGCAACGTCGTGAGCAGGTAGCATGAAGTACTCAGAGATGTCCTTCGTCGCCTTCCTGCAGGCGGCGGAGGATTATGCAGAAGCAGAGGGTATGCTGGCGGAGTTCACGACTACGTACCAGTACTACAGGGTGTACTGCAGTGTGAAGGACAGCACACTGCTTGCCCTCAACGATGTGTTCGGCAGAGAATGTCCTCTCATTCATTAAGGAGTTCAACATGAGTACTCGTGCATTCATCGGCATGCAACAGAGCAACGGCAAACTGATTGGCAACTACTGTCACTATGATGGATACCCGTCGCACGTCGGTAAGCAGCTTGTTGCGTACTACAGCACCGCTGAGCATGCCATCGCTCTGATCGGTGGTCCGCAGATCCGCTGCTTTGTTGAAGGGGAAGTCGAGCGCTTCAAGGACAGCGATATTGGCACGGAGACATTTGAGAGTGTGGATGAGGTACTCAACAGCGGCTACGACTACTGCTACCTCTTCTCCAAGGAGGAGCAGTGCTGGAAGTGTTTCGGTCGGGATTATGGCCCCTACGCATCCATCATCGTCTCCAAAGAGATCCCGCGTTGACCTGTTACCTGGTCTAGGGGATACTCTCCCTACTGTCAAACAAAGGAGCTGATCATGCAACAACAGAGCTGGGTGAAAGATGGCGAGCGTATCCGTGGGAACTACCATGGGAAGGTTGTGGAGGGTGTTGTGCATGACAGCCGAGTAAAGTACGGCGGCATGGTACAGTACAGAGTCATGCTTGACAACACTGTTCGCCTGCCATGGCGCTCTGAGCCAGTCAGCGTAGTCTTGCTCGACGAGAGCGAAGTGCTCCCCAGCGAAGTTTGAGTGCCTGCAGGGGCCCCTGCGGCCCCCTGCAGAGTCGTACTGCTCCCCTGCAGCCCGCCGGGGGCCCGCCTTTTTTAACGCGCAGGTACCCGTACCCGGGTTCCAGTACTTGGCTGTGTGTCTCCAAAGGGGGGCCCGCCTTGTTTTATCCGAATCTGAAAAAAGCTGTCTCAAAAAATTTTTTTGGCAAAAAATCGCGAAAAGGAGCGTCTGCAAATGATCTGGGCTATCCGAATTACATTCTTCTTATTGGCGCCTCTCATCCTCTATTGGCAGTATAGAGACGTGCAGAATCTTTTTGCGAGTGTAGAGGCACTCTATGAGAATCAGATTGCTATCGTACAGGGACAGTTAGCAATTACATCAGAGATCAAGGAGTTGCGAGCAGAAGTATTGCAGCAACCAGTGCCACAGGCGCCTGCACCTAGCATTAAGCCTCCTTTGCAGGTGATCCGTACAGATCATCAATTGAAGCATGACCCACTTGACATCTTCTGTATGGCAAAGAACATATATCATGAAGCTGCACATGAGCCTGAGATTGGTCGCTATGCAGTTGCGCAGGTAACACTTAACCGCAAAATGAATCCTAAGTATCCAAAGAAGATTTGTGATGTGATCCTGGATCCATATCAGTTTAGTTGGGCAAACGATAAGAAGATTCGCTGGACAAATCCTAAAGGTCCTGCATGGGAGGAATCCAAGCGTATTGCATATAATGTAGTAGTAGAGGGGTATAGAGTGAAAGGACTAGAGCATGGCCTCTTCTATCATGCAGACTATGTCAGTCCTAAATGGCGCGATAACAATGCTCATATCACTCAGATCGGTAGACATATCTTCTATAGCCGGGCACTTTGAAGGAGCGCTGATATGAACAAACGAATTCTAGAGCTTGCTGAACAGGCTGGGATTACGACTAACTTGGATACTGATTACTTTGAAAAAGACGTCAATAAATGGGTTGACTATTATTCAGAAAAGTTCGCCGAACTAATCATCCAGGAATGCATTGACAACCTACTTTGGCATGGGCATGATGAGGCTGCAAGCCAGTTGGAATGGCTACGAGGAAATCGTTTCGGAATTAAAAAGTAATTATGTTGACTCTTTAGCTGGTCTCGTTGTATAGTGCTCTTGTCGTTAATGAGGAGTTTAAATCATGGCTAAGCACTACATCACTTCTTCCGACATCAAAGTTACACCACACATCTGGCAATCACATGCCTCTCGCTATGCATCTAGATCAGATCGCGCTCAGAGCGAACGAGCTATCAATATTGTAGAGACAGCTCTCCCCATCCTCAAAAAAGAACTTGACCTTCCTCGCGATATCAAGATCCGTATTGCCAGCGTCAAAGGCAACTACCTTGGCTGGTACATTGAACGTGCACACTTGGCTGTACTTGATTACAAAACAACTGGTCGTAATGTATTGGAGATCCTCGCACATGAATTGGTTCACGCAGAACAATACCACCAAGGACGCCTTGCACAACGGTGGCGCAAAGGTAAATATGTCACTTTCTGGAAAGGCGATGCCGTCCGTGAAAGCTATCGCAACCGCCCACACGAACAAGAGGCATTTAAACGACAGGTTGAACTCGCAGACCTGGTCGTCCAACAACTCGGCACGGACTTCATGGTTCTAAAGGTGAAAGCATGAGACACTACCTTATCTGCAGTTGTGGTAACCATCACGACGTCGATGATGTTGAATTCATTAACATCGAAGAAGGACCACGCGGTGAAGACATTATGACATATAAATGTCCTGTAACTGATAATTACGCTCAATCTTTTGTATATAAAGGAGTAACTGAATGAACATCCATATCCTCGCTCTCACTAAAATGGCTAAGATCCTTGGCATCGCTGCACTCGTAGGTGCTATCGTGGGATTTGTAACAAATCACCTTACAGCCGAAGAATTGATGACCTATCTTTCTTTTGGCTTCATCGGCTTCTTGATCGTTATGATGTATGCTATTTTTTATGACGAAGCCAAGCATGAGATTGAGAAGAAGAAATGACCTACGTTACTGTCAGTGCTAACATTGATGTGGACATGGACGAAATCGACACGGCCGACCTTGTCGATGAACTAAGGAAACGAGACATCCGACTTCCTAGTATGGATCATGTCGAAGAGCTAAAAGTTATCTACCACAAGCGTAGACAAGGACTAGATTATCAGAGAGAATTGGATCAGTTCATGTATAATGTTTTGGGAGTGACTGTATAATGGGAACCAACTACTACGTTGCATCTAATCACTGTGAATGCTGCGACCGATATGATGAAGAATACCACATCGGTAAATCTTCTGGTGGTTGGGCATTTTCTTTTCATGGATATCGCGCTGAACGGCTTGTAAGCTGGCAAGCATGGAAAGAATTTCTCAAAGATAAAGTTATCATGGATGAATACGGAGAACGTATCGACTACGATTGGTTCGTTGAATATATTGAAGGACCAAAAGCACCCAGTTACACAAATACTCATGGGCGAAAGAACCTTCAACACAATGATGAAGGGAAAACCTGACAAGTCTGGATATACTTGGTTTAATCCTGAATACGATTGGGATGATCCAGAAGGATACGCTTTCTGTAGTAGAGAATTTTCATGAATGAAGATCAACTAATCTTTAGTGCATGGCGTGATTCAGAAGCATACCAAGTACCCATGACAGAAGAAGGCGTAAAACTTGCAGGGAGGAGATATGAGTCTTTTCGCAGAGGCTGGGAATACCATAAGTTCTATCTAGAACATGGTGATGTCTATATGAAGGATTACCTTGAACATGGACCGAGGTGTGAAGATGAATGATAATTGGTGGGTCTTTCCCGTAGCAGGTTTAACACTTGCGGCTATTGTTTTGCTAATTGTTATTGGTGGTAAGTTGGAAAAGATGCGTATTTACAACAACTGCCTTGACAAGAATGGCACATTGCTGTATACTGATGCTGTTAAACATTGCAAAGAGATTGTAAAGTGAACAAACGAATTCGAGAACTTGCTGAAGAATCCCATAATGAATTCTACAATGTTCATATTGATTTAGAATTGTTCGCCGAGTTGATTGTTAGGGAATGTTGTGATGCTGTAAACGATGGAAGTAAATTAGGTGATTGGTATAATATGCGAATTAAAGAACATTTTGGAGTTAAATGATGCGTTTTGTCACACCAAAAAAACTTTATTACGTGCTACTATACAAACCGAGAACCTTTCCCGACGGTGGTTGGTCTAACTTTATTGCTACACCATATCTCGGTAAAGCACGATACTACGCTAAGAAACTAAAACGACCACATCGTCAAATTGATGTTCGGGTGCGTGGTAAGCGTAAAGCGTATGTTTTGAAAGGAAGTTGGCTATGAACTTCATTAAGTGCCATAAATGTGGGCGTGAAGAACCTGCATTTGATTATGCACATATCTGTGGTCCGGTAGAGGTAAAACAACCTAACAAACGAATCGAACTAACAAGACCTGACGGAACACCTTACCTAACACTTAGAAAAGATAGTCGGCTTGCCTATATTCAAATTCATGATTATGATTACTTCGGTAATCCTGTAGAGTTTAATTTTGATGTGAGAGCAATTCCTATGTTGATCGATGGGCTACTTCAACTGAGAGATCAATCATGAATGACCGAATTGAAGAACTAGCACAATGTAATGAACGCATTCTAAACTTCTTTCAAACTGGTCCCATTCAACGTGCAGCCATTGAAGAATTCGCCGAGTTGATTGTTCAAGAATGTATTGACACAGTATTAGATTCGAGTGTAGAATATACTACGCGACCACAAGTTGCAATTGAGATAAAAGAACATTTTGGAGTTGAATGATGGATGATACTGTTTGGTTTTTTGTTGGTTGGATTGTAGGCATTCTCCTCGGCTATGTAATGTGGGCACCTGAAACCCGGTTCAAGCAAAATTTTATTGATGGATTAACACTGCGATTTCTTTGGGGAAAGCGATGAATGAACGAATCCAAGAACTTGCCCGAGAGGCTGGATTTTATGCCAATTCAGATATAGAAAAATTTGAAAAGTTCGCCGAGTTAATTGTTAAGGAATGTGCTAAACTTGCAGACAAAGAATCTTGTTATCCCTATTCAACTTATGGGCTGTTAATTAGAGAACAATTTGGAGTTAAAGAATGAGCCAAGTAGTAAGAGCAATTGAAGCACATGACACCGGTGAACGAAAACTTATTAAAGAAAGTTTCTCTACACTGTTTCAAGATGTATTCAATATCAAGTCACATACTCAAGACCTAAGAGGAACTGAAGGTATTGCTAAACAATATCGTATCAGTGTCATAATTGGTTCTCAAGTCCATGTAAGTGACCTTGATCTTCTTCAAGAAGGTGGTGATGCACTAGAAGAAGCAATTCATCGAACCAAGCGCCAAGTTATTGAAGCCATCTATGGTGAGTTTCGACAAGACCTTATGTTGACTGAACGTGCATTGTATGACCGTGATTTTCAGAAAGCACGAGACTATCTAAGGATTCTAGAACAGAAGATGTTTGGGATTGATTAATGAGTGATATCTGGAAACGCCGTGGTGAGATTGATCGTGCCAGGTCATTAAGGATGGAAGAACTTATGGCCGATTACGATAATAATGTTTACTACCCTGCTAAGAAACAATTGCTTCGTGATTGTTTTCTTGAAGGGCACCGCGGAGGTAAGTATCATGACAATGGCTTTGGTTGGTCGTGGTTCTATTGTGGCAAGTGTGGCGGCCGGTATGATATTAGTGGTCCAGATGGAGAAACCAAATTGGCAGATGGAGCAAAATGATGAAACTAAGTGAATTGCACCGATTGGTGAATGCACATTACCACGAAGAACGAATGGTACGTGAAGATCCAGAAGTTGTTATTCAAATTAAACTCCCATACTCTACTGTAGGTGCTCATCCAACAGTTAAGATCAAACACATTGGTATGGGGTTCGATTGGGATGCAGGTAAGTTCATTATCACACCAGAAGAAAACCTAACACCTGCTGACCGTGACTTTGCTGAACAGATGCAAAAGATGCAAGATGATTTGGGTTGGGCTAGGTATGAGAATCGTAATCTCAAAGCAGAAATTAAAAAGCTAAAAAAATGAAATCATATAAAGAAGAAGTAGTAAATCAAGCAATCCTTGGTTTAGTTCAAGGTGGCTTTTCGGAAGCAGAATCGCTTCGTATGTTGCTTGAACGAATTTATGAGTGTGGCTATAACGAACACTCGAGGCAACTAACCGAATCTGTTGCTAAAAAGCAGCCTATTTACATTGTTGCTGGCACATACGAACAGTTTAGAACATATCATCGAGAAAAAGGATTAGATTGTTGGTTTTGTTACGTGTCAGGACCAGATACACTGAGAGGCATTATAAATCCGCAGGTAGAATTTGTTGGCACGTGGCTAGACCGTTCTGATATCCATGATATTATTACACAGGTGAAAGTATCTGCATGGGGAAGAAAAGAATGACAGTAACTGAACTAATTCAAAAATACCCTCTTATTTTCCAAGTTCGCAAAGGCCGTGAACTTGAACCTTTTTGCATGTTTGGTATTGAATGTGGAGCTGGTTGGGTACCACTCCTTAATACACTCTGCTATCAGATCCAATCGTATATTGATTACCGTAAAGAAAGTAATGAGCGAATCGAAGAGAATAAAAAGAAGTACCCAGAATACGATCAAAAGCCCTTTGACCTTATTCCTCAAGTTGTTGTAACACAAGTAAAAGAGAAGTATGGTACGCTTCGGTTCTACTATGATGGTGGTGATGAAACAATCGATGGCATGGTGCGTATGGCAGAGGCAATGAGTGCCGTTACGTGTGAACAATGTGGTGACCTTGGAGCAATAAGAGGTAGGCATTGGTTTTATACTGCTTGCGATAAACATACAAGAGAGGAAGATAAATGAACCAGGACTTTATCAATCGTAAAATGGATCATTACAATCAGTGGCTCAAGAGACAGGACCGTGGGGATACATATCCTGGATTCCCTGAAGAAATTGAGCTACTTAAAGCTCGTAAGCAACTTCAAGAAGAATTTGCAAAAAGGAAACGTAAATGAAAGTGGTCATCAACACCTGTTATGGTGGCTTTAGTCTCTCTATCCTTGCTCAAGAAGAATATCTCAGGAGAAAAGGTGAGAAGATACCTGAGAAAGGTGCATGGGATCGTTTCTTTGGTATAGATGACTATGAAGGTGTTGAAGAAATCGACCGTACCGACCCAGTGCTTGTATCTATTGTTGAAGAGATGGGCGATCGTGCAGACGGAAAATATGCAGAACTCAAAGTAGTTGAAATTCCTGATGGCATTCAATGGAGTATCCACGATTATGATGGTATGGAATGGATTGCTGAGGCACATAGGACGTGGTCATGATTGTTTTAGAAAAGTTTGCGTTTTTGTTCGCTGTCGTGACAGGTGTTTGTGTAATTACAGCAATGTGCATGGATGCTTTAGGTTTGGTTGATTTTGTTATTTGCTACGGCAAAGTAGGGGTTTGTAAATGATTGAAATGATATGGGCTGTACTAGCAATTATCTTAATTGACATTGTTCTTGCTGGAGATAATGCTCTCGTTATTGGCATGGCTGCTAATAAGCTACCCGAAGAACTACGTCGCAAAGCTATTCTGTGGGGAACCTTCGGTGCTGTAGCGGTAAGGTTTGCGAGCGTAGCAGTATTGAGCTACCTCCTCCTTATCCCTGGACTTCGGTTGATTGGAGGACTAGCGCTTCTCTACATTGCATGGAAGCTAGCTTTTCAAGAAAAAGAACATACGGTCGAAGCAAAGACAACCTTCTGGGGTGCAATTTCCACTATTGTTGTTGCTGATGCTGTGATGGGTATCGATAACGCTCTAGGCATTGCTGCTGCTGCGGGTGGCAATTTTTGGCTCGTTGTATTTGGATTACTAATTAGTGTTCCAATCATTATTTTTGGTAGCACTATTATTAGCAAACTGCTTGACAAGTACCCAAATGCAATTTTTATCGGTAGCTTTGTATTATTTCTGGTTGGAATGCAGATGATTCTCAAAGAACCTTTTATTGCCTCACATCTCGCACCTCTTGACAACCTCACAAAGAGTATTTTACCATGGCTTTCAGCATTAGTACTTACCGCAAAACAATATTATTGTGTTTGCTCAAAAAATCATGAACCCCTGTAATGAATGTACTGCGTGTTGTGAGGGATTTTTAACTGGTACTATTCCAATCCTTAATAATTTTGAATTAAAAGAAGGGCAACCTTGCCCGGCTGTATCGCAGAAAGGATGTACCATTTATGATCAAAGACCAAAAATATGTTCGGACTATATTTGTAAATACAAACAACATCTTAGTTGGCCTGTTGAATGGCGCCCGGACAAAAGTGGTATTATTACGTGGGTGTCTACAAAAAAAGACGTGAAGCGTCTAATGGTCAGAATAACACGTCAAGACTACAATACTGAACTTTATGGCTATCTTCAAAAACTCGCAAGGCAAGAAAACAACAAATTTGTTGTTATATACCCTATTTCTTTCAATAGTTAGATTATTAACACTAGTTGTCTTGTTGATTTTATTGCTGCCTTTGGTTATGGTGTTGATTGCCGTAGCAGGAACATTCATTGGAGTAATATATGACCTCTTCAAATAATGACGTTGAGAAAGCAATGCTAGAACTTGCTGACAGTAGCAACTTGTTCATGCAGGCTATGGATGAGATTAAGGAAGATGAGGAAACGTACTGGAGATCACTGTCCAAGGAACAACAACTCTGTTGTTTTAACTCCGTGGTTCGTCGAATTCATAAAGGGGATGTTGAATTACATGGGTCGTACCGGTATGTATTGTATGATGTATTTGGTTTTGGTCCTGAAGCATATGCCCGAGCTCAAATGGCCGGGTACCTTGATATCCACAACATGATTACTACCCCTGAACAAGAACGCAAACTTCTGACAGAGTTTGCAAAGCACATGGGTCATAATGATGAAGAGATTGTAGAAAAAATTCATTCCTTTTTTGTTCGTAAATATTTTTGAGGTGTACCATGACCCTTCCATATGAGCGTAGTAATGCTGTAAAAAATACAAGAAGTTTTTTGGAGGACCTCTGCACCCCTTCAGTTACACCAAAAGTCCCTAAAGAGATCAGGGATAAGGCGCGGTGGTGTTTACGACACTACCCATCTTTTTGGGAGATTGACAATGTGTCAAAATTAGAAGACAGTGCTAATACTGGATTTCAAGTGTTTGGAACCGATCCGTGGAAAAAGGAGAAACTAAATGCCGATTCTTAGTACACAGCAGTCTTCAAAACCTCGTCTTGAAAATGACACTCTGGGTAACGAAGCACTAACGGAACTCTATCAAGCCTACAATACAATGAACTTGGAAGACTTTCGTATCTTTGCTGAAGGTGTTGTAATGGCTGGTGGTGGTAAGCAGTTGCGTAAACTTGAGATTATTAATAGTATGTACGACCGTAACGTCACCAAAGAGAAGGTGCTTACAAAAGCACAAAACTTTATTCTTGCGGGAATGGGACTAGGTGTATGAACAAACGTGAAAAATGTTCTGCGCTAGTGGAGACGCTATTTCCTAATCAAGAACATTTGTGGGATAAGTGGTGGAACTCACCTAATCATGCTTTTAATAGCCTGACACCCAACGATATGTTTGAACAAAACCCCGATATTGTATTACGGTACCTTCTCTATCAATATAATGGAGATTATTCATGAGTGATCATAGACAACAAGACACAGACTTCTTGCTAACGGTTCCCGATGCAGCCATTGAAGCCTGGTTAGAAGTAGCTACTCTTGATGATGTGCTGTATGCTATTGAACTGCTGCAGGATTATTTGGCAGCGTGTGAAGTTGAGGACCTAGAACGTGTTGACGATATAAAAGATGTTTCGCTTGCATCGTCGTATCTTGCAAAATTTAAAGGAGATTGTAATGCTTGAATTTAAATTTTTTTTGGATGCGTGGAAATATTGTCGAGATCACAACATCCCTTTGACAAACATTCGTCGTCAAAATTGGGAAACGTGGGTAATTGTTGCTAGCTAACCTGTTTAGTTATCCAGCGTGGCTTCAATCTCGGCCCATCTTTGATCCGTAATATAAACAATATTTGTGGTGTCTATTGTACAATCTGTACCATCAAATATTGTTTGTAAGGTGTTTCGATTATTGGTGTACCAATTATCAAACAAGTTGCATGCTTCTTCTGAAGCAAAAACACGTGAGGTCTTGAACCCGGTCTCATCTTGCTCGACGCTATAAGAAAGGAGGTCATTGGTAATTGTTAGCTCATGCTGTTTATCTTGTATCAAACTAACAGCATTGGCTACGCTAGGCTGCTGTTGTAGTGTGTTTAAAAATGTTTGAAGATCACCGCTACTGTTAAAAACAGTATTTCCTGTGGTAACTTTTACAACGTGGATATATTTCATAGCACATTCCTATCAATGGTTGTGGTATTTATAAAGGAGAGAAAATGGAAAGCAATTCGTGGAAATATATGTGTGATTATTTAGAAGGTCGTATTGATCAAGCTCTCTTGCGAACCTCGGAGGATAAACAAACAGATATTATGTGTGCATATGTTGAGCGTAGTCTTGTCGGTAAGATCGAAGGCACACAATACCACGTGAGCGAGTTCTAATCTTAATGCATATATAGTTTTATATGCAGGTAGATTATGAAAGACAGCCACAAACTTTTTGCCCTCCAACTAATAGCACATTTAGCAATTATCCCAATGATACTGTTTGCTTCATGGTATCATTGGGTTATGGCTATACTTGTATATTTTGTTGGTGGGACGTCTATTACTGTCATTTATCATCGCCTGCTTTCTCATAAAGCCTGGATATCACCGAGGTGGTTTGAAATACTTGGCACATTGACAAGTACTTACATCGCTGCTGGGAGTTCAATAGGGTGGGTTGCGACACATAGACAGCATCACCGTTACACAGATCGTGAAGGCGACCCACATTCACCTAACACTAAACCGTGGTGGAGAGTCCAATGGTTTAGTATGTTTGAACCCGTCAATGTAAAATATAGCGTCGACCTACTCCGTGACAAATTTCATCTTAAAATACACCAACACTACTTTAAAATACATGGATTCATCGCTACTGTTCTTTTTCTTATTGATCCTTTTGCTGTTGTATATCTGTATCTGGTACCTGCTGCCCTTGTATGGAACGCTGGCAGTTCTATTAATACAGTAAACCATATGCTTGGTTATCGTAACTACGATACAAAAGACAACAGCACGTGTAATTTTGTTACCGGCTACCTCGTTTTTGGTGAAGGCTGGCACAATAATCATCATGCTGAACCGGCATCAGAAAAATTTCAGCGTAAGTGGTGGGAGTTTGATCTCGGGTATCAAGTTATAAAATTGGTACGTAAAGATGCTTAACAGAAAACAGCTCCCATCATTTGGTATATTAGACATACCTCGGTTTGACATTGATGAAATACGCGAATATTGTATAGAACAAGGATTTTTGAATACATCTCAATACAATGATGTTAAGGCAAGTGCGAATAGTGACATTAAACAAATTCTTGAAGCCAATCACTATGCAAAAAACAACTTTTTCAAGGAAGACGAAGCTCCTCCTCTTGAAGGTGAAAAATATGTCCAGCTGTATTTAACGGGAATGGACCCTGCAAAACGCTCAAAAGAGTTCAAACTCGAAGAAGATAACGTAAAAATCCGTTTTCAACGGCTAAAAAAGGACAGTCCACACTATTTGCCCGAGGCAGACGAGCATAATTATGGTGTTCGCAACGAACGAGTAGCTGGTCCATTGGAAAAAATCCTCGATTCTTTCAAAGCTCCACTGGCAAGAGTCCGTTTTGCAGCAATGGCACCCGGTTTCGAGATCAAACCGCATACAGATTACGACCCAACATACATTACTCGTTTCCATTTACCCATCGTTACTAACGAAAAATGCATGCTCTACGCCGAATATAAGGGCGTTTTAACAGAAAAACACATGCCAGCCGATGGAAACGTGTATTTTCTCAACACTGGAATCAAGCATTGGGCTGTCAATCATGGCGATACATGGCGAATTCACCTCCTTATCGACGTGAAAAATCAGGATGACCTTGTAAATCTGAGACCACTTTAAAAACCTTGTTGACGTTTTTGTAAAAAACACATAAGATGAGGCTTCCTTAACTGATCTAATGGAGTTAATTATGGCACACATGGTTGAAACAATGGCTTATGCGGGTGAAGTTCCTTGGCACGGTCTTGGTGTTCAGGTTCCAAATGACCTTTCCCCTGCTCAAATGCTGCAAAAAGCTGGTCTTGACTGGCAAGTTCAAAAAGTTCCGGCGTTTTCCAACATTAATGGAACGCCTGTTAATGTTGGTTGGTCGGCTCTTGTTCGTAGCACTGACGATAAAGTCCTGTCTGTCGTATCCACCGACTGGAATCCTGTGCAAAACACAGAGGCTTTTGAGTTTTTTCACGAGTATTGTGCGGCTGGTGACATGGAAATGCACACGGCTGGCTCACTTCGCGGTGGTCAGATCGTATGGGTTCTTGCAAAAATTAAGGAGTCATTTGACCTTTTCAACGGCGATACGGTCGAATCCTTCTTGTTGTTCACAAATCCTCACAAGTTCGGTCAATCCATCGATATTCGCTTCACTCCAATCCGTGCTGTTTGCAATAACACGCTAACACTTGCACTCAGTCAACAAACGGACCGTATGGTCAAGAAGAGTCACCGTCGTGAATTCAACGCTGCAGAAGTAAAAGAGCAGCTTGGAATCGCAACTGACAAGCTCGCTAAGTATAAAGAGATGGCCGAGTTCCTTGGTTCGAAGCGTTACACGGGTGAATCTTTGAAAGAGTACTTCAACAAGGTTTTCCCCGTCCTTGCATACGACAAGGAAAAAGGTCCTCAGCGTAAAGAGGTTTCAAAATCAGCAGCTCTTGCGCTTGAAGTTGTCGAGACACAACCGGGTGCTCGTTTTGCTGAAGGTAGCTGGTGGCAAGCGTTTAACGCTGTCACGTACTTGACCGATCATAAGATTGGTAAGTCGGCTGATAATCGTTTGACTTCGGCTTGGTTCGGTCCTAACAAAAACCTCAAGGTGAAAGCTCTTGAGACTGCGGTCGAGTTTGCTGAAGCTGCTTGATGGAGGTGGGCCCTTCGGGGCCCTTTTCATGATATACATTGAAAAATTTTGGTACGAGAATAATTTTAACATAACAGAATTTTTTTCTAAGTTCGAATCTGGTCATGACTATGAACCGTCTTGGCCAGCTGTCCTTGTTTCATCGTCGCGAGCCAATTTTGATGCTCACGAAGCAATGATGAACAACTATCGTTCAGGAAAAACAAGGACCAAACCATCATTGTGCCTTGCTGGAGGCCTTGAATCTGTTCATGCCGATATTTCTCGGATACTTGGTCTCTCGAACATGACATTCTCTGTCCTGTCAGCATGTACTTCTTCAGCATATGCAATATATCAAGCAGGGCTTATCAGTACGCACCAGGGTACTCCTGTTATTGTTGCGTGTGCTGATATGTTCTCTCCTATCGATATGCATTGGTTCAATTCACTTGGCGCTGTTTCGCCAGATACAGGTATACCTTTTGATAAAAAAAGTAAGGGTTTCAGACCTAGCAAAGCCCAAGCGATGTTTGTTGTGTCTGCAAAACCAATCAATCCTGTAGCGCAGATTGAGCAAATGATGTTCATGACTCAACCACAAGAAAAAACAGCCATTGGGGCGCTTGATGAAATTGAGAAGATGTTTGATCTTGTTGCAATGAACAACGTTGAATGGTGGAATGCTCATTCACCGGGTACTCCTTTAGGTGACGCAACAGAGTTTGAACTATTCTCACGCTTCAAACGGGATATACCTATTTCTTCCTTGAAGGGTAGGTTTGGTCACGCCTTAGCAAGCTCTTACCTTCTCGAACTTGGCGGGGCTCTGGAGGCTGTAATGGCGGGAAAGGTCCCTCAGAACGAAGGAATAACGGAGAAGATTGTTGAGGATGATAGGATCATCACGGAACCGATAAGTATTGGATGGCGGAAGAGGTTTGTTAAAATGAATATGGGGTTTGGAGGCAAAAACGTCCTGTCTGTTATAAAGGTACTAGTTTAATGTTAGAGAAAATTAAAGGTTGGAATAATTACTATGCTATCAAAGCAGCACAAGTGTCATGTCTCGTGCTGTTACCAGTTGCAATCACCCTCCTTGTCATCAACTTATCGTGGTTGTATTTGTTTGCAACGCTGCTGACTGTTCTGTTGATTTCAAAGGTAGGACATTCAATAGGGCAACATAGGTATTTTAGCCACCGAAGTTTTAAGACGGACACAAAGCGTGAATGGTTAATGGCTTTTCTTGGTACACTTGGAACAACACATACAGCTGTTCACTATGCAGCACTACATCGGTACCATCATGCCAATAGTGATACCGATTTAGATCCACATTGTCCGGAAAAGTTGGGTGTCGTAAAATCTTTCTTTGGATTTATTGATCGTGAAAAAGCAGATAAGATACCATTCCGCATTGTGAAGGATCTTCTCGCTAATAAGCCCGTGATGTTTTTTTATAATTGGTACTGGCCCACGCTCGTGTTTTACTGGATCGTGCTGATCGCCATCGATCCTTTGTTGTTTGTGTTCTGTTATGTTATTCCTTGCGGGTTTGTACAGTTCGTTGCAGGCGTACAGTTGAGCCTTGGACATCACAAAGGGTACGTAAACTTCAATACAAAGGACAAAAGCATAAATAGTAAGATATGGAACGTGTTGACATTAGGCGAAGGTCTGCATAATAATCATCACAACAAGCCTTACGAGTACAATTTTGCATACACACAAAAACCTGGTGAGTGGGATTTCTGTGGATGGCTTGTTACAAAGTTCCTGAAAGTATAATCGTATGAAGTTGACTGAAAGATGTCTCGGACGGCGGTTCGATTCCGCCCAGGTCCACCAGAAAACTCTTTGAGTAGCTACACTAGATAAACAGAAAAACTTGCTAAAGTCGACCAAAGCAAGGACCTGCTAGGAAGAAGGGCTACCAAGATTTCAAGTATCGCAGAGAGTTTTCTAATGGGCCTGACCTGGTTTCGACGGGGCAATAAGTAGGAAGATGGACGATTCGGCAATGTGAAAGCCGTAGGGTTGGGACTTCCCGGCCGAAGAAGCAAACGAAGTAAACGCAAACGAAGAACGTTTCGCATTGGCTGCCTAAACACAGCCTAGGGTTTCGGTGGGTTTCCTCGTAACAGAATAACCCACCATTTTAAACACACTCACACACAAAGGAGATAAACATGAGTGAATCAGCGTTTGGTATTAGACTTGAACTTCTTAAAATGGCAAAAGAAATGCTTGAGCATGATTACTTTACCAGGAAAGAAGCGGAGAATCAATTGTGGCATTTCAAATGTGAAATGGCAAAGACAAAAGGTGAAGAGTTGCCTGAGTTAATGCATATTCCATACCCATCTACAGTAGACATTCTTGCGAAAGCAAAAGAACTTAATCGCTTTATTAGCGACAGGCAGTAAGATATAAAGGTTTTGATGGGTTTCCTTAATAACCCATCTTTAACAAAGGAGGAATCATGAAAGCAATCCTTGCAGGATTTTTGCTTATCGCCTTTGTTCTACCGCTACAAGCGACCATTCATGAATTACCCCTCTTAGTAAATTTTCATGACCTGAGTAAAGAGTCGCAAAAACAAGTTTCTTGTTTAGCAGAGAACATATTTTTTGAAGCTGCATCAGAATCGACAGCAGGTAAAGTAGCTGTTGCGTTCGTAACAATAAACAGAGTGTTGTCGGGTAGGTTTCCGAACACTCTTTGCGGTGTTGTCCAACAAAAAATACAAGGTGTGTGTCAGTTTAGTTGGTATTGTGATCCTACTAAGCTACATCGTAGACAAGCAATTAAACATACACCGCTCTACAATGATATTCTTCGACTCTCAATCGAAGTGTTGATATATCATAAAGTATTTGAGGACATGACAAAAGGAGCTACATACTTCCATAACACCTCTACTAATCCGAGGTGGAGATTGCAAAGAACAGCTCAGATAGGGAATCACGTTTTTTATCGTCATGGAAAGGACCGACATGAAATATCAACTAGCAGACAACTTTTTATTCACTGATTTTTTCAACACTTTCCGTGAGGGAATGGTTAAAGATTTTTTGGCGGTCTTTCCTAACTTTAGCGATAAGCAGCCGACACCAGAAGAACGGGAGTTGGATCCAAAATACAACATGAAGACCGTTGGGCAGTGGAAGACGGCTGGTAATGCTGCAGCAGGTGATGCGTGGAAGGTAGAGGGATTGCGATACACAGATCCTGGTGTGAACACTCGATCTGCAACCAATCGCGACAAATACCCAACGGCGTGGCAACTAGTTGATCATTTCGATAATCTATATCCAGATGGTGTCGAAGGTGGTCAAATAGCATGTCCTATTGCTACGTATAGTATAATGGAAGCACATAGTCGTATTGGTAGACACACAGGAATTGAAAATAGGCGCAAGCAATATGTGAGATGTCATATTCCTTTAATTGTTCCGGAAGGTGATATCGTATTTGAGATCGAGCGCAAAGTGTTTATTACGTGGGACAACGTGTTTGCTTTCGACAATCAATGCGAACACAGTGCTTGGAATAATTCCTCGTATAGACGGCTTGTTTTTCTAATCGACCTACATCGCTCAATTGTTAAGTGGCCACCAGCGTGAACAGGTATCACCACAGGATAAACGTTCCAGTACCATTTGTTTTTCCGAAGTATGAAGTGCCTGATCTTAGATTCCATCTTCATCGTCGGTTTGATAAAAAGGACATGAATGTTGAGATCGTAACGTGGATACATTCGCTTGGTTTGTATATCGTTGCTGGTGAATATTTTTACACGCCACCCGGTAGAACGTTGGAACCACATTCGGATAGTCCGTCAATCAATGACGTCGTTAAACTTAACTGGATGAAGGGTGGCGAAGGGAGTGTAATGGAGTGGTTCAAGCTCAAGGATGGTGCTACACTCAAGACAAATACAACGGTGATTGGAACCCAATACTCGTTTGCACCTCGTGAGGACTTAATTAAAGTACACGCTGCTACGATAGGTACTCCAAGTCTCGTTAATGTCGGTCAAATACACGCTATACAAAACAAAGACCGACCACGTTTCGTTGCATGTTTAGTAATAGCCAAGAATGCGACAAGGAGTAGGGTGACATGGGACGAGGCGTTGGACATTTTTGGTCCCTATGTTGACTTTGATAGAAGTTAGATAGATAGTTCCTTTGTTGTTGAAATGATTTATGTGCACGTGTGTCGCCGAATGGTTAGGCTACGGATTGCAAATCCGTTTTATGCAGGTTCGATCCCTGTCACGTGCTCCAGCGGAGGTCTTGATGCTATGGCGTGTGCATCCCCGGACTGTAAATCCGGTCCCTCGTGGTAAACATTCGCGGTTCGAATCCGTGGACCTCCACCACTAATTTTGGAATTAAATGTGAAGATTGAGCAGATCGTTAGAGTACCTTATACAACACGGCCTACGATGATCAGGAACAACGAAAGTGTCTATAACATAAGTCCTGATCCTGAGTATATCAGGCAGAAAAAACATCAGTTGCTAATGTTTGATAATGCGTTGTATGGTGAAACGGAAGATGCAGTAAAGAACGATCTGGTTAGAAGGGCGGCGACATATCTTAGTGTACCAATTACAACAGACATTGTTGAATTCTCTTTTAACTTTGAAGAAGATGTAGCGATTCTACATCAAGGTGTGTTGTCAGCAATTTGTTTTTGTTTTCCAAGCTCATGGACACCAGGTGCAGGGTTAGGTAAATCGCTTAGGGAGTTGCATGCGCCTGTTGCAGATGGTGAGCTGCTTGTAAAGGCTAGTGATAAGATTGCTTCAACAATCTCAGATTTTAGTCAAGGCAGTTTTAGACGATATGTTTGGACAATAACAAAAGTGCCTTCTGTAAGTAATTATGAGAAGATTACCGAACAGTACAAAGATGAAGATTTAGATATAAATACACTTTTCATGCGTATTGAAACACAAACAACATTGCCGTTGCCAAATGGTGCGATAGCGTTGTTCTTTGTAAAGGTTGATGTCTTACCGCTAAAAGACGTATGGTACAGATACAAAAATTTGTTGTTGCAAAGTTTAAGTAGTATGTCTGATAATATCATTCGATATAAAAATTTGGGAGAAATTAGATCGTATTTACTCTCTGTGGCGTAACCTGGCAGCGTTCTACGTTTGGGGCGTAGAGGTCCTGGTTCAAATCCAGGCAGAGAGACCAAAAAAAGGGCTGATAGTGATAAGGATAGCACACTGCGTTTGCACCGCAGAAGTCGGGGTTTGAATCCCCGTCGGTCCACCAAGTTTTGCCCCTATAGTTAAATGGTATAACAGTTGATTTGTAATCATCAATTCCTAGTTCGATTCCAGGTGGGGGCACCATATTGAAACACATTAGAATCTGTAAAAAGATTAGGGATGGTACACCGCATGCCTCTCATTGAAAGCATGTATAGACCTTAGTGTGTTTCAATATAAATTCCAGTGTAGCTCAGCGGTAGAGCAGTTGACTGTTAATCAATTGGTCGTTGGTTCGATCCCAGCCACTGGAGCCAAAGCCCTCTTATCCCAATTGGTAGAGGAGACGGTCTTAGAAGCCGTGAAGTCTCAGTTCGAATCTGAGAGAGGGCACCAGATTTTGCGGGTGAAGTGTTTACGGTTACACGTCAGTCTTCCAAACTGAAATAGACGAGTTCGAATCTCGCCTCCCGCTCCAGTTTAACGGGCCTCTAGCTCATGTTGGTTAGAGCAGCGGACTCATAATCCGTTGGTGCGCGGTTCGACTCCGCGGGGGCCTACCACTTTAAATAAATGATTTTTTTGAAAAGTTAAAGTTTAGATTTAGACGTAACGAGTCACATTTATTCCACGCTGTGTGCATTACAAAGGGACTAAAACAAAAAACTTTACCTCGCTCCCATTTGTATGTGGTTTGTTCAACGGTGATACCCAGATCTCCATCTGGAACGATTAACGGTAAATGTACACGAACATACTCCTCGCCTTCGTCGTATTTGTCAGTATGCCACTGTACAATGCCGCCAGGAAGTATTGCGCTGAACCAAATACCTAACAAATGATTTGCTGGGAAGGACTCTATAAAAGGTATCAGGAACTCCGATCTTGCACGACATTTCTCGTCCCATTGAGGATTGCGTTTTCTGATAAATGAAAACGCACCGACCCACTCTGCAGAGGTACCTTTGTCTTGCTTAGGTGATTTAATGATGTTAAGATCACCAACGCCACTATAAATTCTATAGAAATCATTTTCAATTGACACTGCAGCATCTTCAATTTTATTAGTATATAAAAAATTACTGCTGGTATACATTCCCTATCAGCTCCTCAAACTAATAATAACTTCATCTGAATTCCCATGATTAATAATGTCATGGAAAGTTGTCGGATTAACAACGACAGGCTTGTTACATTGCATGCTGAAAATAACATCAGCGTCATTTCTTGATAGACCAACAATATCAAATCCTGATGCAGATTTTATTGTCTTTGTTTGACGGTTCGATTTAGGTACGTACCAGCTCATATAAACGTTGTCGCATTTTGTAATCGGTATGTTGATCGCGGCAGGAGTGAGAACACCTTTTGCATCACGGTCGATATGTATAGCCGACATTTGCTTCGGTTTAAGGCAAGCAACGGTTACAAAATTTATGAGCACGTTATGAACATGATTGTTCTCATCTATATTTAATACTTTGAAGATTTGTTGGCGTTGCTCACGGTTGAATGTTGATATGGGGAATGTTTTGTCAAAAAGACGATCATAGTGTACAATATCTATAACTACCTTCTCAAGGAGAGGAGCATTATATGTTAAGTTGATCACATCGGCAAAATAAGTCATTGTAAATACAAGTATTGCAAAGAAATTATTTATCTCGGTGTAGTGTTAATGGCAGCACGTGGATCTCCAAAATCTAAAGATGCGGTTCGAGTCCGTACACCGAGGCCACAACGAGGAAGATTATGTCTCATATTGATCATTTAAAAGCTGCGTCACGTACCAAGCACTTAAACGTTCGTCGCAATGAACAAGTTCCATATCAATCGCATTTTATAATCCCACGTGAGTTTGTTCGTTTGGATCCATGGGAAATTCAATATCTTTATGCGCTGAGTGAAAATGTATCAGAAGGCATTGTTGAGGTGGGTCGATATAAAGGTGGATCAACGCTGTTGTTCTCTCTAGCTAACACAAAAGTACCGATTCACAGTATTGATAATGCACCACAAGATGATGATTATTTGCGCACACTTATGCATACATTAGGCGTAGGTAAAAACGTTAACATTATTGTCGGTGACTCTCAAAATACAAAATATAGCAGTATCGGTAATTACGATCTATTGTTTATAGATGGTGATCATTCGTATCAAGGATGTCTAAATGATTTGAATAACTGGTGGGAGCAACTTTCACGCGGTGGACACCTCGTTTGCCACGATTGTTACTACCTTCCTGTTCAAAACGCTGTACATGATTTTATTAACTCTCCTCATGTTAAAGAAAGCGTTCTAATACACGTAACATACAAAGTCCCAGCAAAACACAAACTTATCCCGACAGGATCCCTATGTCATTTTCAAAAAATTTAGTCATCTTACCAGTATCATTGATAATGACCAAAAATTATAAAGGAGTTGCTCGTGCCATTACCATTGGTAAAAATTAAGAATATTATTCATAATAGTGAAGGGGACCCACTTCTTGGATTGACTGCTGTCGAGATTAATCCAACCGAATTATGCAACAGGACCTGTGCATTTTGTCCTCGTGTTGATCCGAACGTATATCCAAATCAAAACCTTCACATAACACGAAATACTGTCTCAGCCGTTGTAGATGATCTATACAAAAACAATTATAAAGGTCGGCTTGTTTTCTCTGGTTTTGGTGAACCTACTCTAAACAAAGATATCCTCAATCTAATATCGATAGCAAAAGGTAGAATAGATGATATACAGCTATACACAAACGGCGATAAGATCTTAAATGATGATTGGTACACTCTAGATGAATTTTTTGCAGCTGGTGTATCAGGCATGTTTATTGACGTGTATGACGATGAAGTACAGATGAAGAAGTGGCAGAAAAAGATTGAGAGGTACAACTTTCCTATTCATCTTTCAGCCAAATATAAATTCCCCATCAATATTTTTACGAACCGAGCTGGTACCGTAAAGACAAAAGGTGTACCGCAAGATGTGTTTGCAGAGCGTTGCTTTCTGCCACATACAAAAGCGTTTGTTGATTGGGATGGAAGTATTTTGTTATGCTGTAACGATTGGGCGCGCGCCGCCGGCAGATTCGGTAACGTTAACGAGACCCCTTTTCATAAATTATGGCTGGCACCTGAGCTTAATGCTATAAGGAAGAGATTGATTGCAGGAAGTCGAGCAAACGCTGGCAGTCCATGCAATGTGTGTAATGCTGTTGGTAATCAGAAGCTCTCTGCCGAAGTACGTCAGGTTTGGCATAATGCGCTTAATTGAAGTATTGTCAAAAAGAAACGACATTACTCCTTTCATACAAGAGGTGCTTGCACCGCAGGTACAATCGTTATGGCAGAGCTATGGAAAATCTTTTTACGCGTTCCGTCACACAGAGTCCATTCGGTTGTTGGGACCGTTTGAACAGGACGGTGCTGTTATAATGGAGAATGTACTTAGAAACAATACAGAGATCGTTGATTTGACCAATGGCCTTTTTCCAAAAACTGTTGACTGGCTTCAAACAAATTTTGTATCATTGCAAAGAGCTGCTTTAATAAAGCTGTACCCTTTTAAAGATGTTTCCCTTCATGTTGATCGAGGTGATTATTTTGATAAAACTAAACGTTTTCACTTATGCTTGAAAGGGTCGTACCGATATTTTGTCGGTGAAGAAAGTTTAGATGTTGTACCTGGAATGTTATTTACATTTAGGAATGATGTAAAACACGGAACACAAAATTTGAACGGAGAAGATCGAATAACTCTTATGTTTGATGTTCTAAAGCCTCTGTAGCTCAGTGGTAGAGCAGCGGATTTATACCCCGTAGCGCCAGATAAGCGGCAGGTCGTTGGTTCGAATCCAACCAGAGGCACCAGTTACTGACCGTAGCTCAGTTGGATAGAGCAACGGATTTCTAATCCGTTGGTCGGGGGTTCGAATCCCTCCGGTCAGGCCAGATTGCGGATGTGGCGAAATAGGTGAAACGCAGCAGACTTAAAATCTGCCACATAAGAAACGATGCGGGTTCGAATCCCGCCATCCGCACCACCTAAATATTTTTATTTGAGACGTTAATGAACCCTTCAGCAAACGTAACAAAAGAGCCTCTACACAAAGAAGAAGATAATGCTTGTGTGATGAAAAATGAATACTATGATATCTTATCAACTGAAGATTGTTTGATAGTAGTTGATGAACAAGAATTAGAGATTGGAGAGAATATCATTCTTGGTTATAACTAGGATTTGTTATGAAGATGAATATTGATGAAGTAAAAAAGTTTATTCAAAAACAATCGGAATCAACAAAAATTTACATAGGTGCTGACTCCGTACGTTTCCAACATAAAAAGAAGTGGTACGCAGAATACACGCTGGCCGTTGTTATTCATATTGATGGTCAACATGGTTGTAAAGTATTTGGTGAAATACAAAACGAGCCCGACTTTGATCAGAAGAAAAATAAACCAGCTCTTAGACTTATGAATGAAGTATATAAAGTGTCAGAGCTATTTCAAAAACTATCCGATGTGCTTGCTGACCGTCACGTAGAAGTTCATCTTGATATTAATCCTGATGAGAAATATGGGTCGAGCTGTGTTGTACAACAAGCAATCGGTTACATTAAAGGCACGTGTAACATTATTCCCATGGTTAAACCAAATGCATTCGCTGCATCATATGCAGCAGATCGTTTGAGAGAGGTCATATCAGCATGAACATTCTTGCTGCAACAATTAATTTACCGTTGTTAGATAAAGAAAAGGCATTAGTAGAAACTCAATCGGTTGATGAACGTTATTGGTTCTATGATACGTATCGTCACACTACCATGCTTCCTGTTATGACAATGGGTGGCGAAATGGGTGAGAAGGGGGCGTCAAATTTTAGAGAAAAGAAATCTTTTCAATGGACTCCCTATGCTCCACAAACGCTTGTTGATTGGTTTGAACATAGTGTGTTCCCATGGATGGGAATGAGAACACGTATTAGTATACTTAAAACACACCCTGGTCAAAGAAATCACGAACACATTGATTGCTCACCTCAAGCGTTTGGTTCAAGACAACATAAATTTAGAGTCGTTCTCAAAGGTCGCACAGACAGTCTTTACTTTGTATCAAAATTTTCACCTATAAGAATGTTTAATTGTGACACGCCCTTCATTATGGATGGTAGCTGGCCTCATGGAATGCATAACTTCACCAACGAAGAAAAGTACACAGTAGCAGTTGGTGCTCCTTGGTCAGGTTTAGATAACTACAACAATCTTGGACCTCATATCATTCTACGTAATCCGATCCTTCTGCCGGAAGATTTGAAGAGATATTATGATCAACGATACTTCAAATAAAGTTGAGTTTTTTGAAGCTGGTGGTGACAAATACAAGTTCACCATCATAACAAATTTTGATGCTGATAATGTGAGCTTAATTCAATCTTTGTGGGAAAGTTATTCAGGGAACAGGCTTAAACAAAATTACACTCCTGAAGCACTAAAAAGGTTGCTCCGAGCTCAGCGTTTTGATCTGGGATTCTTTGTTGTTGAGCGAAGCGACTTGGTAGTTGCGTCGTTTGGCTTAACACTATATAATCGCTGGGCCGTAGGTACCCGTTACATAAAACACACAAAGAAAATAGAGCCAATAGCTGCAACAGTTATAGCACCTTTTTTAAAAAAGTTCCTCGATGGGAAAGTCGATGGAATGGCAGTAGCTTACAATAGTGAAGAAAGAAGAACACTTAGTGTGTTCAGTAAAAAAGCTGATCGTGTATTTGTTTATAAGAAATTAAACAATGACGATTTGAAGCACCTTTATGAATTTAAGGAACTAGATTATGAAGTTTTCTACAGAAAAACTCGCCAACGAGTTTTTTATGCTCCATACAAAGAGGGAGCTAAACCGGTTTTTGAACGATATACAGGATCCAATGACAGAAATCAGTCCAGTTAAGTCCCTAAAAGATTTTCAACGAGATGTAGAGAGATTAGCTTTTGAAAAACGTATCGATTTCATGGAAGCCGTTCTGCTTTATTGTGAGCAGACAGGCATGGAAATTGAGACGGCTGGTAGTTTGATTAAGTCGAGTGCAAAAATGAAAGCTCGGATTCAAGATGAAGCCGAGGCACTCAACTACTTCCCTAAAACAACAAAGCTGCCTTTGTGATGTTTGCGCTACGGATGGACGCGTTCGAAGCATATAAACGCTACCTTGCTCTGAAAAGTCATTTTACCACCGATCGGTATGACTTCTTCAAGTACAACGGTGCAGTGAAGGCTCAACGTGATAAGTTTGAAACACGTAACGACAAGTACTTTTTTCATAAACTATCAAAACACAAAGATCTAACTAACTTTTTAGTAGCTTTGTTTGTTTATGGTAAACATGATATGTGGATTGGTGATGTCCTTCGTAATGAAGAATCAGATAAGATGTATCGTGAGTGGTTACGTGTAAAGGAATCATTGACATATGTTTTTAAAAATGATATTGAGAAGTTTAATGAGGATCTTATAAGCAGTTTTGTGGTGACCGACGGTCAACATCCCCACGCTCTTAAACTTTTACTGCGAAAAGAAATTCACATTGAAACATTTATTATTATGAACGACATCCTTAGGTTCAGTCCTATGTGGAACCGCGAGATTAAAGAACAGGCTGTGTGGCCTGATGTGAGGAAGAAGTGTAAGAAGTATTTTCCTTTCATGCAATATGACAAAGACCAACTCAAAAAAGTTGTTGTTGACCGTTTTAATGTTAGTCTGTAAGATAAATATCTGTATCGTTATGATACTGTGGACACGCAAATACAAATCACACTTTTATACAAGGAAATATACATGACAATCGATTTCAAAGCCCTCAAAAAAGCTAGCGCCACCTCTCTGCAAACTGCTCAGAGCGCTGTTGAAAAGCTAGCAACTCCCTCAACCAAGCCTCAAGACGACGATCGTTTTTGGCGACCCACTGTGGACAAAGCTGGTAATGGTTACGCTGTTATTCGTTTCCTTCCTGCGCCTGCTGGTGAGGACGTTCCGTTTGTTCGACTGTTCGATCACGCGTTCCAAGGTCCTGGTGGTTGGTTGATTGATGGGTGTCTTACTACCATTAACGAGAAATGCCCTGTATGCGAGCATAACAGTGCTTTGTGGGCAACTGGTTCGAAAGAGAACCAAGACTCAGTACGTAAACAGAAGCGCAAGTTGTCGTTTATCAGCAACATCTATGTTGTGAAAGATCCTTCCAATCCCGAAAACGAAGGGCGTGTCTTCTTGTTTAAGTATGGCAAGAAGATCTTTGATAAACTTAATGCAGCAATGAATCCTGAATTTGAGGATGAAGATTCAGTTAATCCGTTTGATTTCTGGACGGGTGCTAACTTCAAGCTCAAAATTCGTAAAGTTGAAGGCTATCAGAATTACGACAAGTCTGAGTTTGATACTCCGGAGCCTCTTTTGTCTGATGATGATGAACTCGAGGCTATTTGGAAGCGTGAATACTCTTTGCAGCCGTTCCTGGATAAGTCAAACTATAAGTCGTATGACGATATCAAGAATCGTCTGAATAAAGTATTGTCGCTTGCTATGGCACCTGCTGCTAAGTCTAATGCTTTTGAAGATGAAGCACCTGTTATGCGCGCAGCAGCTCCGAAACCTGCTCCTACGAAAGCTCCGAAGGCGGACTTGCCATGGGACGAGCAGGAAGATGAAGACATGCTCCTATTCCAGAAGCTGGCTAGTGACGACTAAGCACCAACTGCACCTATAAACTCAGCGCGCCCTTGCGGTCCATTAGAGGCTGCAAGGGCTTGCGTTGTATTATGTGCAACGATAATTGTTGGTGAAACTGTTGGTTTTTGTTTTGCAGCGTTAACAGCTGTCGATGCTTGTGCAAGCTGTGTTCCGGTTTCATTGTGTCGAGGTACGATTGTGTTCATGCTCATATCCGTACCCGAACGAATCATACTAACAATAGTTGGGCCTCTGTTGCCTACTTGTTTGTACCACAAACTATCCTGTAGGTGTGCGGACGCCGTATCGAAATCACCAGCTTCGAGAGAACGCGTCGTATTAGGAAACTTGTTGTACCATGTGTTGCCCATATTAAAGGCTAGGTCTATCAAAGCGGCTTTGCCTGTTTGATTCGCTTTATCATAACCAGGACCTTGCTCTGCTCCCTGCTTGTGTTTAATGTAATCTTTAGCGAACAGGGCATCAACTTCTTCCATTGTAAATCGTCTGTTCCATTCTGGTGGCAAACTTTTCCCATCACCAATAAGATGTCCTACACCAACAGTCCATAACCCAAGACTGTCTTTGTATGGTGATAGCCGCACACCTTCATGTTTTTTAATTAAAGCCATGATAGGCTTATCTTCAGGCGTTATTGTAGGCATAGACACGGGTTTTCGAATAGGAGTACCAGACCCGCGGCGAGGAATATTTTGAGTAGGTGTTTCGGGACGTGTAAACCATCCCCTTATAGATGGTATGATTCCCTTTCTTGGGGTAGCATCACTTTCATTCGGGACCGTAAGAGGGGTACCTTGCATTTCCGTCGCAGCTTTATCGTAATCCATCTCTGTGATATAGCTAGACTTCAGTTCATTTTCAACTGCTTCTCTTACCGTGTCGTAGATGAACTTCCACCGTTCTGCTTTATCAGGAGCCGGGTCAGATTCTGGCCATTCACCGAATTCCTCGTGGTAGATATCACGGGCCATGTTTGTTATAGTAGCTGGAATAGCTGTAACAAATGAACCAAATGTACCTACAACCTCCACACCAGCCCCGACGGCATCACCTATCACTATTCTATAAGCAATAGCAGCAACACCAAGGCCTAACCCTATAACAGGAATTGATTTGACGGCTGCCTTGGCAGCAGTAACCGCAAATCTTTTTGCGACCGTTGCAACAATTTTTGGTTTATTTTTTACAACATCGGCTAGTATTGGTTTTGGTGTTACAGAGACGCTAGGTTTTTGTATAGGCTCTGGTGTAGGAGGTTTTGGAGGTTCAGGTGATGGTGTAGGCGTAGGCGTAGGCGTAGGAGGTTTTGGAGCTTCAGGTGCTGGCGTTATTCGTTTGCTTTCGGATTCTCTGACTGCTTGAGCTAAAGCAAGACGTCTAGCTTCACTTGCATACTCTGCGTTTACTCGTTTGTAGTCCGCGTCGTTTGCAATCCTTGCTTTCTCAGCTTCAACCTTTGCTCGTTCCGCATTCACTCTCTCTGCTTCTGTTGCAGCAGCTTTAAGTCTTTCATTAGCGAGTTTTTCTTGACGTCTTAATTCTGCAGATCTCTCTACATAGCTCTTATCAAAAGTATCTCTAAGTTTCCCAAATTCTTGCCTTTGTTTCTCGAGCGCATCAATCTCAATTTTTAGTTGAGCAGCGCGAGCTTGATTGGCCGTTGCAGCAGCTTTACTTACCTGCTCGGCTTTTGCCGTATCTGCGTTTAGACGAGCTCGTTGTGTTTCCACATCGGCTTGGGCAGCTTGAACTCTTGCGCGTTCCGTTTCAATATTACGGCGGTCAGCATCGACAGCAGCTCTTTCTGTCTGTACCCTCTTTTGTTCTGCTTCAACTTTTTGTTGTTCTGTTTTTATTCTTTTTTGTTCTTCAGCCTGTTGAGCAGCAACTTTTTTTCGTTGTTCTTCAATTGCATTTGCACGTGCTTCTGCTTCAGCTCTAAGTTTTTTGTATCTTTCTTCAGCAGCTGCCTTCTCGGCGGATAGTTTTCTTTGCTCGGCTTGTAATTTTCTTTGCTCAGCATCTAAAGCCGCTTGCCTACGAGCAATTTCACGATTTATTGCAGCCTGTCTTGCTGCTTGTTGTGCGGAAGGACCCCTTCCAACCCCAGCTCTGCCGCGAGCTCTACTCTCTTGTAAAACTCTATTTGATATTCTCCGTGCTTCTTGGGGCGAGGCACCATTCCTCAAAGCCCTGTTGTAGGCACGGCGCGCAGCAACTCGTGCTCGTCTCTCTGTTTGAGCAGGGGTTGGACCACGACGTTGACCGGGTGGTTTAGGAACCGGTCTTCCACCAGGAGGTCTACCAGGAGGTCTACCAGGAGGTCTGCGTGGTGTTCTTCTTGGTGTTCTGCGTGGTGTTCTTCTTGATCTTCCTCGACGACCAAACAGATCTAAAAAGTTATCAAAAAAGCCCCCAACATCATTATTGTCCTCTTCTAATTGTTGGTTAAGTTTTTTAACCGACGATGGACTAATTTTTATCTTTTTCTTTTTCTTACGAAGATTATCAATTTCTTTCAGAACTTTATCTGTCTCTTCTTGTAACGTAACCTGTGCGCCCATTGCCTGAGCAAGGATCTGCACATTTCTCGATATAAGGATAAAGTGTTTTTCTATGTTTGATAAAGATGCGCGAGTTGTACGAAGCTGTGTTGTTACTTCCTCGATATACTCAACGCGTTTTTGTGTTCTTTCTGCGCGCTCTTTTTTTAAACGCGCTTCACGTAACACATCACCAAATGAACCCAGTCCTTGTTCAAATTTTTCGCGGAGAACCTCTTTCATTACGCTAGTTACCATTATCAACCCACCATCATACTGCTTGGAGCAGAATCAAAGGTTGTCCCTTCATCGAGCGATCCTCTGTTGGCTATTGGTGAGGGAATGGGTGCTGAATCACGTTGTTCATTCAATACCGATGCGTCAGATGACTGAATAACTTGCGGGGTTGGTACATCAGTACGTACCGCGTTCACAATATTATTCAACATCATTGTCATATTTGAGATAGTCGAACCAGTGTCAATGTTTTGAGGCTGTATTTGATTTACAGCTTGATTAAACATATTTTGAAAAAACGGAGGTGCTTCTGATGGAGCACTTATGGGTTCTCCTGAACCAAATAAGCCAGACAAATTAGATGGTATTTGTGATGTGTTTTCTTTAAAATCACGTCGATCCGATGTTGTTGACGATTCGCTCATCAAATTTTCGACTGGATTTGAGGCCGAGCTAGACAACATAGGTTGTCGTTCCGGTTTTACTTCAGATGACTGATTGAGAGCGTTATTTGCCTCTGGTAATGGCTGAGTTTGTTCCGACATGACAGGCGTAGCACCACCAACATTACTAGGTGGGCTCGGCTGAGTCTGTAATGTATCAGGTGTATCCGTAAATGCTCGATTACTGAACGTGTTGTTTCTTATCGGTTCAGGAGTACTTACGGGCTGTGGTGAAGGAGGTGTTGGTTGCTCACCATATGTGGAAGGAGTGGCTGTTACAGCAACAGGAGGAGGGGTCGAAACAAGTGTTGGAGCAGGCGGTGGAGCGGATGGTATTTCAACAGGTTGTGGTCCAGGAGCTGTGCCTTGCAAGTCTGTCGCGGCTTGACCTAGATCAACAGTACCTTCTTGAGGTTCTAATGTTGGTGGAGGCGGCGGCTCGATTACTGGTGGAGATGGTGGAGTACCCATCATGTCCGTCGCTACATCACCATAGTCTATTGATCTACTGTCATCTTCTTCAACGTCATCGCTCTCGTCTGCATCATTTTGTTCTATGTTACCTGGCACCAAGTAGTCCGGTGCATCTTGTTCATTAGCAGCTAACATAGCAGGTGTGAGAGCGGCTATAGTAGCTACAGTAGCACCACCCATGATAGCCGGACCAAGCAAGAGCTTACCAAGGTTAGCTAGACCGCTCTTTATTAACGAACGTGTTTTGGTTGTAGCTCTTAGTAATGAACCAAGAATACCACCCTTGGTGTCATCAGTACCTGTATCGGTGCCTCCGGCAGACGCTTTTTTAACTACCTCAGCTTCAACGGCTTTTTCTTCGTTCTCTTCTTCTTCGACAGCCGCTTTTTCCTTTGAGAGTCTTTCTTTTTGGAACTTGAGTGTGTCTTCCATGCGTGCTACGTGCTTCGACCACACAGCAGCTATGTTGAAAATATTATCAGATATGTTAACAACAACGGGCTCTATTCTAACAATCGTTGTGTTTATATTGGTTTGAACGTTTTGTTGCTCGGCTAAAGCGGAAGAAACAGGATCGTCTTCTTCTTTTTTAAGAACCCGCTTTGATATAGCTTGACCTATAGTACCTGAACCAAAAAATCCTGTTATGATTTTTTGCTTAGCGACTTTCTTTAGTTCAGCAGATATTTCTGACGCATACGAAGCCATTATTGTTGCTGGAGCCTTTGTTGTTCATTTTTCAGATGTTCTTTGAGCATATCACCATAAAGATCACGTTCAAATGGATAAAGGTTTTCAAGCTCGATTATCGAATATTTATGATGCTGAACCATCGCGAACATAAACTGGTAGTAGTTCGCTATGCTGTTGTGGCTCAGCCCAACGTGAAAAAATCAGTTAGTGTCCTGAGCACAATCTTAACAACCCTACCCTTAGAGTTTGTGTACTGAATTTCGTGTTGTATACGCGGCATTGCATCAATAAATTCTTGTATCTGCTGGTATGCATTGACGGGTAACGATTCAACAAACTCGAATAATTCTTCTTTTGAGTAAGTACGAGGATCGTGTTCAACACCCTCAGCACAAATCTTATCAATGCATGATTGGATGATAAAGAAATTAAAATCAACACCTTCGCTGATACTTTCTGCATCGTTAATCAGGTTCACCCTTGGATGACGAATTTTCAAAGACACCTGGTCGCTGATACTAATCTCGTTGCTAACCTCTTTTGGGTATGTTACTTCTACGCTTTCAAGATCAACTTCGATATCATAAAGCTGCTCATCTTCATTGTCACGGTACGTTAATTTTATAACGTTCTGGACTGATTTTGATCTTAGTTTAATAAAGAAGTACTCAAGATCATATGTTGTAAAATCATCAATATTGATACCTAAGCTCAATATACAGTTGGCAACCACCTGCTTCACTGCACGTAAAATATCGGTTTGCTCACCACTTGCTTGAGCAATGAGAAGGATCTTTTCTTCTTTAACTAAAAAAGGTCTGTATTGTACGATCTGCTTTGTTGAAGGCAAAGTCAGCGTAAACGTTGGGTGCTGTATCACCGGTAAGCCCATAATCAACTCCTATTATTTAACGAAATATACCAGATGCATTACTCAGCGTAGTTGAAGAAGCAAGAGCATCCTGAATGCTGCGTGGCTTGCGAATTGTTCTAAGCGCTTGCACAGCTGTTGTAAGTTTAACCAGCTTTTGCAGTGTGCTGAGTTTGCCGATGTTTGTATTACTACTACCTTGAAATGGCTGTTTAACGTTGAGTAGCTCGGCGTGCATAAAACAAAATGTAATCCCAAATTGCATGTAACCGTCGGTATCCTTCCATGATAGTGATACATCGGGAACAATCTTAGGGAATGCGTTGTAAAGTCTGTACTCTAAAATCTTATCGTTCTGCTCGTTGTATGTTGTTATATCGATATCAGATTTATAATTTTCTTTAAACTCAACTTCATATGGTGCAAGACCAGTTGCACTAGATTGACGTGATGAATTTATTTGACCATCGCCGTTAACAATCCCGTGCATCCATCCATAGAAAAACTTGTAGATCTCACCAGCACCATCACCGATGAAGTTGAGTGTAATGTCATTGAACTGCATTGAGTATGGGATGTTTTCTGTTGGTCCGACACCAAATCTCTTTATACTATCGTCTGTTTGGATGCTGATAGCTGGTAGCTGAGCACCTTCTGCAAATAGAGAAATCTTTTGAACAGTGGCCGTTGACTTCTCATCCCCTTGCATTATTTTTGGAAAGGGGATCATTACATCAAAAAGATTTGTTCGGCTGACAGACGAGTTACGAATCTCAGTAAGGAAGCTGTTATATCGCCCCGTAGGCCCGGACTTCTTTTTTCCAAAGAGTGACTTTAACGTTGCGAATGTACCAAGCGCGTTTAACCCTGTATTCAGTAAACCCATTATTTTACCATATCCCTTGAATTGCGCCAGACAGTCTCTTTTCTACGTTTTTGGAATCTTTCAAGTGGTAGAAACAGAGCAGTGTTCCATTGTTCAGCAGGAATCCACAGGAATCTGCTTTTTACATGGCTATTTAGATAGTGTTTGACGCATGGTTCAAAGTATTTGAACTTCGAAGACGAGCTTAGTATTTGATATGATATTTTTAGTTTAGTTGTGTCGTCATAGACCTTATTGTTTGCAAGATCGAGAAGACTATCCATTAAACGTGCTCTTAAAATATGTGGTAGGTAGTGTAAGTTGATTCCATAAAAACCACCATCTACTCGTTGGAACGGAAAAATTAGAGGAAACCTATCATAGTACGGTAGCTGATCCTTTGTTTTTGGATCATAGTGAAATAAGTACATTCGACCAATGGCTATTCTTGAAACAAGACGCTTATTACCATCGATCAGTTGTCTGGGATTACGAACGTTGGCAGCCTGTTCTTGCAACCAGTTCTGTGCATTTTGTTGCGTCTGTGCCGCGTTAGTGTTCCCTTGAAGAACACCATAAAATGTATTGGTTGCCATTATATCTGCTTAATTCCTAATTCGTGTTCCGTTAAGATCATAAACTTCCATTTTCTGTCTTCACAATATGATGTAGCAGCTTGCCATTTAGCACTGTTTACACCCCACGTATACACCTCTCTTAAATATTGTTTGGTCTTTTTTTGTTGTGGAATAGGAGGCTTCACCTCCTTTGCAGGCTTTATTTCAACAACGATAGTTTCATGATGACCGTCTTTGTTCTTCTTTTTAATTTTAAAGTCAGGAAAGTATCTATGAATTTTATTATCAATAGGAGAGCGGTAAGGTATTATTAACTCCTCACTGGACCATTCAATTATGTCCTTGTGAGCGTCTAAATACCTCATAAACTTTAACTCCCAACTACTTCGATAGATGATGTTAGAGGGATCGCCCCTGTATTTAGTGGGGTCAGTTGGTTTGAAAAGACCTTTATAGCTCATAGGACTATTTATATGTTAGATTCAATATCCAGCGGGTTAAGCAGTGCCGGCTCGGCTTTGCAAGGAGGCGTTCAATCAGCTTTTAGCTCTGCGTCGTCGCTAGCAGAAAAAGTTGGCGTGAAGGACATCGCAGGTGGTATCAAGGATGGGTTTGGAAAAGCATCGGATGCAATAGGTGGCATATTTAAAAAAGCACCATCTGTTAAAGCCGATACCTCATTTCCATCGTCTACGCTACCTCGTGCTACAGCGCGTAAAGAAGAAACACCACAGTTTGTAGCACCTGTCCCTGGTACGCCACTTATATATCCGGTGGATATGAAGTACTTTACAAAATTCACGTTTTATCAGTATAAGCGTCTCATTGCTACAGAAACACCAAAACAATTACCTACGGCTACGATCGTGTTGCCGATGCCTTCTAATCTCAGCGAAGCGTTCACTGTTGGTTATGATACCCCAGCACTAGGAACGCTGGCCGGTGTAGGGAGCGAGGGTTTAATGAAGGCTTTGGAGGGTGCGAAGTTAGGTAACGACGCCGTGTCAATGGTGAAAGGTGCTTTAGGAGGTGCTACGGAAGGAGGGACGGTTAAAGGTATGGCATCAGCGGCCACATTAGCAGCGGCGATGAATTTCATGAAGAATAATAAAGGGACCATAGGTCAAGATCTCATAAGAAAAACCACGGGAATGGTACCAAACCCCTTTTTGGCTGTGCTGTTTAGAAATGTGGATATGCGTACCCACCAATTCAGTTACCGTTTTGCGCCTAATAATTTAAAAGAATTGCAGACTGTAAAATCTATCATTAAACAATTAAAAATAAGAATGTTGCCTGGTCTTCTTGAGGGTAGTTTAGACGCGGCGTTCACTTTTCCAGACACCTGTCTAATTTCTTTTGGTCCTGTTGAAAATCCACCGTATAAAATAAAGAGATGCGTACTTGAAAATATGAGTGTCAACTACTCACCTAATGGGCCTGCTTTCTTCAAAACAGGTGATCCTGTAATTGTTGATGTTTCACTTTCTTTTAAAGAAATAGAAATATACACAAGAAGAGATGAATTAGGTCCTCGTTCAACAAGTCCGATTTAAACAGGTACATCAATGGCGTCATATTTTAAATATTTCCCTAGTTTATTACATAGTAACACTGTTGCTACAAATATCATAACACGTATTCGGTTTGAGGAAAGTGTTAGAAAGAACGTTGTTGCTTTTTTCCCACATGTCGTTGAAGAAGGCCAACGCCCAGATCAGATAGCTGAGGGATATTATGGGGATCCTTCTTATGACTGGGTTGTGTACCTCACAAATAATATTATTGATCCATTCCACCAATGGCCAAAAACGCAACAAATCTTTGATGACTTCATTGTGTCGAAGTATGGATCGAGTGAAATCGCTCAGCAACAAACAGCCTTTTACAGAGTAAATTATGATAATGATGATAGGGTCCTCTCGCCGTCCGCCTATGCAGCTTTGAGCTCGATTCAAAAACAATATTGGACGCCGATATTGAATCAAAACAACATTATCATCAACTATCAAAGAAAAGAAATAGAAGACGCTATTGAAACGAATAAAGTTGTATCGCTTGTTGGTACCTTTGGTAGTGTTGCGGAAGGTACGATAATAAAACAATCGTCGTCTGTTAAAGGCACCGTAAGTTTTGCAAACAGCACAAACATAGTGATTAAGCACGTGTCGGGTACATGGGCGGCAAACACACCTATCACAACAGTGCTAACAAACACATCGGTAACAGCAAACATCACTTCTGTATCTACTATTGCGTCTAGTTTAGATGCGGACGAGGTAAGTTATTGGTCACCTGTAAGTGTGTTTGATGTTGAGTTTGAGACGAACGAGTCTTTACGTCACATTGAGTTGGTTATACCATCGTACATAGATGTCATTGAAAAAGATATGCGAGGGTTACTCAAGTCATGAACCGAGCCCCATATGAAGTAGGTGATTTCCGTTTAAAATCACTGTCGATATCAACAAACGATGGTAAGGGTGTTGTTGTTAGTGTTGATCAGGTTGCCGCAATTGACATCTATGAAGATTTAACGAAACCAACAGTGTATGCTGAATTAGTTTTATTAGATTCAATCGGTTTAATTGAAAAGTTACCAATCATTGGTGAGGAGAAGGTTGAGATTGAGGTAGAGACGCCAGGTATAAGCTCGTCAGCAACATTCAAGTTCCGCTGCTTCAAGGTCTCTAATATACATCCACTTGACACAAGCAAGGGAGTAACTTACTTTCTTCATTGTGTGAGTGAAGAGCATTTACGTAACAGCCATGTTAAAAGAGATTTCATGACCGGTCTTGTAAGTGACATGGTTGAGCGGATTGTTACGAGAGATCTGGCTACAGAAAAACCTTTCTTTTTTGATGCCACGAAAGGGATAGAAAGACTCGTGTTCCCTAATTTGAAACCTCTGGCATCGATCGATTTTCTGCGACAAAGAGCTGTTGGTGCTGAAGACCCAGAATCTCCATATGTTTTCTTTGAGAACCAGTACGGTTTCAACTTTTCGACCCTGAAGGGTCTCTTTAAAAAAGGTTTACCAAAAGTTGAGTCGGAGAACAGAGTATTTAATTATCAACAGAATCCAATGTCGTCGCCTGAACAGCAAGCTGCTTCGTTCAGAACTTTGCTTAGTTATCAAACAGTATACAGTGGTGAAACAGCTAGGAATTTATCAAAAGGTGTTTATAAAAACGTAACCGGTGTCTTCGACATTGCAACAAAGAAGTTTGAAACACAAGAATTCATCCTTCAAGATAAGTTTGGTTCATTGGCTGCTGATACGACAAAAACAATACCTAATACGTCTGAGTGGATTGATACCTTTGGCTCAGAAGTACAGCGACGTTTCTTAAGCGTCAAAGATGGGTCGAAACCACAAGTTTTCTTTAACAATATCATAGGGGCTAAAAACTCTTTCGTGCTATTAATGAACAGTGACATAACGCGTGTGAAGGTACCGGGCGATACGGGACTTGCTGTTGGCCAAGTAGTGAAACTTGAAATGCCAATTTTAGAGGGTACAACGGGTCGTAAAAATTTCGACGAAGTAACAACTGGATCATATTTAATCTTACGCCTCAGACATATGTTTACTTTAACAGAAAAGCTGAAACACTTCATCGTATTCGACTGTGCGCAGATAGGAAGATAAATGACTACAAGATTTTTAGGCGAAGAAGGATTTCAGTGGTTTATTGGTGTCGTTGAGGACAGAGAGGATCCTGAAAAACGAGGGCGAGTAAAAGTTCGTGTTCATGGATTGCATGATGAGAACAAGGCGCGCCTACCAACGTCAGGCTTACCTTGGGCCACGGTTGTACTACCAGCTATCAGTGCAAGCCTTAAACAAGTTGGTATATCTGCTACAGGTCTACAAGTAGGATCCACAGTGCTTGGTTTTTTCTTAGACGGGAAAGAAGCAAATGTACCAGTTATTTTTGGATCAATACCAGGTATAGGTGATATACCACAGCTTGCAGCCGACAAACCTTTGATAAACAAACAACCACTTGGGCCTGAGCCTGTCTCTGCTTTCGCAGCAAAACATCCCTATAACAAAGTCGTTGTAACAGAATCTGGTCACGTATTTGAAGTTGATGACACACCCAACGCACAAAGGCTACATAATTATCACAGGTCTGGTACCTATGAGGAAGTGGATGTATCGGGTCGGCGCGTAAATAAAGTGGTGGGAGACGACTACGAGATCGTTGCTAAAAATAAAACGATATACATCCAAGGTGATTGGAACATAGAAGTAAAAGGCAACTTCACATTAAATGTGCAAGGGAACATTGTAATTAATGGTAAGAGTATAAACCTCAATCGAGGAACAAAAGGCGCGGCTAGAAGCGGTGATACCGTGCCTGATTCAGAATCCGACGGCACACAAGGGATTGGTGCTGGATCTTCAACAGTGTTTATAGGGAATTAAAATGGCACTGGTTACAAGAGTAAAAACATCAACGCCCATCCGCCGAAAGCAAGAACTTTATTCTGATTTTTTTACTGACCTGCTTAGTTTAGATGTAACGCGCGATATCGCTAAGGCTGTGAATGAAGATGCTGTTAAGCAGTCGATTCGTAATCTCCTACTGACAAACAGAGGTGATCGACTGTTTAATAATACGCTAGGAAGCGACATATACTCGTTACTATTTGAGAACAGTAGCCCAGCTTTGGAACAAACACTATCCGATTACATCAAAACAACGATAGAAAATTATGAACCACGTGCAGAATTAATCGATGTCGTTGTTGATAGCGAAGCAGATGAACATGAAGTGTTGGTTGTCATAAATTTTCGTGTTCTAAATAAGACTGAACCTGTTTCTCTCGAGCTAGTTTTAAATAGGATCCGATAAATGGCCAATACCAATATTGACTTGGTTGGTTTAGATTTTACAAGTCTAAAAAACAATCTAAAAACATTCTTAAAGAATAACACGTCCTTCAAAGATCTGGATTACGAAGGATCTAATATCAATGTGCTGCTTGATGTGCTTGCCTACAACAGCTACTTGAATGCGTTTTATACGAACATGGTAGCGAGTGAGATGTTTTTAGATAGCGCACAATTACGTGATAGCATTGTTTCACATGCAAAAGAGTTAAATTATGTCCCACGGTCCTTTGTGTCAGCGAAAGCAACCATCGATGTAACGATTACCCCTTCAGGCAGTACATCATCGGTATTCATTCCTAGAAACACATCGTTTACGTCTCGAGTTGGCTCAAATACATTTACTTTTGTCACGAACGACTCATATGTTACAGCAGCCAATGGTGCTAGCTTTGTACAGAGGTTGGATTTATATGAAGGGTCTATCAAGACCGAGTCGTTTGTCATTAACTATTCAAATACATCGCAACGATTTGTACTCTCTAATCCTACAATAGACACGGCTTCCTTAGAGGTTGTGGTATATGAGGATAATGGACAGACAGCATTAGTGTATACGCGTGCAGCGACTCTCTTTAATCTAAGCGAAACGTCAAGAGTGTTCTTTATACAAGCTGCGCAAAATCAACAGTATGAAATTATTTTTGGTGATGGAGTGTTTGGTCGTAAACCAAAGGATGGTTCAACATTTGTTGCCAAATACAGGGCCTGTTCGGGCGAGTTACCAAACGGGGCACGCGTATTTGATGTAGATGGTCCAATCGATGGGCATAGTAATGTAGTAGTTACAACGGTTGATGAGGCCTCAGGAGGAGCAGTTGCTGAATCTATTGAATCGATAAGATTCAATGCGCCGCGCTCATTCCAAGCTCAGAATAGAGCCGTTACTGCAACTGATTATGAGACGTTACTCAAATCTCAATTTTCTGACATACAATCAATAAGTGTGTATGGTGGTGAAGACAGTGACCCACCTCAGTATGGAAAAGTATTTGTATCAGTCGACGTTGCACAGGCGGATGGTGCGCCCGAGTTGCGTAAAAAAGCATACTTTGATTTCATTAAAGATAAAACACCACTTAGTATGCAGGTGAATTTTATTGATCCGTTGTTTCTTTATGCTTCGGTTGAAACAACTGTTCAGTTTGATGTTAACATGACAACAAAGACAACAAACGACATTGAAACGCTGGTGAAAGCAGCGATTAGCAATTATAACATTACAAAGCTGTCTAGTTTTAAGAAAATTTTATACTACTCACAATTGGTCAATGCTATTGACAAAGCTGATCCAAGTATAGTTTCAAATGATACTGTTGTTAAAATGATAGCACATGTTACACCATCAACGAACGTACCATACCCATTTAGTGTATCGATTAACAATCAAGTTGTTGCTGAAGAGGGAAAAAAGCTAGAGGTAGATGAAACTCATTATGGACATGGACTAACAAGTTCCTTTTTTACATATCAAGGTAGTAGATGTTCTCTTGTCGATGATTCGCTCGGAAATGTTCATATAGCTTTGCAAGAGGGCGAAACGATTCGCATCATTAAAAAAGTAGGAACAATTGATTACACCAAAGGCCGAGTCGTTGTTGAGGAGACGTTTGAAGTCAGTGCCTATGAAGGGAATTTTCTTGAGTTAATCTTTAAAACCGTTTCAAAAAATCTCGAAACAAAAAATAATGCCATTCTCAGTATTGACAATCTGGACGTTAACGTAACAGCTGTTGGTGTCAAGCAATGAGACAGATTGAAGAGTTAATATTCCCGCTTGTTAAAGCTCAATTCCCCGATTTCTATCAGGACGAAGGTCCTCGCTTTGTTTCTTTTGTTAAAGAATATTACAGGTGGATGGAGACTGAGGGGGAAGCATTAAACGCTTCGCGTAACTTACTTGATTACCGAAATATCGATAGCACGTCAAGTGATTTTATAAAATATTTCAAGAACAAATACCTGTCTGGTGTGCCTCTTTCAACAGAAGCAAACACACAACTTGTTATTAAACACGCTCTTGATATCTATAAATCCAAGGGAACAGAACGTGGTGTGCAGCTATTGATTCAAGGGCTTTTTAATGAAGAATCAAGAGTTGTTTTTCCCGGTCAGGATATTTTCAAAACATCTGACGGCGTATGGATTAAGCCAACGTATCTTGAATTGACGGTTAAAGAAAGAACACAAAGTTTTGTTGGTCAAGAAATCGTAGGTTCGCGGAGTGGTGCTAAGGCATTTTTAGAAAGTCTCGTAACCAAACGACTTTCGGGCAAGTATCAACAAGTTGCTTATCTGAGTAGTGTCAGGGGTAATTTTGAAACCGGCGAGCTCATAACGACGTCGTCAAACACATCTTTTGAAAACGCGCCGACTGTAATAGGGTCAATGACTTCGCTTACAGTGGCCGATGGCGGTGCTAATTTTGCCGTTGGGGATATTTTTGAAGTAACATCCACAAACGGTAAGCAAGGCAAAGCACGTGTAACCGAGGTTTCAAATGAAACCGGACGTGTCACTTTCATATATGTCGATGCATTTACAAGTGGTGGTTGGGGATATAGCATTGACCATGCAAACGTTATCGTATCGGATAAAGTCCTAACTCTCACAAACATTGTTAACGCCAATGGGTTAATTACTGACTTCAGTCAATTTGAAACTGTTACACAACCTCTAGCTAATATTGGATATAGTACCGCAAGAGGGAACAATTATTATTTTAATGTCGGTAACATTATAGAGAACTATAATTCTAATGGTGATGTTGTTGCTAACGCTGTTATAGCGGTTACGAGCAAAACAACAAACACTGTTGGATGGATTATAGTGGTACCTAATGTTGGTAACATAGCATCCCAAGACACAACCTTTGCTGTACGTTCACAAGATCCTGATGAATCATCATTCAATCCGTCGTCGATCGGATTTGCTGAAAATACGTACACGTCTGTTTACAGCAAGACATACTCGAATTTGTTTACAGGTAACTTTTCTCGGTTATTCACTGCCACATATACGTCAGGATATGTGGGTGTATATGGTAGCACATACAGTTCTGTTTACACACAAGAATATTCCAGTACGTACAGTAGAGTATTTACTTCAGATTCTTATTCAGGTAATTTCGTTGGTGCTTTCACTAGCGGCGTCTACACGGGTACATATAGTCGAGTATTTACAACAGCTGGAGAAACAGGCTTTACTGGATCGTATTTACAGTACTTCATTGTCACCTCACCCTACACAGGCTCTGCATATACATCGGCATTTACGGGTACATATACATCAGCAGGGTTCACAGGAGTATATAACCGTGTTTATACAGGCGACTATAATACAGTATTTTCAAGCGCCTATACGGGTACGTTAGTACCAGGGGTTTATACAGGATCGTATGCTGGCTCCTATCTTGGAACATATGAAGGATCTTTCTCTGGCTCACGACCAAATCCGTTTGCTGGTGGAACATATGGTGGTTCGTATGTGGGACAATTTACTCGTGTATTTGTTGGATCGTATCAGGGCGTATATCAATCGTCTTATCAAAATCCATACAGCGGTGCAACATTCGCAATAGGAGTTAACTCCTATAATGTACCCAGTTATATTGGTAATTTTACAAAAGCATACACAGGTGGATATATTGCATACCCTGTTTATACGGGTCTGAAAGCACTACCATATGGAGGTGTACCAGGAGTTACACAAAGTTATATAGGTGCTGGTTACACAGGATCTTATCTAGAATCATTCACGGCTAATTACAGTGGTGCATATGGTGGTGATTCATTTTCAAGAATTTTTACAGGATCATATCAGCTCGGTTCATTCACAGGAAACTTCACATCTCAGTTTACTGGTAATTTTACTGGTTTGTACGGAGCAGCATACACGGGCACCTACAGTGATGTGTTCACAAACGAGTATGTGGGCAGTTTTTCACAAACATTCCAGGGCAACTTTACAACAATCTATACAAAAAATTACACAGGATTGTATAATGTCTTTTCCGGTGCCTACACGAGCACGTACTCACAAGCATTTACTGCATTTACAGGGCAATATACAGGATTTACAGGGAATTACAGCTTAGCTTTCAGTGGTAACTATAATGCTTTCTCTGGGCAATACCTTACTTTTTCATTGTCGTTTGGTGGATACAGTTCAGCTTTTAGCGGCGTATATAACAATTCATTCACCAGCGGGTATGGTGGGTATACTGGCATCTTTACAAGAACTTACACCAGCACCCAAGGAACAGCAAACGGTGTTATAGCTCAGTATTTTAGCAAAGCATATACAGGGTTATATGCGGGATCGGATTATACAAGCGCCTTTAATGGTTACACGAGAACATTTACAGTAACGCTTGATGGTGCGTTTACGAGTTCATATAGTGGCCAATTTACAGGCGCTTACGTAGGATACACAGGAACGTATCTAGCTCGAACATACACGGGCGTTTATGGTGCTTACAGTGGTGTATATCAAGATTCGCTGTTTACAGGTAATTATGGTTTCTTCACAGGTGCTTTTGGATCAGCCTACACAGGTCTCTTTGTAGGAGGTGGTAGTGCTCGAATAAACACATTAACAGCACATGAATTTAGTAACAACGATCTAGTACGCTATCATGTTATGCCCGGTAACACATACATTCCTGAGTTGTCGATAGGAGCAGCATATTATGTTGTGAATGCGGTATCGGGATCAACGAGTTTGTGTTTATCTCATACGCCTAGTGGCACACCTATAGCCCTTACGATTGGATCAAATGAAACAGGTCACAAACTAATTCGTACGTTAGGCACAGCTGTAATCACCTCATATGGGGATCGAACAGCTACAGGTAATGTCAGTGGATCGAATACAACATCACTTATATACTCTTTCAACGCGCAGACATCCGTATCAAGCGCTGGCGACACAATAACAATACCGAGCCATCAGCTTGAAAATAATTACGTCATTTCTTACAGCGTTAATGCAGGTAACACACAGCTTGATGGACTGATTAATAACACAAAGTACTACGTTGTTAACACAACAGCATCCACTATCCAACTATCTGCTACCAGAGGTGGATCGCCTCTAGGTATATCAGCGAGTAATAGAAGCGAAAATGGGCATTTCATAACACACACGACTGGATATGTTGGTGTTGTAGATATATCTGTGAATGGATTCGTTGCATCGGCCCAAACCTACATTCGCGGGTCGACGAGTAACACAACAGCCTCAGTAGCGAACGTTAGTACAGGATCAGGAGCTGGTTTTAGTATCGGCCTTTTGACGGATACAGAGAATGTTCTACTATCACCTGACTTTATTAATGGGAAAAATACAGGTAATGTGAAGTTTAGCGAAATAAAACTTAACGGTATTGGTTCCAATGTTACCGCTGGTGGATATGGAACGGCAGCTACATTTAATGGTAATACTGATATTACAGAAGGAGCAAATGGTACTGGTGTCCTGCTGCCATCACGTATTGAGTTTAATGCTTTGTCAGGTGTTAACAACACAACAAATATTATTACCATCAGCTCACCAGCTAAGCACATCTTTAGTAACAACGAGCAGGTAAAATATCTTGTTACACCAGGTAACACAGCTGTTACAGGTTTAGCAAACAACACCAACTATTATGTTGTTAATGCAGTCGCAGGATCGACAACATTACAGCTATCGCTTACTTCTGGTGGTTCACCAATTGATATAACAGCTACCGCCAATGAGGTTGGGCACTCGCTTACACGACAAGCCACGACCGGATCAAACAACAGTATAGCCTTAAGCACAGCAGTTAATTATTTACCAAATAGTGCTGTGCATTATAGTCTAAGTGCTGCGAACACGTCTATTAATGGTCTTACACCCAACACCGTGTATTATGTTGATCAGTCAAACGCTACGCATATAACGTTAAAAGATTCACCGACAGGTCTACGTATCAATATCCTTAAAGGACCAACCGAATCGGGGCATACGTTATTTGGTCCTCTGAGAATAATCACTGGTGCAAATTCAACATATGATAACGTTGGTTCAGGCGAAGAAATATTCCGTGGTCTTGGTTTTATTAAATTCCCTGGAACGAATCTCGATACAATTCTCCTTGACGCTCTTCGTTTTGACAGTACCACTATAGGATCTATAGCTTCACTAGTTTCTATTAACCCAGGATCTGATTACAATGTTGATCCGTTTGTAACCGTTGTTGATACGTATGTTGTTGGATATGACAACCGTGATTATGTCATGCAAATTAACACTACAGTTGGTGCATTTGTTGTTGGTGAGCAGATACAACAATCATATAGCAATGTAGCAACACAACTAACCGTTACAGGATTCACAGGTACGGCTGCGAACGGTGTTGGAACTTCGACATTTATCATAAATGAGTTTGTTTATCAAAGCAATTCAACAGCAAACGTAGCAGCATCTGGATATGTAGTTGAAGCTGCGATAAGTGCTGGCGCTGGAACATTAAAAGTTAAAAATGTAACCGGTACGTTTGTTAATAATGCGCCGTCTTACCCTCTAAAAGGATTATCGTCAGGATCAACATCTAATGTTACACTAGTAACGGCAACAACACTTGCCACTACTGCTAGAGCACTTGTTAAATCAGCGAACTCATCAGTACTTAAATTAAAGCGTATCAATTTAGAAAACACCTTCCTCGATGGTAATCCAATTATAGGTCGTTCGTCTGGTGCAACAGCAAATGTTGTTGGTGTTGTTGAGGATGCAAACGCTGTACCAGTTGGTTTAAATGCATCAATAGAAGCCAATGTTCAAACAGCTAACAATGTTGTGAAAAAACTTGCTGTTGCTGATTCGGGTTTTGGATATCTTGATCGTGAACCAGTTACTTTGACGATGTCCAACTCCGCGTTCAGCGTGACTGCTGTTGTTGAGCTTGGTAAACAAGGCGTTGGCCAAGGATATTATGGTTCGACGAGAGGATTTTTAAGTAATGATAAGAAACTGCAGGATAGCGAATTTTATCAAGAGTACAGTTATGAAGTACAAACAAAGGTACCGTTTGATAGATATTTCGATGTCTTGAAAAGAGTTACACACGTAGCTGGGACAAGAGCATTTGGTAGAGTTATTTCTCTTTCGCTGGCAAACTTAGAAATGACTGCTATAAATACTATCGAAACCTCGAACACGTAACAATAAAGATGACAACACAACTTATCACCAATTATTTTCGTCTCCATAATGTTAATCAATTTAAAGAGTCGATAAACGAAACAGCAAACAGCGTATACTATGTGTTTGCGGCTCGACATACACCATACGCAAGTGGAGATGGTACTGTTGCTAGCATTACCAATAGCGTCGAAGAAACGATGACCAATCCTTATGAAGAAATGGTCTTTGGCAAAAGAGTCTCTGCAAATGATGTCGCTGTAATGATACCTAGGTATGTGTGGACATCCAATACACAGTATTCTGCATACCGAAGTAATGAAGATCTCAACGATAAACAGTTCTTTGTATATGTCGATGAAGGGTCCTCATATAGTGTGTTCAAATGTTTGGACAACAACGGTAATGCCTACTCGACATATGCGCCTTCTATTAGTGAAACTTCGCCCGATGATGAGTACTATGCAACGAACGATGGGTATCAGTGGAAGTTCATGTATTCAATTACTCCTACACAGTTTGACAAATTTGCAACTTCAGATTTGATACCTGTATTTGCAAACACCCAAGTTGTAGGCAATGCAGTCTCTGGTGCTATTGAAGTTATAGGTGTTACTTTCAAAGGATCCAATTACAACACAACGTTGAGTGGTATATTTGAGTCGGACGATGTTCGTATTGGTGGTGACTCCACGCTTTATTACATAGCTAACAGTGCATCATCAGCAAATAATTTTTATACAGGCAGTTATATTTACTTAACTGCTGGTACAGGAGCTGGACAAGGTCGACGCATAGTCGATTACTCCGTCATTGGTGGTTCAAAAACCATTACATTAAGTGAACCGTTTACAGTTAACCCTGTCGGTGGTACTGAGTATGAAATTACTCCAGCTGTTGTTATAGAAGGGGATGGAAATGACGCTGAAGCTCGAGCTATTGTTAACACAACTTCTTCCAATTCAATATCACGAGTAGAAATTATCAACCGGGGTAGTGGTTATACATGGGCTTCAGCAACTGTCACAGGTAATACAGGGGGCATATCGAATAATGCAACTCTCCGTGTTGATAGGGGACCTAAAGGTGGTCATGGTTCAAATCCTGAATACGAACTTATAGGTACGGCTTTAGGAGTAAGTGTTACGTTTGCCAACAATGAAGTCGGTACAATACCGACAGAAAATGATTATAGAACTTTTGGTTTAATAAAAGATCCATTATATGCAAACGTTGTCTGTACGCTTACGTCACCAAATGGTTCTTTCACGGTCGGTGAGCTCGTAACACAAAATGTTTCGAATGCGTCTGGCTATGTTACAGAGTGGGATACTATTAGTACTTTGTCCTTGACGAATGTTAGCGGGGTTTTCGTTACTTCGCAAGTTGTAACTGGTGCTACTTCGGATGCTGAAGGCACAGTAAGTACGTATCAAATAAACGGACAAGCAAAGAATTTCAATACATTCGATCAGCGTTATCGTTATACCTTTCTACCAATCAGCGGTACCTTTCAACAAGATGAAGTTGTATATCAAACAGATCTACAACTTGCAAATGCCATTTTCCACAGCAACACGTCAACAAATCTATATGTAACACACGTCAAAGGTGTGCTAAATACAGGTAACACTTTGATAGGGATCAATTCAACAGCAACGGCAAACTTACTATTTGCTTATGCGCCTGATCTAGTTAAACATTCTGGTGAAGTAGTGTATGTAGAAAATGAGACACCAATCACGCGATCCAATTCTCAATCAGAAACCATCAAGCTAATTTTGCAGTTTTGAGAGATAACACATGCCATTAGAAAAATCCCTTAATGTAAGTCCTTATTACGATGATTTTAATGAAGAGAAGGACTTTTACAGAATATTATTCAAGCCTGGTGTTGCTGTTCAGACTCGAGAACTGAATCAACTTCAAGCGCTTTTACAAAATCAAGTTGAACGTTTTGGTAGTCACGTATTTAAATCTGGCACGATATTAAGTGGCGTAAATTTTAATTATCTAACAGCATACCCTTATGCAAAGATACTAGATGTGCAAACGGATGGTCAGCCTTCATTACCAGCAGGATATGTTAACTATTTTGTTAAGTCAAGTTTAAATCTAACAGCACGTGTTGTTGATTACAAAGATGGTCTAGAAGCAAGCAATCCTGATCTTAAAACAATCTATCTTAGATACACGAATAGTTCAGATCCAGATCCCGCCGCTTCAAGTATCATATACTCAGCATTTCAACCTAATGAACAGCTAACTGTTTTTGGTGAGGATTATCCATTATTCAAAATTAATGTTATTAGTGGTGGTGTTGGTTTTTCTAACTCGGATACAATTGTAGTTCAAAGTGCTCTACAACTAGCTAACGTGACGGGAACGTTCACAAATGGTGAAGTCATTACACAATCGACGACGCTTGCTAAAGGTGTTATTAAGGCAATAAACACAACAGCCATAGCATGCACGACTATTCTTAGTATCGCACCTCTCACGGCTGATTTAACCAATACTAGCGTTAATTCGGCGGCATGGACCTTCACAGCACCATATACCGTGGTCGGAAACACTTCAGGTGCAACTGCTAATGTATCTGGCTTAATAGGTTCGGGTGCTACAGCTCTAATGACCACGGATACAAGTGGTATCATTCAATCTATATCACTAAGTAACGTAGGTGAAGATTATACCTACTTACCTTGGGTGACAGTAAAGACTTCTAATACCACTGCTACCGTTGCAAGTTTGGATCTTGTCGCGCAAAATTACAAGGCCAAAATTACTGTAGCAAACACTACTGTAAACGCTGTTGGCACAGGATATGCATTTGGTGTATCAGAAGGTATTATCTACCAAAAAGGACACTTTCTTCGAGTTGAAAAACAGTCTATTATTATAGACAAGTACACAACAACACCAAACAACATTGTTGTTGGTTTTAAGACTACTGAAGAATATGTTGATAGTAATGAGGACGAAACACTTCTCGATAACGCATCGGGAGCGCCTAACTATACGGCACCGGGGGCAGATAGACTGCTGTTGACACCGGTTCTGACAACCTTGACGTCGGAACAAGCTGCAGCAAATATTGACTTTTTTGCTTTAGCAGAGTGGAAATCGGGTCTACCATTTAAAGAGAACCGTACAACAGTATACACAACAATAGGCGATGAACTAGCTCGTAGGACGTATGAAACGCATGGTAATTACATCATAGATCGTTTCAACGTCACAACAAAAGAAAAGGCAACAACAAACACGACACATTTTGATGTTGTTGTTGATCCAGGTACAGCCTATATTGAAGGGTACAGAATAGCGACGAAATACAACAACTATATCAATGTTGCTCGCTCTTCAACAACAACGGACTTATCATCTCAATCTATAACAGTTAATTATGGCAATTACACAATTGTAAAAGAGCTTGTTGGGGTTTTTAACTTTAAGGCTGGAGCATCTGTTTCATTATACGATACAGCAAAACAGCTAATAACCAATAGCACGAATACCACGTTGACTGTTACAAATGGAACAATTACGCCAGCTGGTAATTCTATAGGAACAGCAAGACTTCGTTCCTTGGTTCTTGATACAGGCGATCCTGGAACAGCCGAAGCAACGTATAGGATGTATCTCTTTGATATTGACATGGACTCGGGATATTCATTCCGTGACGTCAAGAGCATTTATTCTAACGATGGACAAGACGGTATTGCAGATGTAGTACGAGTTCAGGATGCTACAATCAATGCGAACGTTGCACAGCTGTATGATGTTTCACGAAATCAATTAGTGTTTCCAATTGAAGCCGGGGCTGTTGAGTCATTAGAAAACATTTCGTACATTTATAGAACTGTTTCAGACAACGATCGGCTAGTAACAACATCAGGCACAGTACAAATAGGACCACTGAACGCGGGATTCACATTTCCATACAGCGGAACGCTATCAGCAACACAAGAAAAAGATTTTGTTGTGATACCAACAGAGCCTTTTCAAGCCGCTGCGAATATTACAGGCACAAGCATAAGTGTGTATGCAAACGGGTTGATCGAAGGAACAGGTACTACATTCATAGCCGATCTTGCACCAGGTGATTTTATCAAGTGTGCCAATTCAACAGCTGCTGCTTATTTTCAGATTAAATCAATTGCAAACAACACTCAAGCGCAGCTAACAACAGCAGCAACAGCAATGACTGCTGGTAATACATACCTATATTTCCCTGCGCTATATCCTATATCACTATCACGTACATCACGAAGTATTAGTATCAATGGTGGCGCCAACACTGCGACGATTAGTCTAGGCGTTTCAGCAAACGTTGAAGCAAATGCGATCGTCGTCTATAACGTAAAGAGAACAAACGTTTCACCGGTGTCAAAAACGATTAATCGTGACGTGCTTGTTAAAATTCATACAGCAAATAATGATGGTAGTAATACAGGACCGTGGTCATTAGGATTACCAGGTGTTGTTCGTCTAAAAAATGTATACCTTGGTAACTCAACCAATGTAGGAACAACAACTAATACGACAGTATCTGATGTTACAAAATATTTTGTTATAGATCCTGTTGAAGATGAGAACGCTTATAGATTGTCTCAGCTTAAATTAAAAAACGTACCCTCTACGCTAGCTGTCAACACAAATCAGTTCATACTTGCGAAAGTTGATGTATTGACGCAGGCGTCTCGAGGTCTTGTTGCTATCGGTTCTTACGATATAGATGATACAGCTAACCTTGCTAGTTCTTCAAGTACGATTAACACGTTAGAGATACCTGAACTCTATACGACTCAAGGTAAATATGTTGACCTACGTAATGCCTTTGATTTTCGTCCATATGCTACAAACACTGCTGTTGTTACGGCAACATTGGGTTCAGCAAATACAAACCCATCAGGCGCATTCACTTTAAGTAGTGCAGAATTGTATATCCCAGCACCTGATTCCACCATAACGTTCGATGCCACGTATTATAATAAACGTAAAGACCGTGTTGTTGTAACAAGTAACGGATCCTTTGTTGTTCTACAAGGTACGCCTGATCTTAATAATCCAAAAGCTCCAGAACAACCAGATCATTCGGTTACAATAGGCGTGCTAAGTATTCCTGCATATCCCTCGTTGCCTTCAGTTTTAAACTCTCAGACAACAGAGTTTGCCGGTAAAGAACTTGTTTCACAAGATACGCTTTTAACTGAAAGACTTAGTAGCTCACTAGTGACGGTTGATTCAGTAAAAAATATTAATGATGCCCAACACCGCGTTTACACGATGAAAGATATTGGTTTACTTGATCGTCGTTTAAACACAATTGAAAGCACCGTGAGTTTATCAGCTATTGAGCAAAAAATAAAAGAACTAACAATTCCAAGTAGCATAACAATAACAACAAACAGATTTAAGAACGCATTCTTTGTCGATCAGTTTAGTGATTACACTAAATCTGATTCAACTCATCGTGAATTCAGAGCAGGTATATCGCCTGAACGTGGAGTTTTACAACCAAAGATCAATCAACTAAATATTGAGTCTGAGTTTGATTTAACGCATTCTAACACAGCCGCTTGTGTTACGAATGGATTTGCTATGTTACCGTATACGTCGGAAACACTGATCAATCAAAACATAAAGAATATTGTTCTTAACGGTGATGGACAAGAAGTAAGGTTTATAGGGTCAGGATCAATTTCACCTCCATCTTTCTCTGTGAAATTGCGTGGTGAACGTATTATTCAAGAAGATGCTCCACCACCACCGCCGCCTCCACCAAGTAGGCCGTGGTGGAAATTCTGGTAAGGATAAGTGTTAAATGGCAATACAAACAAATTTATTTTTTACGACACGCGACCAGGTTTTTACGGTAACAGTCTATGGGCTGAGACCTTTAACAAGACATTATTGTTTTTTTGAACGCAAACTTGTTCCGACAACTCAAATAAAACCTTTAAATGGAAATTTAGGTGAGTCAATTATTACCGATGAAAACGGATCTGTAACATTTGACTTCTATTATCAAAGTGGAGCTTCTCTCGCTGCGACAACTGTTGCGGAAGCTCAACGGTTTGCTGCATCTATTGCAGGTACGAAGGAAATTATTGTTAGCAACATCGGTTCGTCTACGTTAGATGCAGGATACGAAAATACATCGGATTCTTTCTTTACAACACAAATCCAAATTTCTGTTTTTATTCCGTCAGATAATGAGTTTGAGACTATAAACAAACCCTATGTACCGCCGCCTCCTCCTCCTATTACAGACGCGGGATACGATCAACCTCAAGGATGGTAATTAATAATAAAAGGTAATAAATGAGCTACGATTTAGGACAAACATTTTATGTAGACAAAGCGGCAGTTCAAAATGCTGAGATGTGTTTTGTTACCTCTGTTGGTTTGTTTTTCAAATCAAAACCTGTCCAAGGCAAAACAGTAAGTGGTTTAGAATCACCAGGTGTCACCGTTGCTTTGTGTAGTGTTAAAGAAGATGGGACACCTAATATAGGTAGTTCACCGATAGATATAGCCCGTAAAGAATACGCCGATATATCTGTAAGTGCTACGGGTTCTACAGAAACGACTTTTATATTTGCTAAGCCGATATGTATCGATACTAATCGAACATATTGTTTCCTTATAGCTTTTGACGGTAATGATACGGATTATGAAATATTTGCAAATAAAGCCGGCAAACTAGCTGTTTCATCGACGTCGATTTCACAGGTCTCATCAGGCATTGTTGATGGTAATGCCTACAAAATAACAAATGGTAACGTTCTTACTCCTCTGACCGATACAGATATCACATTTAAAGTTAAAGTAGCTAAATTCACCGAGCTCACACAAACGATAAAGATTAACAATCGTCCCTATGAGTTTTTAACCGTTTCTGGTGTTACTGGAACATTTAAAGGTGGTGAAGAAGTTTATGGCTACGGAACAGGTGTAGGGAACGTCACTATCACACAAACGACATCTCTTGTTGGTGACGGTACAAATTTTACTGCACAGTTATCCGTGGGAGATAAAATCAAGATAGAAAGCGCTAACGGTGATTTGGTTAATATTCGCGTTGTAAACTCTATTACTAACACAACACATTTGGTAATGGATCGCCCAGGAAGTTTTATTGATAGTGAGGCAACGTGTAATACCGCACCAACAGGTATTCTTTATGAATATGATCCAATAAATGATTTAATGGTGATACAAGATTCAGACTCAATATCTGACAACTACAGAAACTGGGGTGATTCAGGTATCATCATAGGTGTGGATTCTAGAGCTTCGGCAGATATAACTAGTGTAGCGAATACCCGTGTTAACAACATTATACCCAACTATACGGCTACAACACCTCCACAAACATCACTGTCGCTTACGGCTAATTTTGCTAACACGAGTGGAGGAGTGAGCTCCACGAGGAAAGTAACAGCAAAGCTCGGTAAGCGAGTGTTCATCAATACGTATGACGCAATGCTGGCTTCTAGGACCCGTGAAGTCAAGGCAGCTACGCCTTTCAAATCGTTTGAAGGTGAACTCGTATTGACAACATCCAATCCTTACTCTAGTCCCTTTGTACGTGAAAATGATTTGGATTTATTTGTAGAAAGATATAGCGTTAACAATAATACAGCAAGCGAATCATCAAACAGAGGGTCTGCTTCAGCTCGTTACATTGGAAATCAAGTAACGTTAACAAATAATCAATTTGCTGAAGATATGAAAATCTATCTCAAAGCATTTAAGCCTTCAAACACTGATATTAAAGTGTATGTTAAATTTTATAACACGACAGATATTGAATCATTTGACATGAAGAGTTGGACAGAACTATCGTTAAATTCAACTTCGGTAAGTGTAACATCAAACCCTTCAAACATTGATGATTTTAAAGATTTAGGGTTTGATGTACCGTTTTATCCACCTGGTACGCAAATCACAGGTAATTTTGCTGTCAACGCGAATGGTTTAATCGAAGGGTCATCGGGTACAGTAAGTAGTAACGTAGCTGTGGGGGATGTTGTTCGGGTTTATCATCCAGCTAATGCTAGCATATACGTTGTAGATTCTGTGGTCGCAACTAATTCTTCTTCTTTAACCTTGTCGAGAGGGATTTCAAATACAACCATTACAAACCTACAATCGGGATTTTATGTAGACAAGACTACAGACAAAGAGGTTGCTTTCCTGGATAAACAAAATTTTAACACATTAACATATTTTAATAGTTCATTATCTAAGTTCAAGACATACAACGCTTTTGCTGTGAAGATTGTGTTATTGTCTTCGGATAATACAAATATACCATTTGTTGATGATCTACAGGCTGTGGCGGTGTCAGCGTGAATTATCGTCCAGATACAAGCGACTCTAATTATATTCGAGATCCTCTGTCCAAAGCTGTTCTAAATATTGATATGGCAGGATATGAACGGTTCAAAACGGAACGAGACTTCATACTAAGGCAGCAACAACTTGAAAATAGTGTGCATGATCTTAAAAAAGACTTGAATGAATTCAAAGACTTGATTAAACAGTTAATTAACGGAAACACAAATGGCAAGACCAATAGCTAATGTTGTTATATCTACGGATTCATTTGCAACGTGGATTGGTATTACTAATCGGATAGCGGACACTATTACGACGCAGGCCTTAACAGCAAACAATACCGCTAATGGGGCTAATGTTTCTGGTAATTCACAACTGATAGGTATTTTTGCTGCAAACACTATAGCTGCTGGCACAACCCTACGTGGTGGTACAGTTAACGCATCGGCTAATTTAAATGTAACATCAAATGCTTACTTTACAGGAAGTAATACGGCATTTGCTAGCAACGTTGCCATCTACAATTCGACAGGATATTTTTATTCAAACACACAAACGTTTTACGTAGCTGGTACACTTGCCAATGTAACCGCAAACAGCTACTTTAATTCCAACTTCTTCATTGCAAACACGGTTATAAACCGTGTACAAGGTGGTGGATTTCAAGTAACTTCAAACACACTACTTTCTTCAGCTAATGTGTTTGTTAACGCAACGGCAACAACAATACAAAACGGCCAGGCGACAATAACATCTAACGTCTCTATTGAGAATACAAATACCAATATTAATGCAACAGCTTTTGGTGTTCAAGGTGTTAGCACTATAACAGGTAACACTACATTAAAAGGTAATACATCTACTAATAGTATTCAGCTCACTGGCAATTCGACTGTAACAGCTTTATCGGTAAGTGTCAACAGCGCTTCTGTTGTGGGTAATTTGGCTGTGACAAATGCTACTTCGTTATCCAATACGTTATCTATTAGTGGCAACACAACGATATCAAACACGTTAGTTGTTACTGGTAATGTAACGTTCTCAAATACCCTATCAGTTGTTGGTGCAGCTACACTGTCGAATACATTAGCCGTGACAAATGCAGTAACTTTGTCAAACACGTTGTTGACGGTAGGTAATGTAACGTTTTCGAATACATTAGCTGTAACCGGTGCTGTCACAATGTCTAATACGCTAGCCGTGACAAATGCAGCTACGTTTTCAAATACAGTATCCGTTACTGGTAATGCTACGTTTTCAAACACAATATCTGTTACGGGCGCTGCAACACTTTCAAATACACTGGCAGTGACAAATGCGGCAACATTATCTAACACGCTGTCTGTTACTGGTAATGTTGCGTTTTCAAACACATTATCCGTTACAGGTAATACTACATTATCAAACACATTAGCTGTAACTGGTGCTGTAACGTTATCAAATACATTAGCCGTTACAGGTACTGGGACGGTGAACGGTGCATTCACCGTTAACAATACAGCTTCTGTAGGCAACACAACAATAACAGGATTTGTTAACGTATCATCAACGGCAAATGTTGGTGGTAATGTAAATTTAAGAGGCACTCTCACTGTTAACGGTGCTGTGACAGTACCTAATACATTAGCTGTAGGAAATACTAGTGTTACTGGTTTTGTGTCTGTGACACAAACATTGGGTGTAACTAACGCTGTTACTTTCTCCAACACACTAGCGGTCACGGGTAATGTAACGTTTTCTAATACGTTAGCGGTTACAGGTGCAACGACTTTATCTAATACGTTAGCTGTTATAGGTAATGCGACGTTCTCAAATACAATATCCGTCACTGGTAACGCAACATTCTCAAATACGATATCTGTAACCGGTAATACTACGCTATCAAATACATTAGCCGTAACAGGTGCTACGACTCTATCGAACACACTCAGTGTTGCTGGTAATACAACACTCCAAACAGATCTTGAATTGTGCGTTGTATCGACTACACTTAATACAGTCACTGTAACTCCACAAGATGTGTTGGTGTTAACAAAGCCTGTAGGATATAGAGCTGCAAAAATAACTGCAGCAGTGACAAGTCAAAGTGGTGCCAATGTATCAACACAGGAAATGATCCTCGCACATTCAGCTTCTGCTAATGATGTAACATTGACAATTTATGGTACAGTAGCTGCTCCAGCAACAGCTAATCTGGGTAGTTTTTCTGCTGCTATAAATACAACAGCACTAGCGCTAAAGTTTCAACAAAACGGTGCTAGCTCGCTTGTAAAAATGTTCATTCAGTTTATCAAATAAGGTAAGTAATGGCTGATACGTCAAGCAATGTTCAATTTAAGGTTGAAAATGGTCTCCTTGTTTTAGGTACCGCTAACGTTGCTGGACCAGTGGTGTTCAATGGCAACGTTGACATTAACGGGTCATATCTTTCTGTTACGGCAAACCTTCAAAGTAGCCTGATCCCATTAAATAACACCTATTCACTTGGTAACGCAACGTCGCGCTGGGCATTGAGTGCAATGGGTGGTAGCTTCGTTGAAAGTGTTTCAGTTACCAACACCTTATCAACAGGTAATACAACAATAACCGGCTTTGTGAACGTATCTTCCACAGCAAACATTGGTGGTGCAACAACACTAAGAGATACGTTGACTGTTGACGGTGCTGTAACGATCGCCAATACCCTAGCTACAGGTAATACGTCCATAACTGGTACATTGGCAGCCAACGATACAACTATAACAGGGTTTGTTAATGTATCTTCAACAGCCAATGTCGGTGGCGCCACGTCGTTACGAAGTACACTGGTTGTAAACGGTGCTGTAACAATAGCCAATACGTTAGGTACAGGTAACACATCTATAACAGGGTTCGCAACAGTATCCACAACCCTCACAGTTACTGGAGCAACGACACTTTCTAATACGCTCTCTGTAACAGGAAACACTACTCTTTCAAACACGCTAGCTGTCACTGGTAATACATCTCTTTCTAATAGTTTAATCGTAACTGGTAACACAACCTTATCCAATACGCTGGCTGTAACTGGTAACGTCGTTCTATCGAACACGATAGCTGTTACTGGTAACGTGACGTTTTCTAATACGTTAGCGGTTACAGGTAATGCTACTTTTTCAAACACTATTAATATTGCAGGTATCGCGACCTTACGTAGTGCTGCCAATGTGGTTGGAGCAGCTGCAGCCTTCAATGCATTGACAGGGGTTGCAAACACGACGGAGTTCATCACCACAACAGCAGCACATGGCTTTAGTAATGGTGATCTGGTTCAGTACATTGTATCGACTGGCAATACAGCTGTGACAGGTCTTGCAAATGGAACAAGCTACTACGTGGTTGAGGCAAATTCAACCGCATTTAAGTTATCCACGTCGTATGGTGGATCAGCCATAAATCTAACCGCCAGTGCTAGTGAAGTTGGACACACTCTTACGCCCCAACGAATTGTTCTATCAACGAATGGTAATATTGACAGTTCGTTAGGATTAGCTAACGTTGGCTCTTTACGTGTATTAGGGACCGCTGTTGTAAACGGTGCAGTAACGCTAGCTAGTACGTTAGGTGTTAATGGAGCAGCAACATTTTCAAACACATTATCCGTAACAGGTAATGCGACCCTGTCAAACACGCTTGCTGTTACTGGTGCAACGACGCTATCAAATACACTTGTTGTTTCGGGTGACGCAACATTTGACACAGATTTGCTTTTCATTGATGCAGTAAACAATAGGATTGGATTTAAGAACACATCACCAAGTTCAACCGATCTAATAACTATATCTGGTAACACAGTACTTACTGGTTTAAGTGCAGCTATTCGTTTCCTATCGTCAAACGCAACACATAATGCGTCTATTACAATAGCCGGTAACGCAACAAATACACGTACGACGTTTACTACATACGAAGCGAACGCAACAGCAAGTGACGGTGGTTTTATTTTCCAGGCAGCAAACGGAACAACAACCACATCTGTTCTAGCTTTTAATCAAACTGAGCTAAAGTATAAAACTGGTAATGTTGCACATGCAGGAAATTTTGGGATTTACGATGTGAACGGTACGCGGCTAGGACCATGAAATGGCAAGACCACTTAGAGCAAGATATGTTACAGCAAGTACAAGTGATGGTGTTCAGGAGATGTCGGATAGTGACATCAATGACCTTGTTATTCCTAGGATAACCAACTTATTTTACGCTGCATCGAATACATCCGGCTACGGTAACAAACTCGAACTAAGAACTACACCACCAACTTGGAATTATGTTACTGGTGGGACTGTTCTTGATGTGTTTCCAACAGCTTTACCACCCATCGGGACACATCCAGTAACTTCTTCGTCAACAACATACACGTTGTACCAAAATCTTGACACTGCATTGACAACAAACTTTGATCTTATAACCAAACCTGTTAAAACAGAGGCAAGTGGCGGTGTTCAAAAAATCCAGCAATTCTCAAACAATGATATTAGAGACGATATTCACAGCAAAGTTATTGCCGAAATATCTGCTGGAGCACAGGGAGCTTACTGGCTTGGAACTTCGCCACCAGGAACAGGCACGTGGATTATCGTATCTTCGATAAACGACACGTTTGTCAACTCAACAAGCAACAGCACGCAAACAACTACATACAATTTATATCAGCGTTCTACAAATAGTGGGTATGGTACTAAGAGACCTCTAAAAGGTACAGCGAACGCTCTTACAGAAATGTCTGATGCTGAAATCGACACTATGGCAGCGGCTATACGTGATTGTATTGCGGCTGGGATTGGAAGGTATCAGATATCCGCAACAACACCGACACCAGGAACGTGGGTAGCCCGTGGTTCTTTCACAGATACACAGAATGGTATTGTTGATACACCGTATGCAGGTAGTTACTTAGGAGTATTCACTGGAGCATTTACTGGAGAATATAGCCGGGCCTTCAGTGGAAATTATGCTGGATCATATAATCAAGCGTTTACTGGTAACTTCATTGATACCTCACGGTTTACCGGGACGTATCAGGGAACGTATCAGAATACGTTCACAGGCGTGTATTCAAGAGCGTTCTCAAGAGAAACAACAACAGGATTTACCGGAATTTACCAAAACACATACTCGGGTACATACTCGGGTGTATATACAGGAGCCTACACCAGAGCATACGCTGGTACATATTCCGGGCTATATCAAGGCGCTTCATTTGCAGGATCATATGATAACACGTTCGCAGGTTCATATGACCGCGCATTTACAGGATCTTTTGATAGAGTATATGCAGGTTCATATGACCGCGCATTTACAGGATCTTTTGATAGAGCATATGCAGGTTCATATGATCGCGTGTTTGCAGGATCATATGACCGTACGTTTACCTTTGAATGGAGTGGTTCTTACAGTGGCGCAGCGTTTGCAGGGTCATACGACCGTGCGTTTGCAGGGTCATACGACCGTGCGTTTTCGGGCAATTACACCAGAACATACACGGGATGGTATACAACACAATGGACAAGAAATTATGCAGGCGGCTATGCTGGCCCAGCCTGGACTTTATCATACACAGGAACAAGGGAATATTCCTTTTCTCGAGTGTTTCAGACATTGGTTCCGGTAGGAGTCAATGGGCCGGTTTATACAAGAAATTTCTTTGCGACAGAATTTACTAAAGGAACAACAGGAATCTTTACACAAGATCTCCAGTATTATAGAACTGGTTATTTTACCAGTGAAGTAAATCGAACGTTTACCGGTGATTACACAGGAAATTTCACAGTCGATTACACCGGTACATACTCACGTAATTTTTCAGGTACACGTGAAGGAATAACTTATGGGAGCACGTTTTCAGGCGTGTATGCTTTATTTAATTATACCGGGGACTTCACAAAAACAGCTCAATTCTCAGGCATTGCCTACACGAGGAAATTTACTAGAAGTTATCAAGCGATCTTCGCAACTCAATACACAAGGACGTTTACAGGTTCTAGGGATAAATCTTATTTAAACCCTTATAATAGCACATACTACTCAGGATCGTACGCCGGATCATATGCAGGTTCTGAAGCGTATGGAGGAGCTCCTTATTACACGGGGCTTCGCGATAGCGCTAGCTACTCAAGAGCCTTCACGGCAACATGGAGTGGTTTGAATGATGGTGAGGTGTACGCGCGTGCGTTCACAATCCTTGAAAGCTATTGGTTCTTTACCGCTACAAACTATACAAAAACATGGGCCGGTACATATACAGGGGCATTCAGTGGATTCTCATACGCACGTGTTTTCCAAAGGATATTTTCTGGTGCATATTCAAGACCATATGCAACAACTTATTCACGAGTTTTTACAAGATTTGTTCCAATATATTGGACGGCTATCTATTCAAGAGTCTTCAGTGGCGATTATACGGCCACATACACAAGGGATTTAACGGCTACATATACCGCAACTTGGTCAAGAATTTTTGCAGGCGATTATACAAGTCCATACCCTTCATATCAAGCTACATTCACAGGGTCGTATACAAAGAACGAAACCTTTGCCTCGCCAATATTCCAAGGATTTTCGGGATCCTATGATCGCGTGTGGTCGGGCGATTATACCCGAGCGTTTTCTGGTGATTATACTCGTGCGTTTTCTGGTAATTATACGCGAAATTACACTGGTGCATATACAGGCGATTACACACGCGCGTTTTCAGGAGATTATACCCGAGCGTTCTCAGGAGATTATACCCGAGCGTTCTCAGGAGATTATACTCGCGCATTTTCAGGCGATTATACCCGAGCGTTCTCAGGAGATTATACCCGAGCGTTCTCTGGCAACTACACACGTGCGTTCTCAGGTAGCTATACGAGAACATACACGGGTAATTGGACCGGAGAATTCAACTCCACGTTTTCTGGGCCATATGTAGGATCCTTTATAGGTAGTTACATTGGATATTGGACGGGTGTTTATTCGCGGATATTCACCGGAGCATATACAGGAGAGTTTACAGGTGGGTTTATCGGTAATTTCACAGGTGGTTATGTAGGAACATACTCACGCATATTCACAGGTGCATACACAGGTCAATTCACTGGCATCTATACCGGGGCATTTACAGGCGCATTCAGTGGTAATTATGCAAATAATTTTACACGTTTATTCACAGGGGCATACTCAGGCTTAACGGTCACCGGCACTACGACGACGACTACATACACATTATGGGTTAGAACAGCTTGAGAGAAAATGTCACTTCGTCCACTCTACTATAGCACATCGTTATCTGGTTTACAGGAGATGTCCAACACGGACATTGATGGTTATATTGTAAACGTGATTGGTACCGATTTTGCTTCAACGGAAGATATTGGATCTCTTATAGTTCAAGATCCAGGTGACCCGGTTCCCGCTAATTCTACTTCTATTGGTACATGGGCCGATACACACTATGATCAACAAATAGGTGATCATCCTGTTTCCGAAGCAAACCTCGTCTATTCAAACACGACCATTTATCAAAGAATGAGTGGTGGGCCTTTGGCTGATCCATTTATGGTGCGTCCTATTTGCTGGAATGATACACTAAATGGATTACAGCAGATGGCGAACGCTGATTTAGACACGACCATTATTGCAAGAGCTGTTTCGTATATTGTCAATGGAGGTGTGGGGTCATATGTTTTGCAACCTTCAGCACCAGCAAGTGGCACGTGGGTTGCGCGAGGACGTCTTAAAAATACAGAGCGTCCATATTATGCTAATGAAACGTTTCTATGGCAAAAAACGTCTGAAAGTCCAAGTGGTTCTGTAAAGCCTTTGAAATGGAATGTTGGTGCTGTGCAAGAAATGTCGAACAATGACATTAAAACATTAACACACCGAGCAAGGAATTACATTGCTTCAACAGGAATAGGGACATATCAGTTATCAACAAGTACTCCTACTTCCGGTGGTACGTGGGTTGAGGCAGGTAGCGGATTTGCTGACACGCGTCAAGAAATAAGACCACAAACTTACAATGCTCAAGTGTACACAGCAACTTTTTCTGGTGCATACACGGGAGCATTTACAGGCCAATATCAAGGCAATTTTACTGGGACGTATGGCATTCCGTACACCCGTGATTTTACAGGTTCATTTGTTGATACGTTCACAGGCGTATTCAACCAACAATTTACTGGTGCTTTTACTGGTGGATATGCTACGGCTTATACTGGTTCATTTAATCAAGAGTTCACCGGCCAATTCACAGGCACATATACAGGTGGTTACACCGGTACTTTTATCGGATCGTACACGGGTGATTATATAGGGCAATTTACAGGAGCTTATTCCTCACCGTATGTTGGGAGCTTCACTGGTACATATGCTGGAAAGTTTAACCAGGAATTCACGGGAGCATTCAGTGGATTTTACCAAGGTACGTACAATCAAAATTTTACGGGCGATTTTGTTGGTGGGTTTACGGGTGAGTTCTCAGGTAAGTATGCCCAGGAATTCACAGGGTCTTATAGCTCTAACTTTACAGCAGCTTATAGTGGTGCGTTTACGGGTCAGTTTACAGGATTATATGCAAACACATTTACAGGCGAGTTCGTAGGCAAGTATGTAGGATTTTTCACTGGCGTATACTCAACCACGTATGCTAATACTTTTACCGGTAGTTACACGGGCATATACACCGGTGCCTACAGTCTGGCTTTTACTGGAGACTTCACTGGATTATTTAATCAAGTATTTGTAGGAAACTACGCTGGTAAGTATGCAGGAACTTTCGACTATCCGTTCTCAGGTACGTTTGTTGGTACATACAGCAATGTATTCTCTGCAGTATATACGGGTAATTACACAGGCATTTATAATCAACAATTCACTGGTGCGTTCACAGGTATTTTCAATCAGATCTTTACGGGCGAGTTCGTTGGTAAGTATTCGGGAGATTATAACCAAACATTTACGGGAGATTTCGCTGGAACATATAGTAGATTGTTTACCGGAAGCTATACGGGTAACTATACAGGTGTATACAATCAGGTCTTCACAGGCTCTTTTGCCGGTAAATATGCAGGATCTTTCACAGGTGCGTTTGCTGGTGGATACACGGGATCATTTACTGGATCCTATACAGGTGCTTATACAGGGTTGTATTCAGGTGCATATGCAGGAAGTTATCAAGGTAATTTCACAGGTGATTATACAACCGCAGCCGTAACAAATTTACTAGCATATTCCGATAGCCTCGATGGTGGTGCCTGGCAAGGATATTGTGCAGCTAATATGAACAACGTCACGTACAAGACGACAGACATCCTTGCACCGGACGGTACATACAATGCCTTGAAAGTTGTTATGGATGGAAGCACAACGTGTGGTGGTGGCGGTACATGGGGTATGTTGTACGGAGCTTCGCAGATCTTTACATCAGGGCAACCATATACAGTAAGTATTTGGGCGCGATGTGCCACAGGTACAACAGGTATGCAATTAGGTTTGAACGACTATTACAGTACGGGTGTTACACTAACTACATCGTGGCAGCGTTTTTCTTTTACAGCGACACCGACAGGACCAGGGGCACCATTAGATCGAGGTCTTCAATTTGTGCGTCATGATTCAACACCCGGTGTTACAATTTACGTATGGGGTGCTCAGCTTGAGACCGGTAGCACAATGTCGCGGTACGTACAAACAAGCACTACATCAGCCACATCACCGGCAGGAACATATGTCGGGACTTTCACTGGGCCTTATTCGGGTAGTTATACGAGGGCCTTTACCGGAGCATACACTGGCATATATGCAGGTGGCTATGTAGGATACTTCACAGGTGGTTATACTGGTGGTTATGTTGGCTCGTTCACAGGAATTTACTCTGGTGGATACACGAGAGCCTTCTCAGGAATTTACACGGGTTCTTACACAGGAACGTATGCCGGAACATACACAGGATTATACTCTGGTGGATATGTTGGTTCGTTTACTGGGATATACTCTGGTGGGTATGTTGGTTCATTTACTGGGATATACTCTGGTGGGTATAGCAGGCTGTTCACTGGAGTTTATACTGGTTCCTACACAGGAACATATGCCGGAACATACACGGGAATATATTCCGGTGGTTATGTTGGATATTTTACAGGTGATTATGCAGGTGGGTATGTTGGATATTTTACAGGTGGTTATGCAGGTGGGTATGTTGGATATTTTACAGGTGGTTATGCAGGTGGTTATAGTGGGCTATTTACTGGAGTTTATACAGGATCATACACAGGAGCGTATGCTGGTACATACACTGGTATCTATGCAGGTGGGTATGTAGGGTATTTTACTGGGATTTATGGCGGTACGTATAGTAGACTGTTTACAGGTATCTACTCAGGAAGTTATCAAGGCAATTTTTCTGGAACATACGCTGGCACATATAGCCGATTATTTACAGGTATCTACTCAGGAAGTTATCAAGGTAATTTTACCGGAAGTTTTGCCGGAACTTATAGTAGATTGTTTACTGGTCTTTACTCAGGAAATTACCAAGGTAACTTCACTGGAGTATATGCTGGTACATATAGTAGATTGTTTACTGGAGCCTACGCGGGATCATATTCACGAGGATTCACAAGGGTATTTATTGGTACTTATTCAAGAGTATTTAACAACACGTTCGCTGGAAATTATGTAGGTGTTTTTACGCCTACGTTTGCAGGGACGTATACAAGAGGGTTCACCGGTTCTTATGCAGGGTCTTATCAAAATCCCTTCAGTGGTGTAGTTTATGTAGGGTATTATGCAGGAACATACAACAGGGCATTCTCTGGAACGTATCAGGGAGCTTTCACGCGTATATTCACTGGATCTTATTCGAGATTGTTTCAGGATCCATATTCGGGCGTAACCTATAGCGGGTCATATGCAGGAAATTACGTTGGAATATATGGAGCCTCATGGTCACGTATATTTACTGGATCATATGCAGGGTTTTTCACAGGTGAATTTACCGGTCCGTATGCATCTACCTACACCGCAACATGGTCAGGATTATTCTCAGGAAGTTATCAAGGTAACTTTAGTGGAAGTTTTGCCGGAACTTATAGTAGATTGTTTACTGGTTTTTACTCAGGAAATTACCAAGGTAATTTTACCGGAAGTTTTGCCGGAACTTATAGCAGATTGTTTACAGGCGATTACTCTGGAAATTATCAAGGTAACTTTTCCGGAATCTTTGGTGGTACATATAGCAGATTGTTTACAGGCGATTACTCTGGAAATTATCAAGGTAACTTTTCCGGAACATATGCTGGTACTTATGCCCAAACATTTACCGGAGCTTATGCGGGTGGTTACACAGGATATTATTCAGGAGCGTATGCAGGCTCATATTCAGGATCCTATAACAACACCTTTACTGGAGCGTTTGCTGGTACTTATGCCCAAACATTTACCGGAGCTTATGCGGGTGGTTACACAGGATATTACTCGGGAGCATATGCAGGATCATATTCAGGATCTTACAACAATACTTTTACCGGCATATATTCTGGGGCTTACGCCCAAACGTTTACCGGTATATACTCGGGTGCTTACGCTCAAACATTCACCGGTATATATTCTGGGGCTTACGCCCAAACGTTTACCGGAGCTTATTCGGGTGGTTACACAGGATATTATTCAGGAGCGTATGCAGGTTCCTACTCAGGATCTTATAACCAAACGTTTACAGGCGCTTTTGCAGGCACGTATCAGCAAACGTTTACTGGCGGGTACTCGGGAACATATCAACAAACGTTCACTGGAACTTATTCGGGTGGTTACACAGGATATTACTCGGGAGCATATGCAGGATCATATTCGGGTTCATATAACCAAACGTTTACAGGCGCTTTTGCAGGCACGTATCAACAAACGTTCACAGGTATTTACTCGGGAACGTATCAACAAACGTTTACAGGTGGGTACTCAGGAACGTACTCGGGATCATACAATCAAGCCTTTACGGGCACTTTTTTAGGTAGCTACCAAAGTTCTTTTACAGGATTTTACTCGGGCACATATAGCCGCGCATTTTCAGGAAGTTATACGGGTGCATATGCGGGAGTCTATGCAGGCGCATATGCTGGAACCTTCAATCAAGTGTTCACTGGTTCGTTTGTTGGAGTTTACACAGGCGTATTCACGGGAAATTATTCCGGAGGCTATACCGGTGCGTTTACAGGAATATACGCTGGTGCATATGCAGGTAACTACCAAGGTAGTTTTACTGGAAATTATTCAGGCGGGTACACTCGAGCATTTACGGGAACATATACAGGAATTTATGTTGGTAAGTATACCGGATCATTTACGGGTGTATATTCGACAACTTTCACAGGTGCGTTCACAGGCATCTACGCAGGCGGGTACGGAGGAAGTTTTGTGGGGGATTTCACCGGAGCGTTTGTGGGTAAGTATACGGGGTCGTTCACAGGTGTTTACACAGGTAACTATGCGGGCAATTACACAGGAACATTTGCTGGTGTTTACTCAAGTCCATTTACAGGAACTTTTGCTGGGGGATATGCTGGAGCATATGTCGGTTCATATTTAGGCTTTTTCACGGGTAATTTTACGGCTGAATACGCAGACATATATGCAGGTTTTTATACCGGTGTGTATAGCGGATCGTTCAGTGGTTCGTACAATCAATCGTTTACACGAAACTTTACGTTCGACTATACAGGAACGTTTTCGGGTCCATACGTAGGGTTTTTTACAGGAAGCTATTCGCGAATATTCAGTAGATTCTTTACCGGTGCATACACAGGCCAATTCACTGGTGCTTATTCTGGCGCCTATAGTCAGGCATTTACAGGGTTCTTCTCAGGCACATACACAGGCGTCTACAGCCAAGCGTTCACTGGTACCTACACGGGAATTTTCAATCAGGCGTTCTCAGGTAAGTATGTAGGCCTTTTTAATCAAGTGTTCACAGGTATGTTTGTTGGTTCATACAACCAACAATTCACAGGCGCATTTAGTGGAGATTATACTGCTGTATACAGTGGGGCATATAGTCAAGCGTTTACAGGTGCGTTTAGTGGTAAGTACACAGGTCAATTTTCTGGTGCCTATACAGGAGCGTTTGGTTCGTTGTTTACGGGAGTGTATTCTTCATTGTTCACTGGAACATATTCAAGTTTATTTACGGGTTCATTTAATCAAACACCTATCTACACGAGCGTATACTCGAGACCATATGCCGGTGTGTATGGGCAAACATTTAGCAGTGCAGTCTACTCTGGTGCAACATATGCACAAGCGTATACAGGAGAATATACTGGGTCTTACACGGGGACTTCTATTTTCGGTTTTGTAGGGCAGTTTACAAAAGCATTTACTGGTTTATTGGGTTCTTTTTCGTCTTTATTTACAGGACTATATACTAACATAACAGGGCAGTATTTAGCAGCTTGGTCGGGTTTGACAATCATATCAACACCTGAAACAATTCAAACACTTAAACTTTGGGTACGAACAGCATGAAACGAACTATTGTAAATCCGCATTGGGTAAACAATGCAAGAACGGTCATCTCTGCTGAATTTCATTATGATGATGGTAGAGTAGCGCAGGCAACTATTTCGGAATCGGATGTAACAAATCCTGATCTCGTTGAAATTAAAACTAAGTTCACGAACGAACAGCTTGAAGCTAATACACGTAAAAAAATTCAAGAAATAAATGCTGAGCGTGAGCGTAAGCACCAAGAAGAGCTTGCAAAACAGCAACGTAAACAACAGGAAGAACTTTTTGCTGCTAAATTAGAAATTTTTGAAATTGAAGCAATTAAGAATTCGGATAACAGAGCTCTAAAAACAAAAATTCGAAAATCTAAGAGTGGCGTTGAAGCTATGGCTTGGGCGTCAGCTTTACTTCTTGATGTTGCACAGAAGGAAATGTCTGCTAATTCAACAACGGAGTAAGAATGAATATTCGTAATGGTTTTTTGATAGTCGCTTCGCAGCTCAAAGAATATTTGGATTCGGCTAATTATCTAGCCAACAGTATCAAAGATTATTATCCTGATGCTCATATAACGCTCTTCGTAACACCAAACTTGGAGCGCTATGCTGACCGTAGCGTTTTTGACATCGTAATGTCTGAAGATGTACCTAATCACGTACGTACTAAATTGTATGCTCTTTCTAGAACTCCATATACTGAACTTACTGTTTATGTTGATGCCGACATGGAATGTATGCACACTGATGTATCAAAGGTATGGGATCAAATGCCCGAAGATTGTGATATCCTTATTACAAGGATACGTCCATACAACGGAAAGGAAGATCGTTGGCCCGGTGGTAAAACTATTCCCAAAGGTCGTATGGTTTATCATGGTGGGTTTTTCATGTATAGATCGAATCCACAAACACTTGAATTTATGCGTAGGTGGTGGGAAGATTATCGACTCCAAAGAAGTGAGCCATGGCCATACCCCGAAGAAGAATGCCGCCAATCTTTTGCTCAATGGGACCAATTTACATTTTGGAAGCTGATGGCAGTAGATAATTTGCCCGTCAAAGTGGATGTATTCAAAGATGATGCGCGGTGGAATTTTGTTAACGGATATTTTCCTAATGAGACAAAGGAACCTATCATATTCTGGCATCATACAATCCCATCCAAACATGAGAACATAGGACTTACAAAGAAATGAAAGAAATTCCGATTAACAATGCTGAACTTAAATCTATCCTCGACAGGTGGTTGAATGTCCTGCTAAAAGTAGATAGATCAAAATATCCTTACAACGTAGGTGTTGGTAAAGATGGTCCTTTTACACCGGAATATGCATGTGGTATGGAGTATTTGAATCACATGCAAAGTAAAAAAGTGGATGGGTTTCCAGAGTCGACTTTAGGTGTTGACCTAATGAAATTCAATCCACCACATCGGTCACTTTCTGAAGCGTTGTTTAAGCTCGATCATGAATTATTGAACTGGTCAGGTTCTAGGAACAATGCGGTGAAAATGTTATATCCAAAAGGTGGATATATGGGGTGGCATCACAATGCTAATGCACCTGGTTATAATATCCTTCTATCCTGGTCTGAAAAAGGAACGGGGTTTTTTAGGTATCAGGATCCAATTACAAAAGAAATCATAACAATGCATGATACGCCGGGATGGACTTGTAAAGTCGGATATTACGGTCCGTGGCATGAACCGAACCGGATCTATTGGCACTGTGCAAGTGCACATGAGGAGGAAAGAGTAACGCTTGGGTATATTATTCCGCACGAGGGAATGTGGAATAATATGTGCGAAGATATTCAATATGGGTGATGTTTATTGAAAATTGTGTCGTAATGGTGCTGCTGGATTGGTCCGTTAAAAAGAACCACGGGTATTCTCTTCGCTGTTTCTATAAATTTACTCTCCCGGTAAGCACCATTAACATCGTAAAGATAATTCTCCGCATTATCAACGCCATAAAGATACGAATAAAATTTTCTCGTCGGAAAATATCCAATACCAATACCTATATTGTCTTTTTCGTAAAATAAAAATGAATCCATACCCCATCGGTATTTTGTCATAAAAAATTCAGGATCTTTTATCACATAATCCCAAATTTTTTGCGTTTTATCATTTTTCCATGTCATGCAGCTACTGTTGAAGGGATGGTGAAAGACAGGAAAACCATAGTCCCATTTGCGTCTCCATTCAGCTTCAATCAGAGTCAACTCATTATTATTACACAACACGATATCGTTAATGTTATGTTTAATGACAACATCGAGGTCAAAGAAAACGCGGTTACCACGAGGTAGAATGCTATTGATGTGGTCACTGAATAAAAATAGCTTGTTGTAGACAACTATATCGAATTCGTTTTCCACGTACTCGATTATGTTGATGTTGCTATTGATACCCTCGGGATTGTCCGTGTAACAAAACATATTAAACGGTGTTGTTATATGCTTACTACACATCCTAAATAAATTATTAACCATGTAGCTGGGGTACTTTGTGCCAACTTTAACACATAAAATTGTGAGTGTTTCCATGGATATTGAATACTTGACAAAAATTTCAGATGTTTTAAGAAAAGGTGTATCAACAGGGTTGAATGTGTTTGATTTTGCTAATTCATTTAGTCAAACGCAACTTGAATCAAAAAAGTGGCTGGTTGAAGAGTTAGGTAAGGTATCGTTTAAAAAACAACCCACTATACTTATATTAGGTGGATGGTATGGGAGTTACCTTGTCCCACTACTAAGACAACACATAAAACCCGATCACATATACTTCAACGATATCAACAGAGCGTGTTTAGATGTTGCAAAAGATTTGCACCTCCGATACGAAGAGGATAGAAGCATAAGTTTCCACCACTTCGATGCTACAACAATGTTTCATCACTTTAATGCTGATATCGTTATAAACACTTCATGTGAACATATGGAGCAGTATGGGGAGATGTTAAAAGAGGGTAAGGATACATTATTTGCACTTCAATCGTGTGATGAAGAAAGTGACCCGGGCCACGTAAACGTTTCCAAAACAACACAAGAATTCTTACATAAAGTCGGGCTAACACGTGTATACACACAGTCGAGAAAGAACCTTGGACATAAAAACAGGTTTTTGATTATAGGTAAACAATAGCATAAGCGTTTTTATAAATACACAAAAACAGAGAAATCTACACATGGCCATAAAAGCAAATTTGATAATTGATCAAGGGACAGATTATCAAACAGATATAACACTTACGGACCTTGATGATAATGTTGTCAACTTGTCCGGGTATACAGCTAATGCTCAGATAAGAAAGTCGTACACTTCGTCAAACGCTGTTAGTTTTTCTGTGACGCTTGGTGAAAATACTGGTATTGTGACGTTATCGTTAACCGACACACAAACAGCCAATATCACACCTGGAAGGTATTTGTATGATGTTCTCTTAACATCGAATAATATAACATCGAGAATTGTAGAAGGTATAGTTACCGTAACGCCAGGAGTAACGAGATGAGTGCAGGGATAAAAGTGCGACTTTCGGGTGGTGCTATTAATCCTGCTGGCACTGTAACAATTAAGAATACAATTCAATCTGAAGTAAATAGAAGAATAGACCAGCTGTTAGACGTGGTGGCTGATACTGCAAACACTGCTGCAGGAAGCACTCTTGTTTATGATCCTTTAACAGACAAATATGTCGTAAAATTATTAGACTTAGACGGGGGTAGTTTCTAAATGGCAAATTTAATTCAAATCAAACGAAGTGAAACGACAGCAATACCAGCTTCACTGGAAGACGGCGAGTTAGCCTATACCAGTAATGGTGAAGTACTATTTATTGGTAGCAATGGTGTCGTTATTCCTATTGGTGGTCAACGGGTTCCTGGTATTTTAACAGCTAACCAAGCTCTTGTTGTTAACTCTTCAAGTTCTATTGACTCTATCAAAGTCGCAAACCTTGTACCGACAAAGATATATGCAAATGGTTCCCACGGTAGTGTAGGTCAAGTACTTGTATCTGATGGTGCCAATGTTTTCTGGGGTACGGGTACCGCTGGTAGTAATACAACTATTCAGTTTAACGATTCTGGTACAGCAAACGGTGTCACTGCGTTTACGGTTAATAAAGATACGAACACGATGTTCGTTTCTGGTGCTGTTACAGTTGGCTCAAATGTCATCACAAATACTTCTACTATTAGTATTGGTAATAGTACAGTCAACACAACCGCTAATTCGTCTGAACTTCGTGTAAATGGTACTATAGTTAATAGTTCTATTGTCCAGGTTGCTGGACAATTCCGAGGCTATACAGCTAACGTCAGTACAAGTATTGAGGTTGGTTCGAATGTATTTGTTAACACATCAACTATATCTGTTGGCAATTCAACAGTCAACACACAGATAACCGGTTCAACTATTCTGGTCGGTGGTGACGATGATAGTTCCAACGTCACATCGGGCGCTGTGGTTATTGATGGTGGTTTAGGTGTCGGTAAAAGAATAAACACAAAAGAATTAGCCGTTGGTAACACAACTGTTTATTCGTCTGCAAATGGCACGACAATTGTAACACAGGATGTTCTTGCAACGGGTACAGTTAATGCCACAACATTAAGTATTGGTGCTTGGGTTGTTGCAAATAACAGTGGTGTGTTTACATCAGGTGTTGTTAATGGTGACATCGTTCAGGTTGGTGCCAACTTTAGAGCTAATACAACACAAACATCCGTTGGAACGTTCTTAACTGTTGCTGGTAATGCGGTTGTCAATGGGCAACTTACTGTTAACAATACTGCCGCTCTTGGTAACACAACTATTACTGGTTTTGCCAATGTTTCAACGTCGTTGAATGTAACAGGAGCAGCCACAGTCAATGGTGCCCTGACTGTTAACAATACAGCTGCTGTAGGTAACACAACAATTACGGGTTCATTAGGCACGACTGGTGCTGCTACTGTAAATGGTGCGTTCACCGTAAACAATACAGCTAGTGTTGGTAATACAACAATAACTGGCTTTGCTAATGTCACAGGCCACCTGCAAGCTAATTCGTTAAGTGTTGGTGACACGACTATAAGCGGTAACCTAACTGTTACAGGTACGTTAACAACAGTCAGTGCAAACAACATTACCATTACAGATTCGATGATCCAGCTAGCATCGAACAATACATCATCGGATGTGCTTGATATTGGTTTGTTCGGTAGCTATGAGGCAGGAGACGCTGGTGCTCACGAACACACAGGTTTCTTCAGAGATGCGAGTGACTCTGGTGTTTGGAAACTATTCCAGGGACTAGAAGTATCGCCAACTACGACTGTTGATACGGGTAATAATACTTTTGAATTTGCCACGTTGCAAACATTCTTGAAAACGGGTGGTGCAGGTTTAACAGGTTTAATAGCAAACTCAACTACCATCGCTTTAACTGCAAATAGTACATTGAATGTTGCAATTGTTGCTAATACACTAACATTATCGACACCATTAGCTGGTACTTCGGGCGGTACAGGTCTTGCAAGTTACGCGGCCGAGGATATCCTGGTTGCAAACAGCACGAACGGCTTCAGAAAACTTAGTTTAGGTACGGCTGGTCAAATATTGCAAAGCAATGGTACCGCATTAATTTACTCGACGTTGGATGGTGGATCTTTCTAAATGAAAAAGGGTTGTTATGGAAACAGACTTGATAAATGCGTTTGTTGAGAAGCAGCGTGATACGATAAATGAATTTATAGCGAAAAATGTAATGTTGGAGGCACGGCTTGCTGTAGCAGAAAAAAAACTACAGCAAGCCGCTGTTCTAGAGGAAAGACTCCAGGAAAGTGATAACAGGATTAAATCTCTTAGCGAACAAAATTCGGCAATGAATATCATTATAGATAAATTGAAGCAACAAGAAAGTGAGATGAAGGAACAGATCACGACACTTCAAAACAATATTGAAAAGATCACAAAAGAAAGTAAAGCCGCACAGCTAGTTGTAGGCGAGCTTCGTGAAAAAAATAACGAACAACAACGTTCAGTAGATCAGCTAACAAAAGATAAAGAAATATTAAGCCGAAAAGTCGATCTGCTTCGTAAAAAAACCGAAGAACTAATGCATACAAACTAAAAGTAAAATATGTCACAAATCATTCAAGTTAAGCGAACAGACGTTGCCGGTCGTACACCAAATACAACAAATGTAGCTAATGATCAGTACATTTATCCTGGTGAGTTAGCGTTAAACCTTGCAGACCAAAAGTTGTTTTCATCCAATGGTACTACTCTTATTGAGTTTGGTACAGGAACACCGGTTTATGATGCTAATGGTGCACAAATTACAGCATTGTATATTCCAATCAATTCATTGTCCGCTTTGGCAACGAATCTAGTACCAATAACCAACGCTGCTTATACTGTCGGACAAGCATCTTATAGGTTTACACAGGGATTCTTTTCAACGTCTGTTGACGTTGGTAACTCATCAGTTAACACTACTATTACCCCAGCCTCAATTACTACAGGTGGCGTTGTTGGTGCAGGTAATACGACAGTCACTGGATTTCTCAATGTCAGTTCATATGGAACTTTTGGTGGAACAGTAAACACAACAGCTTTAAATATTGGCGCAAACGTTTACCTAACCTCTTCTGATGTAAACGTCGGAAACTCATCGGTTAATACGCAGCTTACATCAAACACCTTGAAACTTAACGGCAAACAGGCAATCAATGGTCCTGCGTTTGCAGCGTATGCAGACAACACTGCACAAAATATAACATCTGGCAGTCAACAGAAAATATTGTTTCAGGTTGAGGAATTTGACACCAACAATAACTTTGCTAATTCACGTTTCACACCAACAGTTGCAGGATATTATCAACTAAACGCAGAAGTTCGTTTTGACGGTAGTTTTGGCACAGGTGAAACGATGATAGTAGTTTGGAAAAATGGATCGGAGTACAAACGTGGGTGGAATGCGAGTGGTGTCAACTGGGCGACGAATTTCGGAGCAATGACAGTCAGTACGTTGGTATATGCGAACGGTACAACAGACTATTTTGAAATATATGCCCAACAAACCAGTGGTTCTACAATGACTGTTACAGCCGTCAATAGTCAAAATATTACATGGTTTAACGGAGCAATGGTCAGAGGGGCATAACATTCTCCTGATGTATAAATAATAACAAAAGGAAATAATATGGCCGTTCCAACAACTAGAGCTCAATTTAAAGAATATTGCCTTCGTGCTTTAGGAAAACCCGTTATTGAGATTAACGTTGATGACGATCAAGTAGAGGATCGTATTGATGAATCACTTCGTTATTATTGGGATTACCATTTCGATGGTACGGAAAAGGTTTACTATAAGCACGCCATAACCGCTCAAGATAAAGAAAACAAATACATCACATTGCCTGAAAATATTATAGGTGCTGTACGTGTGTTCCCTATTGGGGATCCATCAATTCGTTCAGATGACCTATTCAATATAAGATATCAAATTGCTCTTAATGATTTGTATACACTAACAGCGTATTCGATGATTCCATATTATATGGCCATGCAACATTTAGCCTTAATTTCGGAGTTCTTAGTTGGACAACAACCGATCAGATACAGCCGCCACCGTGATCGTCTACACGTTGATACTAAGTGGGATAATTATAATGTTGGAGATTATCTTCTAGTTGAAGCGTATGAGGTTTTGGATCCAGACACATTCTCAGAGGTTTGGTCCGATAGATGGTTACAGAATTACTGCACGCAGAAGATCAAGTATCAGTGGGGTGCCAATCTAACTAAATTCATTGGAATGCAACTGCCAGGTGGCTTACAATTCAATGGTGAAAAGATTATGAACGATGCAAAAGACGAGATAGAAAAGATGGAAAAGGATATGATCCTTAATTATTCTCTGCCTGTTGCGGACATGATCGGATAACATGGCAACAAACTTCTTCTTCAATAATTTTACAAGTAGCCAGGAACAAACGTTACTTGAAGATTTAATTATTGAATCGATAAAGATTCACGGTGTTGATGTAATTTATATACCTCGTAGCACAGGTACTGTTGATGCTGTTTTCAATGAAGATACAACACGTAGTTATGTCGTTGCTGTACCCATTGAAATGTATGTGAAGAATGTTGAGGGATTTGCAGGGGACGGAGATTTTCTTTCCAAGTTTAATTTAGAAATACGCGATCAGATAACGTTCACGGTTGCATTTCGTACATTTGCCAACGAAGTAATTGCTGCGGATACGACGACAGGGGATGCTACGAGAGACAGACCGTTGGAAGGCGATCTGATTTATTTTCCATTCAATAAAAAAATATTTGAGATACGTTTTGTTGAACACGAATCAGTGTTCTACCAATTGGGTTCCTTACAGATGTATGATCTCAAGTGCGAGTTATTCGAATATAACAACGAGTACTTTGGCACGGGTGTGCCCGATGTTGATCGGTTGATGGACAACTACTCGCTTGGTTCGGAACTGTACGGGATCAAGACAGAGAATAGCTATCTCATCACAACAGAGGATGGGTATCCGTTACTACAAGAGGAATTTGACAGTAACGATCAAGAAAACGATCCCTTATCCCAGAACGAGGAAATTGAAACAGTGGCTGATGGTATCATCGACTTTACAGAACGTGATCCTTTCAGTGAGGGTACATACTAATGTTTGGTCATGTTTATTACCATAGCTTGATACGGAAATATGTGGCCGTGTTCGGTACGTTGTTTAACGACGTGTACCTGAATCGTTACGACGCCGACTCAGATATGAGAACATCCATTAAAGTACCTATCACATATGGACCACGTGAAAAGGTGCTTGCACGGGCATTGGCTGATCCAGATTTGAATAGAATGCCTTCTATAACATTACCACGAATGACGTT
>Ga0129336_10000009_pt1 | contig 77638 bp, 73 predicted proteins | sample CPB6_02_DNA_FD_96878 | JGI IMG/M metagenome (GOLD analysis project Ga0129336, IMG submission 96878) | Freshwater to marine salinity gradient microbial communities from Chesapeake Bay, USA - CPBay_Sum_0.6_0.2_DNA | ecosystem: Environmental > Aquatic > Marine > Coastal | place: USA: Chesapeake...
AGCGCCTCTTTTTCCATCTGACATTTCACTCCAGAAAGGTATTTTGCGAAGAGCAGGTAGAAACTCTTTCTTGCACTGCTCAATGAGAAGTGCATCTGCTTCTGCCTGTGTTAATGTATCACCGAGTTTGAATGCCGAACCATCCTTCTTACGAGTAGATCCCCAACCAATTGTGATTGGAAGTCCGCCAGTCAGAGGGTCTGGGTATGCCTTGAGATGACATCCCTCAAACTCTTTGATTAACTTGATGCCCATCATTGGGACATCATCACCACCTGTTACAGGAGCTGCAGCAGCAGGGGTTGCTGGTGCAGCACTAGTCTTTTTTCCTCTAAAGGTCTCCGCCCACTCTACATTATCTTCAAGATACTTAGCGGGTAGGTTATCCTCTAACCATTGTACTGCTTTGACATGATTAGGATTCTTCTCATCATAGAATTGAAAGAAGTTGTGTAGGTCAATTCTTGCCATTGTTGCCTCCTATATTTGGAAAATATATGTTGAATAATTCGCTTGCTTCTTTATGTTTACCGTGATTTGTGAGTTTTCGCACTTCGTCCAAAATCTTTTTTTTAAACTCAGTCGAAGATCCTTCCCCACCCATCGTTACCTCCTGGACACCAGCGGTGCTTGAGCATTGCTTTTGTATACATGGTCTTCTTACCATTAGTTACTGGACCTGTATAGTTATCATTGCATGAACCATATGGATCATTTACATAGTAACCTTTGCCATCTGGTGTCTTACCGATGACTACACACATGTGCCCACCAGTAGGTGCAGATAAAGGACCACGGTGCAAGATACCAATAACAACAGGTTTCCCAGCATCGAGACTTTTATCAATGTCAGCAAAAGAAAGATTGTAACTAAAGTGTGACTTAACTCCATAACCTGCAAGTACTTTTGTTTGTACCGCATGGTCCGTAGTATCACCAATCGCAAATACTTTCTTGACATATTCATCATCGCCTTTGATGCTGCCAGGCTTGAGGAAAGCAAGGCACATAGCGCACGATGAACTGTTACAAGTTCTATGTGCATCTCTGTAGTTGTCTACTTGATTAAAATATGGAACATCAAGTACTGCTGGTGTTGGTGGTTTTGTTCTATAGATACCAATCCAGTCAGTCTCTGCGTCATCTAAAAATTGCTCAGGTAGGTTATCTTCTAACCACTGAACCGCTGCTACGTGATTTGAATTCTTTTCGTCGTAAAATTTGAAAAAGTTATGAAGGTCTAGAGTCATTTTTTATCTCCGAATAAACTGATGAAATACTCTGCGTCCACCACTGCCAGTGGTTTCTTTCCATTCTTTTTAATGACGACAAGTGGTTCATAGTCACCAGAGTTGGCAATTGCCTGTTCATAGGCATCCCATATATTTAGCTTCTCCACATTTTTACACTCGATGCTGTGAGGAAACTTTAATCTAGCAGCACGAGCCATGATGAGATCCTCACCACCTGCTCCCATGCTACGAGATTCAATATCTTCTGGATGAATATCTAGTGCTTCAATCAGTTTGTCTCTAACCCATTGTTGCAAGCGGCGACCTTTTGCTTTTGCTGAACTTGGATTCATAATAAAAAACCTCCAGATGGAGGTATTTATCTATTCAGTTAAACCAGGGGTCGGGAATCTTCTTTTGAGTGCCGCCAGCATGTATGCTTGAGCCAGACTCTTCGGACCTTCCTTTTCCAGTTGCTCCTTCATTTTGAGCAACTTTTCTATGTTTCTTTTTCTCAGAAACTTTTTCACAATTTAAAACCAGCGAAAGTATCTTTCTTAACATCTTGTTTAATGCCTCCGATGACATATGATTCCACTTCAGTTTCCTGGGGTGCTACTTGTAGACCCTTGGATGATAACCAGTGCTGAGTCCATGGCAGTGGATTGTTTGACATAGGAGTATCAAACACAGGCTTCAGACCAATCGCTCGCATACGGCGGTTGGCAATATACTCAACGTAGGAGTTGAGTAGTTTATCGTTGAGACCGATGATGCTGCCATCCTTAAACAGATACTGTGCCCATGCTTTCTCTTCATCAACAGTTTTCTTAAACTGCTCTACTGTCCACGCTTCTTCTTCTTTAGCGATTTGAAGAATGTCTGGGTCATCTCCATTAAGCCAGTTTTTGATAATGTTTTGCGTAAGGACAAGATGTTGGCTTTCGTCTCTGGCGATGAGAGAGATAATTTTAGCGGATCCCTCCATAAGTTTAAGTTCGCCAAAAGCGAACGAACACGCGAACGAAACATAGAATCTAATCCCCTCTAAGATGTTTACATTAATAACGGCACGATAGAGTTTGCGCTTCAACTCGTATAGAGTTTCTTTAGCAGCAGGCACACCTTCTAGTTGATGTTGCCATTGATTGCCAGAAGAGTAATCTTGTGCCGCACGAATGAAGTCATCGTATGCTTCGGTTACACTCTTCGCTCGCTCAAGAATATTCTGATCGTCAAGGATAGTATCAAATACTTCCGATGGATCAGAATATACATTCTTAATAATATATGTATACGAACGACTATGAATCATCTCCATGGTCTCCCAGATTGTCATGGCAGATTCCAGCTCAGGTAGCGAGCAGTAAGGAATGAATGCCATGCCAGGACCACGACCCTGCACAGAGTCAAGCATAATCTGATACTTCAGATTAGCAGTATAGATATGCTTCTGCTCTGGGCGAAGGGTGAGATAATCTCCTCTGTCTTTTGACAGGGAGATTTCTTCTGGTCGCCAGAAGTATCCCAGTTGCTGCTGAGTCAGTTTGTCAAAGATAGGATACTTGTAGGTATCATATCTTTGAATGCCAAGTGGAGCACCAAAAAACATTGGTTGCTTCTTTAGGTCAACATGCTTAGTGTTAAATACGGTCATCCCCTCTACGGTTGGGGTGGTCTCGGTAAGCTTAAATCTTGCAACTGTCACAGTCTTCTTCCTCCTGGGATCCTTCTAGAATTGAATTAAGTAAGTTTTCTACGGATTTTTTCTTCTCTTCATCATCCACATCATCTTTCTTAATATCATATGTATTCTGATAATAAGATGTCTTCCATCCATACTTGTATGTGTTTAATAGGTCTTGTGCCATTACCGACACAGGAACTTCATTATCGGCATAATGCTCTGGATTATACGACCAGTTACCCGAGATTGCCTGATCAAAGAATTTTTGCATAACAGCAACAATATTAATATAACCAGTATTGTCAGGCATATCCCAGAGAAGCGTATAGTAGTTTTTAAGAGATTGATACTGGGGGACAATCTGCTTAAGAACTCCCTTCTTCGACTTCTTAACGGACAAGAAAGCACGAGGGGGCTCGATTCCATTTGTTTCATTTGACACAACGGAACTGCTCTCCGATGGCATCTGTGCGGACAGTGTTGAGTTCCTGAGACCGTGAGCCAGGATGGATGCTCTAAGAGTTTCCCAATCATAGTGGAGGTTGTGAGGTACGATATCGTCTACATCTTTTTTATAAGTATCGATGGGAAGAATACCATCTGCATACTTTGTGCGATCGAAATAACCACACGCTCCTTTCTCAATAGCAAGTTGATTTGATGCCTTGAGAAGATAATACTGGAATGCCTCAGTAAGTCCATGCACAAGATGAGCAGCAGCACCATCAGAATACTTAACTTGATGACGAGCTAACCAATGTGCAAGACCAATATAACCAATACCGAGCGAGCGACGGTTGCGTGTAGATGCTTCAGCAGCAACTACAGGATATCCCTGATAATCAATCAATTCATCTAGTGCCCTCACAGATAGGTCACAGAGCTCCTCAAGGTCATCGAGGTGCTTGATCTTACCGACGTTAACAGCAGAGAGAATGCAAAGGGCAATCTCACCATTAATATCATCAATGTGCTGTAGAGGATTGGTGGGCAGTGTAATCTCTTGACAGAGGTTACTCATCCAAACTTTATCCTTGAATGAAGAATGCTCATTACAGTGGTCGATATTCATGATGTAAATACGACCCGTCTCTGCTCTCTCCTTCAGGAGTGAAAGAAATAATTCTTGACCGCCAATAGTTTTTCTTGGAATAGAAGTATCTCGTTCGTAAACATGGTATAGCTCATCAAATCCAGCAAGACCAAAAGCATCAGACAGACCTGGAACGTCGTGTGGAGAGAAGAGTGAGATGTCTTCGTTACGGATGAATCGCTCATAGAAGAGTTTAGAGATTTGAATGCTGTAGTCTAACTTACGAACACGATTATCTTCAGTTCCTTTGTTATTTTTTAATACTAGGATGTCTTCGATTTCCCTATGCCAGATTGGGAAGTGGACTGTCGCGCTTCCTCCTCGTATACCATTTTGCGTGCAGCAACGGACAGTTGCTTCAAACTTTTTGAGAAACGGTATAACTCCAGTGTGAGCCACTTCGCCCCCTCTAATCTTGCTGTTGAGAGCACGGATGCGACCTGCGTTGATGCCGATGCCCGCCCTTTGTGCAACATATCTGCCAATAGCCATATCGCTACTAAAGATACTATCGAGGGTGTCATCGCTATCAACAAGGACACAGCTAGCAAATTGTCTAAGCGGAGTCCTAACTCCTGCGAGGATGGGAGTTGGCACGTTGATTTTGTGCTTGCTGATTGCGTCATAGTATCTCCTCACATATGACAGACGAGTTTCCTTTGGATACTCAGCAAAAATAGTTGCTGAGACAAGCATGTAGGCATACTGAGGAGTCTCAAAGACAGCGCCAGCACTTCTATCTTGCACCAGATATTTATCTACTACCTGACGAAGACCAGCGTATGTAAACAAATAGTCACGATCATGATCGATCCAAGAGTTGATTTTATCCCACTCTTCATCAGTATACTTACTCGATAGTTGTTTATCATAGACACCTTTCATGATGCCATTGTATAGATGTGTGCCTAGCGTTGGAAAGCCGTGCTTCCAACCATCTCCAAAGACTTGCTTATATAGAGAGAACAAAAGGAGACGAGCAGCAACAAACTGATAATTTGGAGAGTCAAGGTCAATGAGGTCACTAGCCGACCTGATAAGGATTTCTTGAATTTCATTTGTGGTGATACCATCATAAAATTGAATACCTGAATTGATTTCAACTTGCGATGGAGACACACCTGCGAGACCGCCGCAGGCGCATTCTACCATCAAATGAATCTTATCAAGGTTAAGAGATTCTGTAGATCCATCACGCTTTTTAACTTTGATACCGTTGCTCATATTTTCTTCCAAAGATTAAATTTTACTTGTGCTTCTAAACCTTTATAGGTGTTACATTCTACCACAGATTGTACATCATGACCAGCTAACACCATGTCGTTAATATCTTTCTCCTTTACACCAGATGGCCATATGACGATTGATTCTCCTCTGGAGATGGCAGAGGCATAGCGGGAGACGATTTGGGTATTTCTGGGCTCATTGTCATAGACCCAAACACAATCGCTAATCCCCCACTTACCAATATCACCATCAGCTCCACAGAGAGCAATAGCGTTGGAAAGGAATAGTGAATCGATTGGACCTTCTGTAAGATAGACTTTCTCATTTTTATTTAAACGATCAAGTCCAAATAGTTTAGGATATTGCTTATCCAAGATGGTAGTGATATAGCGAAGAGTTGCATTCTTGTTAAGAGACCTCGCTTGATATCCGAATACATTTCCATCTTCCGAGATTAGTGGGAGTATAATTCTTGCTTCTTTAATTGTGTTTTCGTTATTCTCCCAAGCGTTGAAATCCTCTGCGTAATAGAAGTTTGAGAAGTGAATCTCTGGTATCTTTCGGTCGAGCAGATATTGCTTTGCTGGGTGTGTAGTATTTAGGTCTGACAGTTTTGGAAGAGAATCAAAAATTGTTTCCTTAACTACAGTTTTTTTAAACTCTGGTTTTTTGAATTCAAACTTAGGATTAGCAACACGACGACCTTTGCCAGTTGTGCCTTCCTTGTATCTCTCCAAGAGATACTGGTCATATAAACCTACACTATGGTCTTGCAAAAATTTAGCAAAACTTTTAGTTACTCCACAGTTATGACACTTAAAAACAAAACTATCCTTATACTCAAATAGGTATCCACGCGACTTATTTTTTCTCTTCTGAGAATCGCCGCAATACGGACACCTAAAGTTGTATAAAGATTTCTTCTTTTGAGTGAAGTTGCCTAGTTGAGGTGAGACCAAACTAATATATTTGGAGTCAATAAAATTCATTTTATAAGTGGTGTGGTCGCTCCTCCTATGTTATCACCTGACTTTCCTATTGTCAAGAGGTTTCCAAAAAATGATGCAGACCCTATGACAACAATTGCAGTGGTAGCAACTCCCATTGTCAACCAACGAAACTTGGAAAGATCTTCAACTTTCTTTTCAAGTTTTTCTAGTTTATTATTAATACCTTTGATTAATTCTAGAATTGCTGCGTCTGCTTTATCGACTTGTTCTAGTCTTGTTTCATGACGTTCTAAAATGAGGGCAACTGCTTGGTTACCCTCACTGATTTTATCTACTGCTCTTTCAAGCTTGTCAAGCATCTCTTTGGAGAGATCTTCATATATCTGAAACTTCGCTTCTAATATTGAAAGGTCTTTCCCGAATGCCATGACTCCCTTCACACATTATACTGTGCAAATTGCAAAGCATTAGCATAGGTAGTCGCATTCATGTTTAACAAGGCACAGAATTTAACTCTGTTTTCATCATTGAGTCCTTCGTAAGCAGCAACAATTTTTTGTGCATCGAAGAAACTCATCTGAGCACCTTGACCATCTTGGAATCTAACTTGAGTAAATGAAATCTCAGGGTCTCTGCCATATGCACTACCTTCCTGTGCAATCTTATATGCTTGAGCAAAGACATCTCCGTGTGCTGGCCATGGATATGTAGGAGCACCACCTGCTTCTGCAATAACTTCACCAGTAGGTTCAAAAGAATTCTTTTGAGTTGAAACTTGCTTCTGTGCTTTTTGTTGCTTTTCTGCTGCTTTCTTTCTGAAGTCAGAAAGACGAGCTTTAACAAGGGTATCCATTTCTTGTGCCTTGTCTTGCATCTTTGCTTTAGCATCCTGGCGCTTCTTTTGAAGCTCCTGTCTGCTCTTTAAAACTTTTTGCTGTTTGATTTGCTTCTGTGCTTTTTCAGTGGCAGATTGTCCTGCTTCACTAATCACACTAGTAATTTCCTCAGACATTTTTCCTTTCCTTTTTTGACGATTAGTTAGAATTCTGGAAACGAGTTTGCGGACACTCTTTTTACGTCCGTCAATTTTTTCATCTTTATTTCTTCTATTTAATACTCGTTTCTTTTTAGTATTGACAAAAACAAAAGCGGGTGGCAAAGCAAGACCACTGCCATCACCTGCCATCATTTCATTTAAATTAGTTTGAGATCCTTCAGACATTGCTCATCTATATCAGTAGTGTCTATGCCAGGTGGCAATCTATTTAGATAATCCATAAATGCCTTCAAAGTCCCCCAATACTTCGATTCTACTTTAAAGAATAAAAGCAGAGTGGCGGCATCATTGAATATATTATACAACACAATTATGTGATTTAGAATTAAATGAGTTTTCAATTCACCGTGCATCTCGTAACGTCTGAGTAATCTTTTGATATATTTGAATCTCTTCAAATCTTCCTCAAAGTCCTCATACGTTACGGATGCTGGATTGTTGTAATTCTTGATAGCAAAGAATAACCAATTGTCTTCATTCAATTCATTGAATAACATAATTATGCATATGCGAGGGAAGCAGTATCTGAGATAACTGTCGTTGCACCACCAGTTGACGAAACTCTTACACGGAACTTGTAACCATCATAAGTTGCCTTAGCAGCAGCAGTGAGAGTAAGAGTTGCCGTAGTTGCACCAGAGAATACTCCACCATTGGTGATGTTTGTCCATGTGGTGCCGCTTGCTGTTTGACGCTGCCACTGATACTGTAGCGTTGCTTGACCAGCAGCAGTAACCGCGAAGGTGCCTGTGAATGGTGTAGCAGCACCAGTAACATTTGCTGGTTGTGCAGAGATGGTGATTGGTGTTGGAGCAGAATCTGCAGCAACTGCATCGTCTGCTTGATCTCCAGCAGCAGCGGCAGTTTGTGAGATAGCAACTAGAAGCTCTTGTCCTCTATAGCGAAGTGTGCCATCTGATTGCTCAACGGTGTAGTATGCCCACCAACCAGGAGCATTGAAACCTCTTGCTCTGTTTACATCTAAAGAAGCTTCTGTATTATCAATGAAAATAATTTGTCTGCCTGCAGTATCCATATTCTGCAAAGTGGTATACCACTTTGGTCTGTCAGCAGAGGCATCTGTTTTTCCCCATAGAGGCATGGTATTTCTCCCTGTCGTAGGTTTTATATCTAAAAAGTATTTATAAAAAAAGGAGACCTTAGAGGTCTCCCAAAAAGATTTGATCTTTTTAATCAGGGTGTAATATCTTTAGCACCTCTATTCTTTAACTGTGCTTGCACCTGTAGAAGAATAAGTGAAAGAATACCGTTTGATTTTACTTTGGGGTTTGCTCCAAGTGCTTCTGAAATTGCAAACAATACAGTTGCAATAAGTGCCTGATTAGCAACAGCCCATGCGATTAGAGCGGACATAAGATTGAATAGAACTCAACGCTCTTATTTATCTTCTTTCTCTTTCTTTTCTTTCTTCTTCACATTGCCTGGATCTTTATCATCAATCTCGGGCATGACTTCAATGTTTGCTTTTGCTTCAGCAGCAATTTCCCACATTTCTTTCACAGTCTTCTTAGACTTCTTGTTACGAAGAAGGTGGAAGTCGTGTGCATCAATCTTTCCATTCTTGTTAGCATCAATCTTCTCTTGGTTGCCAGGAAGATCTCTCTTCTCATCTACATACTCAACTTCTTCTTTCTTGCCCTTTGCTTTCCATGCCGTAGCGTAAGCAATACCCTTTTCTTTATCAGTTAGTTTTCCGTCTTTAGAGTATGACTTCTTAACATGCTTGACCATGCGCTCATACTTTGCGCCAGGAGGTGCCTTCTCTTCTAACTCCTCACCACCTTCCATTTCATATCCTGCCTTAACGCAGTTATTAACTTCCTTACCACCTTTTACTTTGGTGCCTGCCTTTCTATATCCTTTCCAGCATGACTTGAAACCATTATCATCCTTACCATCCATCTTCACCTTCTCAATGATGATGGTCTCTCCATCTTCCATTTCAATCTCATAAGTTGTGCCAACTAACTCGTCGGGCATAAACTCAGTTTCTTCAGCACGATTCTGCTTTGAAGAGTTGCAATCAGCATCTCCATGGAGAGGACATGATGTACCAGCGCCAGTGCCATTACACTTATCTTTCGCTTCCATCATGCTGTATGCAACTTTCTCCACAAGCATCTTGGAGAAATCATCATTGAAATATGGTTTCATTTTTCTTGCTTTCGTTTATTCTTATTTATAAATGTCTTAATTGATTGCTGAGCAGTGGTTGATTTTTTATCTTCACAACCACAATGCTCAACAATATCTTTCACCCACGCACGAAACATCTTGCCTTCTTCTGTTACAGCGATAACATAGTTAACACCACGTCTATGAATCTTACCCACATTACCATCAGAATTTTTAATCCAATCACCCTCAGCAAATACTTTACCGAGCATGTAAGATTTTTGTTGTCCGATTTGTAATATATCTTTGAGTGATTTCATATTGTTTTATTAGTATTTAGTCTCTGACCTTAACGTAAGAAGAGTTATAAAAATAACTTGTTTTTAATAACCCAGAGTCTCCAAAGATTTGAAGACCTTGTGAAGAAGCATATAAGTATAACGATTTAAGAATATTATTTTTTAATACTGGAAGAATTTTTCTATTTGTAAGCATCCATCCCAATTCAACTGCAGCAAGTTTAGATTTAAAATAACTTTTTTTCAAATTATCATCATTGGGTATTGTGTAGTTACGTTTTCTAGATAGAAAAATTAAGTAACTTTCCAAAATACCTGGCCACCCAGAATGAGCAACAATTTTATTAATATCTTCGTTTGTCATAAAGATAAAAGGTTTTGTTTTATTCGTAACTTCTTGTGTAAAAGTTTCTAATACTTTATCAGAAGGAGCAGCATTCAATTTGGGGAAATATCTTTTTCTTACACCAGGAGTACTCATTATCTTAATAAATTCTTTTCTGGTTTGCTTTAACGTAGCACCAAAAAGAGGACTAGTTAAATCAATAATCATTTCTGCTGGACCTGTAGAAATTTTTCCATGCTTAGCAGAAGATCCAGAAATTCCCAATTCAAACTGGACGTTAGTATCTTTACCAAAGTTTCTACAATCAAAAAAGTATGAAGTAGTATTTCTTTCTTTTTTCTTTTGGTCACCAACAGTAAAAGTATATGTTACATCAAAATAAACATATATTTTTTGTGCAGTTGGTTCCCAACTAACATTTATATTATCAACATCAATAGAATATTCTTCAAGAGAAGGATTGGAAATTAAATTAACCTTGGCAGTATTTAAAGTTTTCTTCAAAGAAATGGGAATAAATTCTCCACTTAAAATATTCTGATGAATCCAATTATTATATCGAGTCAACTCCGCCATATCCTCTTGGAGTTTTTCACCTGTGGCTAAGATTCCTTTCTTACCCTTTTTAAATTTTTCATAATCTTTCAGAGTGCCAGAATTAAAAAATCCTCTCGTTGTAATTTCTCTTTCTACTTTTTGCTCAGTGGTTTGCTTTTTAATAGCAAACATATCAGCAGGATTCCATTTGTCTTCACCAGAATCTCCAGACCCATAACCTTGCTGCCTAAGTGTATTAGCTAACACTTGATTAAATTTTCTTTTGAATTTACTTTTAAACCACTCAATTTGTTTAGCTCCTGCATGATAAAAATCATACTGCACAGAAGATTTCAAATAGGGAGATTTATACAATGCATTTGCTACATTGACACAAGAAGTAATCCATTCTGGTTTTTCTAATCCATATTGAAACAATAATGATGGTTTCACTTCTGTGACTACATTATCTTTTACGATTCGTAAAACTTGAGTATCTTCGTTTTTGCCATTTAACAAAAATTGTTTAAATCCATCTTCAGTAATAATACTAGATGCTCCAATACTTTGTTTATATGCAAGTGCAACACACTGCAAAGATTCTGTGTAATCAGATTCTTTACCTTCAAAGTTGGACTTTCTACCACCTCTTCCAGATACATTTTGTTTTCCTATTTTACTGATAAGTAAAGTTTCAATTTTTTTAGAGTCAGTTATACTTTGAAATTCTATTTTGCGATAAGCTTGACTCTTAGTTTCGTCACGAAAAATATCATACAAAACAGTAGAATCATAAACATCAATACCAGTGCTAACTAAATCGTCATACACTTCAAGGATTCGTTTTACTTTTTCACCATCCTTATAAATTCTTCTAGTTGCAACTTGCTCATCAGTAAAAACAACTTCAGCACCTTGACGCATTAAAGAAATAAATTTGTCAAGATATTGATATGGTTTTTTAATTACTTCACCTACTGCTGGTGCTGTCATGGTAGATTCTCCCTTACTGCTTTGAATAAACGGTTTTTAAAATCCTTATCATTTTTAACTGCTGACGGAATACCAGAATTAAACGTTTTCATATCCAATTCAGCAATTGCTTTTCTCATTTTACTTGCTGACATACCAGATACATCATCTGCATCAGGGTCACGCTCACCTGCAGATACAGTTTCAAGTTTTCTGAAAGTGTATTCTTTTCCATTATACTTTTGTATAAGAGAATCCATCTCTTGCACACGGTCACTTCCCACAACTAGGGTAACATCGGCATACTCACCTTGTAAACTTTGTAGCACATGTATAATTGTTTTTAGTTTATTGTCATACATGATATGACTTTTATGCGTGGGAAACATTTCTTTCATAAACTCTACCTTCAAATCAGAAGGTAGAGGATTCTTTCCTTTTTTATCTTGCGAATGACTGGTGAAAATTTTATAGTCATCCGTGCCTGCTGCTTTCTTTACGGCATTCAGTAGTTTTTCGTGTCCCGTTGTTGGTGGATTAAACCTACCAAACGTGATGACTACTCGTTTCATTAGTCTCCTTTAACCCAGTTTTTGTCTATAGTAAAGTTTGCAACACTAAACTCTAAACGATCAACCAGTTTAGTAGCAGCTCCATCTTTAATAGCAACGAAACCTTCAGGTGCCGTCACTTTAAATCCATGCTCTGTGCGAAGGAAAGTGCGAGTAGCATCAGTAGAAGTTAATTTTTTAACAAAGAAGAGTTTAGCATTGCTGATAGTATTATATAGAATCACCAATTTTTTAAACGCTGCCATATTATTGTCAATCAACTCCATACCGTCATAGAGTTTCTTAAGCTTTGCTGCTTTAGTCTTTGCCATCTTTGCTTTGTCAACTTCCTTCATCACCACACCCTCAAAGTATTTTTTGAAGTTGTTGATGAATCCTGGCACGTTGCTTACCTTACGTCCTTCCCGCACATAAGTATTGAAATACGTTTTGAGACGAGGACCAACAGAAAGATTATCTTTCGATTCAATCAATGCAGCAATCTCATTCAGTAAATCTTTGCAACCAGGCAGAGTGCGTTGAGCAACAGTCTTCATGTTTTTTAAAGTGCGCTCTTCAGCAGTATTCAACAATACATTAGATCCAAGAGTGCCAACTTCTGCACTGATAACAAAGATGTCATCATCTTCAGTAAACTTAGAAACATCTACACCAAACGTGGCACGAGATTCAGCAATGCTATTACCGACATAGCGAGTGTGAAACACTACGCCAATCTTAGCTCGCTTTGCTTTATCATAAGCAGGAGTGCCTTTAGGAATAGCATAAGTGATGGTGTTAGGAGTAAAAGTAAAATAATCCTGACCATCAATCTTAGCATCCTTACCATCGTCAGTAAAGAGCAAGTCACCTTGCACAATACCTTTAATATTCAGTTTAGGAAAATACTGTAATGCTACTTTTAACTTTTCAACAAGACCAGGAGCATGACCATGATTGGTATTGATGTCATCGACCGTATAATTAATCTTGCCGTCTTTGTTGAAAACTGATTTAGTGCCAACAAAGAAACGTTTAAACTCTGGGTCGATACCACAGATTATAGCAGGAGCACCGTCCCACTTGGTAGTGATTTTAAAACGACTGGTCTGAGTGCCGCTAAAAGTTTTGGTGAGCTCATCCAGGAAAGCAAACGCATCTTTGGCCCCTTGTTCTCCATCGAACAAGATGCTGTCTTCCAGGTGCTCTAAGTGAGTGTTCTTGCTCATACTAGAAAGGGGGTCCACCCTTATTTAGGTGTCCCCCTAGTATAGCACATCAGCGGTCGTCTGCGGCACGATTCTCGGAGAAGTAAGGATCGAAGGTGCCTTCTGGATATCGCCGCTCAAGTTTCTTAACATTACGGGCGATGACTTCATCAATAGAAATCTCCAGTGCTTGTGTTGCCTGAGCAACATACCACATAATGTCACCCAATTCAATGATGAGATGCTCTCGGTTATCTTCATTCCAGGGTTTGCCTTGGAAAATCATCTTCTTAATAATCTCCAAAAACTCACCACCTTCAGCGTTGATGCCAACACCAGCAGTCAGAAGACGCTCAATGTTTGCACCTTCACGGTCAAGCTCACCAATACGCTCCGCGAAGTTGACGAAATCTTTGGATGCTTTTGAAGTTACAGCATCTACAAAGTGCTCATACTTATGAAAATCAATCTGTCGTGTCATACAATAAATTCGGTAAACTTGCTAAACTTGTTTTGAGATTTGGGTTCTTCGTATTCATATTCTTCTTCATCAATCATGATGGTTGAAGAATCTGCTACCTCTACATTATACAGTTTCATCTTTGCCCTGTCAACCCCAATCAAAAATCTCTTATTGAATGTTGGGTCGTTATAACGATTCTTTAATTGTTTAACCAAAATGTGACCATCCTTCTCCAAATCTTCTGTCGATATAAGAGCAAACATAAAGTCAGCAGTAGCAGGTAAACCAAAGGATTCCGAAGTATCAGTAAGATCCACGTCACTATTGCCAAAACCACTACGGGTTGTTTGCGTCGCTGAGACAAGAGGGACATTGTGTTCGACAGCAAGGCCACGTAACTCTTCAGCAATCGCTTTAACATACGTGTAAGAATTAACAATAGCACCTTTATACCTGGCACTGGCACAGATGTTAAGGTAGTCGATAAAGATGATATCAGGTTTGAAAGTTTTCTTAAGTTGGAGCTCATTGAGAAGAGATTTGAAATGACCAACGTGTGCAGATGCTGTAGGATATTCTTTGATGATTAAACGACCCTGAGTTTTTCTACCAATCTCCTGAATACGAGAAGTGAAGATGCTCTCAGGCAAAGTGCCAATGTCTTTAATATTTACATTCAGTAAGTTGGCGTCAATTCTTTCAGCAATCTTTTCTTCTGCCATCTCCATAGTAATGTATAAAACATTCTTACCTTGTTGTAGACAATTAGCAGCACAGTGACACATGAATAGAGACTTACCGACTCCAGTGCCAGCAAGAGCAACATTCAATGTCTTGTTAGGAAGACCACCTTTGGTGATAGAATTAAATTTATCTAGGTCAAAAGGAATCTTATCTTCTTTAAGATGATAGAAGTCGTATCTTTCCTCTACGTTATTAACGTAATCGTGACCTACATGTTCGTCGAACGATACTGCCAGGGCCTCTTGAAGAATTGCTGGGATCGCATCCTTTGATACTTTCGTATTGCTATCATCCGCGATCTTGATTGACTCAAGTAGGGCAAGATAGATTGCTCTGTTTTTACACCACTTTTCGGTGCTGTCCAATAACCACTTAAACTCAACCGAGTCATCAGTGAGACTTTCAATCGTTTTAACTGCGTTTTGATATACCTCATCATTCAAATCTTTCCTTGCTTCTAAGTTAATAGTCAATACTTCTTTAGTAGGAACTAACTCATAGTTGCTCGCAAAATTCCATACCTCTTCATAGATTACTTTTTCATGAATCTCATTAAAGTAATCTGGTTTAACGAAGGGCACAACCTTCCTGTAAAACTGCTCGTTACAGAGAAGGTTGCGTAGTATTGTTGTTTCGATTCTTTCACTCATCCGCTACTCCATACAGAAACTCTTTCTTGGCACACTCATCGAGTGCTTGCATTATTTCGGGCGTGAAATACTTCTCAGGATCGGCAAGAATAACAGAAGGATAAACGGAAGATTCCCCAACAACCACCCGATTGCCCTTGCGTTGGAATACTCCGTATTTCTCACCCAACTCCAGTAATCCATAATACTTATCCAATCCCCTTGCGTCATAGAAGAGCCTCGTTTCGATGTCTGAATTTTCTTTTGTGAAGCGTGACTTTTGTGCTTTCACCTTGATAATGTTACCAACCACTTCAGTGCCATCTTTCTCTTTTTTCTTAGACAGGAAGAGAATCGTTGATGCAGCATACTTCAAACCAGTGCCACCACCCATTTCTTTCGTCGGCACATATGCACCTACTACTTCATATGTATGGTTGGTAACGATGAGAGGAATTCCTGCTTGACCTAATTTGAGTGACAGAATCCTGAAGATGGATTTAATCACCTGAGCGCGAGTCATGTCTCGGGTTTCCTTGCCAGCGGAAGCATCTTCAACTTCCTTTGTGGTAGACAGCATACCAAGAGAATCAAGCACAAACAGAAGAGGTGGGCGATCTTCTTTCTTGAGTTTCATATACTCATCAACCACTTTGATGGATTGTGTACGAAACTCCTGCACCGTAGTAACAGGAACAAGACCAACACGCTTCACATCAATACCACGGGTTACCATCATATCTTTCGACACAGCTGATTCTGTTTCAAAATAGATTACCTGAGCATCAGAATTACTATTCAGAAAGTGTTTGACGATTGAGAGAGCAAAAAAAGTTTTGCCAGTTGAGGATTCGCCTGCGAGCGCCGTAATTTTGTTTGCGGGTAGTCCACCATAAATGCTACCAGAAATAAGAGCATTAAGAATGTAGCTACCAGTATCCACAAACGATTCGCAGTCACCAGCACTGACTCCATCTTCAACAACAGATGCGAATTCATTATCTAACTCCTTAATAACAGATTGTAGGAAACTCATAATACCTCACGAAAAGAAACTTGTAAGCGAACCACGGCGTTCGTATTGCCAGTCAATACATTCTAGCACAGTTTTCAGCGGTTCGAGAAATGACTTTTCAAACTGTGTCGTATAGTCAACATACTTCTCAAGGTTTAATTCTTTGGGAAGTTGTTGGAAAAAAGCGATAATATTTTCACCAATAGGATTAGGAGTCTTGAGATACATAAACTTAATCTTTTCTCCTTCCTGAATCAGAGGATACTTATGCTCTAGTTTATTCTTTCTGATGTAATGATTGTATAATAAGGCACCACGCACCTGAATAGGACAACCCTTGGCATAGATGTCAGTGCCATTACGATACTTACTCAATCCATTGCATCCACGAGGGAAAGCAATATTGAGGTAATTTTGTTTCTTAGTATCTTCTTTGATATCATCAATGAAGTCAATCAACTCATCATTAGTTTTAGTGATGATGATACGATATGCTTCCTCAAGTTTATCCCTAAAATAAGCAGGAGTAGATGAGCGAGCGGTCTCCATGCCACAGATTTTCATCTTAGGTTTAGAATAACGCACACCTTCACTGTCCCAAACGTTGAGCACATATCGCTTCTTCGCAGTCCAGAAACCACGCTCAGCAATATTCTCACGCTTCATCTTCATCATCTGCGCGTAGGCTTTGAGGTAGTCGGCCAATTCTTGGTAAGAACTTTCAATATACTTTTCAAGTTCCATGCCACAGACCTTATTAAGGAAGCTAACAATGCTCTCACTAGTTTTCTCTCTGCCAGAGAATACCTTGTCCACCAACGGACCCAGATTAAGATACATAGAATCAGTATCACAAGCAATAACATAATCATTATCTTTAGTCTTTAGAATTTTATTAAGATAGGCATTCATCTTATTCTCAATCCAGCGAATAGATAACTGACCAGAAAGAGTGATTGCCTCAGCGATTTCAAGTTTGTAATAACGGAAATGCTCGTTACCGATAGCACCATAAGCAGAGTTGAGTTGAATCTTACGTGCCATCTGAATGTTATTACAGCGGGCAATCTCTTTCTTCAACTCAATCGTTGGAGTCTTTTCGTATTGCTGTTTGGCAGCAAGCATCTTCTTTTTGTAGATGGTGCGATCCTCGTAAATCTTTGCCATAAGCTTAGGCAAGAATCCCTGCTGCTTCGTGGTGTAATGCGTCCCATTGGCACACAGGGTCTCCCCTACGAGGTCTGAGGTATCATGCTCCTTAGCGAGCAGCATGTCCACGTTGACGCTGCTACGGCGTGGTAGGAGGGTCTCTGGGGACAGGTTGTACTGCATGATCAGGTGGGGATATAGTGAGTTAAGGTCGAAGGACACCACCCAGTCATACATGCCAGGAATAGGTTCTTTCACATAAGCACCAGCATACTGTGCATCTTTGCGAGAATCTTTCTTCGGAGGAATAGCAATCTTCATCTTGTCAAGATAGATGAAAATGATATTGTCCCACATACGCACCTGAGAATATACATCCTCATAATTCACCTTGGCATCATATGCCATAGTGAATGCCAACTCAAGCAACTTCATCTTGTCGTCAAGTCTATCCACAAGGCGCACGTCATGAATGTTATACTCAACAAACTTATTCCAATTTTTCGTATAGAATTCCTTGAAGGTATCAAACTCAGAGTGGTCAAGTTTGTTTTGCTCCAACTCCACAAAAGCAATATGATCAAGACGATATGATTCCTGATTAGTATAAGTAAATTTCTTATACAACTCAAGATAATCTAGACAAGCAACCCCAGGAATATCATAAGCAATCTGCTTACGACCTTTGATGTAAATCTCTCTGTCAGAAATCAACTTCCAAGGTGAAAGCAATTTAGTATGTTTGTCCCCCAAAATTCTATCAAGACGACGACAGATATATGGAATATCAAATAGTTGGACATTCCATCCAGTGATTACATCGGGGTAATTTTCTTGCCACCATCCGAGGAAGCACGATAAGAGTTTCGTTTCATTGTCGCAATGGATGTAATCAACCTGTCTATCTTTAGTCGAGAAACTTTTGCTTCCCCAGACAGTGATTCTATTTGTGTAAGAATCACGAATAGAAATGAGCAGAATCTCTTGGTCAGCGGACTCGATGTTAGGAAATCCATTTTCTGCTGCCGTCTCAATATCCATCGTGAAGACACGGATGAGGGAGCTATCGAATTTGATTTCATCCTCTGAATATTTTTCGTTGATATACTGATATAAGTATCTAGTATTTCCATGAATTTCAAACTCTTCTACGTCAGCATATTGTTGCACAAACTGCCTACAATCAGCAATAGTGCCAGGCATGACACGACGAAGATTGCGACCGTCAAGTGTTTTATAATCTGATTGTTTGTTTGAAGACACGAAAAGGGAGGGTTTGAAGTCCTCCCTATACATTACATCAGTGCCGTTTTCATGGGCACGGACTAGAATTTTATTACCAACTTGCTCAACGTTCTTGTAAAACTTCATCAGGTTCTTCATCAAGTATGCTAGGGACCACATCAATATATGCTTTTACCAACTCAGCGTTGGGAGCAAGAATAGTCAGGATATTATCCGAATGGAAAATGATCTCCCGTTGGTCAGTATACCACGGCCATCGCTCAAGCACAACCCTTTTCTGACACGGTTTCCCGATGTAATCATCCAACGGTTTTTCAGGATCCCAGCGAGCATCATCTTCATAAATGTAATCGGTGCCCACTGCAAATGGTTGCACTAATTTACAATTAGGCAAACCATATTCAACTTCTAATTCTTCTACTTGAGCAACGAGAGATTCATTCGTCTTCAGTAATATCAGTTTCAGATTCTGCATCATTTTCCTCGTAATATAATTCTTGTCCAAATCTTTCCATATAAACATCTAAAATTCCTTGCTCTACATCACCAAGAGCAACTACAGAATCATAAGGAATATTAAATGTATTGTCACTAGAAAAAGGATTCCATTTACTAAAATTAACAGAATACTCTTCAGTAGTATCTTCTTTAGGATTCAAAGTTAAAATATAAGGACATTTAATAACAAGACAAATTCCTTTACCCGTTTCATTATCTGTCATCTCAGAAGCACCAGCGATGATACGCTCGCCTGACTTCATTACCAAAACCTTAGGGACCATACTATCCTCCAATTTATAATTACATTGTAGCACAAAAATGAAAAAGGGGCAAGAGCTGATAGTTGCCAGCTCGCCCCTTATTGCCGACGATATTTGGGTTGCCCCGCGTCTATTTATCCTTCAGTCAAAAATTTAGGATCTAATTGTCTGCCAATAGTATAAGTTGTCTTCTTCTGATGTTCTGGGATAATCTTCTCCAATGAGATTGTTAGTAATCCATCAGCGAAATCTACAGCGGATACTCTGACATCATCTGCAAGTTGCCAGGAGTTATTGAATGAACGTTTGGAGAGACCTTTATGTAGGTATGTTCTTTCAGTATCTCGTTTCTCAACTTTAGAGGCAACTCTGAGAATGTTTTGTTCTGTAGAGACCTCAATCTCCTCTGCCTTAAATCCAGCCAGAGCGATTTCAATTTCGTAGTTACTTGCATCGTGTTTGATTAAATTGTAGGGTGGATAACTGGTATTATGTCCAGACATTGCCTCTAGACGATTAAACACATCGTCTAGACCTACTGAAAATGGGGAGTAAATATCCCAGGTGTATTTAGTAGTCATTGTTTTCTCCTTAAATAAGCGAGTTTTATTTCGAGACCCCGTAGGCATCTCACAATATTATATATCAGAAAACATTAAAAAGGGGAGTGTGGACTCCCCTACAAAATTATTCGGTTGCTTCGGTCTTCTTGCGACCAATGTTGTATTTACTCTCCAGAGTCCATTCGTCTTTCTCTTTAAAAGCAAGGACTTTGATCTGATTGAGTGGTGCAACATCAGCAATTGATTCTGGTTTAGTAACAGTAATCAGACCCCAATCAGAAAGGAGTTGAATGATTCTGTTTCTACGCTGCACATCATTGAGCGAAAGATTTGTTTTCTTTCCGTCGAGAGCAAACAACTCTTTGAAATGCACAATGTAATACTTGCCTTGCTTATGAAGGATATGGCAAGATTGATAGATAATCTTTTCTTTTCTGGAAGCAACGCCGATGCGAGTAAGCGTCTCACGAACCTTGAGAAAATCATCAGGTTCGTTAAGAGTCACCTCAACCATATCAGCTTGATTCCACTTAACTTCTACATCAGTCGTCATCGTTTTCCACCTTTATTTACTAAGCGTTTAATATCTTCAAGTTGTTTTTTATTTAAAATTCTCAAGGCTTGCAAAGCTTTATCGGTGTTATACCCATAATATTCTTTGACTGCATCAAGATAATCTATTGAAGATTTCTTTTCCCACGGACTAAAACGTTTCCTTGGGCTGATACTATTTATAAAAAAGTCATATTGCATCTTCTTATCCAGGTGTGGATAGAGATTCATTTCATTGGCAAATAAAACCGTATCCAAAAAACCAGACAAACACTTGTTAATAATAAACGGTGGATATGCTTTTTCGGTATCATCATCCACAATGATATTCTTTTTATTCTGATTGATTGAGTTTAGATAATCACTGAGGCTGGGAGAAGTCATAGTTAGTAATCAAAAGTTCTGCTCGGTCTTTTTGCTCATTCATGTAGTCACCTACAGAACGCATAGTATAAGTTAGATCCCACTTGGTTTGATAATAATCTTTATACCATTCCCTGAGAGTAGGATTCGTATTGTAAGTAATCATCCAATCATCTTTGACGTTACCCTGAGTTATGTAAGCATGAAATTCTTCATGATTAAATCCCTTATGTAACTCTCCCTTCTTACCATACAGATTATCTTTGATGTCGTAAGGCGGGTCTAGAAACCAGAATGTGCCAACAGGAGCAGGAGTGAGCATCATTTCCCAATAAGGCAGATTAGTAATCTTCCAGTTTTGAATCAATTCAGAGTATCTAGGAAGTTTCTCAATACCATTCATCGAGAAGTTACTAACGCTTGCTTGTGCAGAGAATGAAGATGATTCTGTCAGACCAGAGAAACTACACTTGTTGATAATGTAGAAAGCAGCAGCACGATAAAGATCTTCCGACTCTTTATGATTTAATTCCTGCTTCATGTTATTAAAGAGGACACGAGCAGCATCAGGCGTATCGTGCTCTGTCTTAGCATCCTTCAGAATCTCATACAGTTCTTCTGGTCTGTCACGTAGAATACACCAGAAAGTATAGAGAGGATTGTAGAGGTCATTCACCCACACAGGAATGTCTGGATACTCTTTACTGAATGCAATAGCAACACTACCACCACCTAGGAATGGTTCGCGATATTCTGTGATGTCTTTAGGAAATTTAGGAAGAAGATATTTGATGGCACGAGATTTGCCACCAGGATAACGAAGGGGGGTTTTCAAAGATTTCATAATTAAATAAAAGTAACTACCATAACTACACGTCTGCCTTTTGTTGGATAATAAAAGCAATGTTTTCCTTCAAATAAAATACCAGTATCTTCTTTTGGACTATATTTTTCTTTCAATTCATCCAATTCATTAAACAATACTGTTTCACCTCCCTCAAAATCGGTAAAATAAATTACCATATTTTTATGGGGAAATTCGTGATCATGATGTGGTTTATCTGGTTTATTATTTAATGACGGTAAAGTTAGATTAAAATTTATTCTACACAGTGAATTAATTTTTAAATTATTATATTTTACTACTTCCGTCAAAAACATATTACACTGCTCAATTAATTCAGAAGATACTAACGGAAATAAATTACCTTCTCCAGATGTTGCATTTGGTTGCTTTAAGACTGCATGACTAAAATACGGAGAGCAATTATATTTTTTCAAATCTTCATCTGGAATACCCCAATCGGGTATAGGAAAAGGAGTTGGGATATAATGCCAAGAAAAATTTGAAGATAAAACTTCTTGCTTCAAAAAAAGATATGTATTTGTTTTGGGTATAATTAATTCTCTCATTTAAACTTACACTCCACCATAATCTCAGTTAGACAAGCGAGAAGATTAATCTCTTGGTCAGCTACGAACGCAATCTGATACTGATACTTAGCAAGCACCAACACAGCAGGAGGAATAGAAGAACCTTCAAGCACCTCAGTCAAAGAGTTGTAAATTTTACGAATGATAGTGTTAGGGTCACTATCCATATTATTCACCACCCACTTACGCACAGTAGTGAATTCTTTATTCTTCATTGCACGAATCAATTCATCTAGATTGACATCAGCAATATCACAGAGCACGGTAGTATCTAGAGATCCGCCAGCACTGTGTCGCTGTGCTTCATTCAAAAGACGGCGCCAGTCGGGGTAGTAACGCTGAATCAGTTTGACCAGCACCTTGTCCTCATACGCCACCCCAGAGGCATCTAGGATGCCCTTCAGACGGTCAAAAAACTGCGCTTGCAGTTTCTGCTCCTCCTCCTTTTTAATACGGAAGTCAACGACGGTACATCTAGAGTGTAGGGGCTCTGCAATTTTGTTGATGAAATTGCAGGTGAAGATAAAGCGACAGTTACTATGATACTCTTCAACAAATGTGCGAAGGCTAAGCTGGACATCGTTAGTTGTATTGTCAGCCTCGTCGATGATGACAACCTTATGTTTACCTCCCCCAACAAGAGATTTTGTAGTAGCAAAATTGCGGACTTTATTGCGAATGGTATCAAGGAAGCGACCTTCATCACTACCGTTAATAACAATATAACTCAATCCAAGTTGCTCACACAATGCTTTGGCAACCGTAGTTTTACCAACACCAGGAGGACCAGAGAGCAGGAGATTAGAAATCTCACCCTGCTCAATGAATCCAGTAAATACTTTCTTTAACGAATTAGGGAGGATACAATCTTCAATTTTATGAGGACGATACTCCTCCACCCACAAAAAGTTTTTCATCAAGGCTCAAGGGCAATGTAATAAGTTAAGTCAAGGTTAGAATGCTTCCACTCTGTAATCAGATGTTTAGAAGCACCAACAGAATAATCACCTTGCATCAATCGAAGATTCTCAACCTTGAGATGCAGATGATGCTTACCTTCAAATTCTCCACCAACAGTAATGTCGTAAACGTGGGAAGTATCATTCTCCAAATCTCTCACCGAAAGAAGAATCTCTTCATCAGTATCAATCACAAAGTCAGGAAGTTTATAAACATTCGATGCTTTGTTAAGTGACGAGATATCAGTTGCAGTTAGAGAGAATGCTACGTCGGACCCTGGATAATTGACCTTTTTATCTGGAGCAGTTTTAAGTGTGATTTCAGGATCGCTGAAATAATACTTAACCCGAGAGCGTCCAGATTTGATAACAAGATAGTCATCGTTGTCAAAAACCAAACTAGGACTATCAAACAAAGAGAGACCAGAGAGAAACTGATTAAGGTCGTAGATAGCAAAAGTCTGTGGAAAAGTTTCTTCAACTGTAGCAGAAGCAAGGATATTTTCTTCATTACTAATAGTGCGAAGGACGTTACCTTCCTTGATTACAATTGAAGTGTTGATAGTTGAAAAGTTTTTAAGAATATCAATTGTAGTTTTAGAAAGTGCAATAGTGCTCATTTAAATTCTCCAAGACCGTTTTCCATGCGACTGTAATGTTTGTCAAAGTGAAGCAGCAACATAGCATAGTGAATCACTTTAAGCAAGTCACGTTTGTTGTGACCGTCTTTGTCGCCATATCGACTACCGTATTTGAGAATATTTGCTTGGCAGAAATCTGGTGCCAAATCTTTTGCTGCCATCAAATCAATTGTTTGAATATCTTTGTAGGCATCATTATGACCACAGTAGTGACTACCGTATGTGCTCACAACATAATCCTCAATATCCTTAAGGATTTTGTCTTCATTGTATTTCCATTGCATAGTTAGATTTCCTTGATAATAGAATCTATGTTATCAGTATAGCACTTCGCTGCTTCATAGTCAACCTCACCAACATAAAGATGACCGAGATAGCAAAGCACTTCTCTGCCGCCATGTGATTCTGTAATGCGGCATTTAATCAGAAAAAGACCCCCATCTTTCTTACGGATGAGGGTGTGACGGGAGAGATTATCAAACATCAGAAGGTTTCAGTTTCGGTGGTTTGAGTTTCGGTTTCGGCAGGAGCATCGATGGATGCGTCAATCTTGGCATACAGCTCAAGGAAGGATTGCTTGGTTTCATCATCGAAACGATTCACACAAACTTCAATCGCTTTCTTGCGCTTGCCGAAGATGCTGAATGCACGGATAACATGCACCAGGCGACGGGTAGAAACAATCTCATCCACACCACCATCATAGAAGGTCTTGCGAATGATCTCTGCCCACGCCACCAGACGCTCAACAAACTCAGCATCGTAGCAATCAAGCGACTCAGCGACTTTCTTGAGGATGGCAGTTTCAACCTTAGCGGAAGGATATGCCTGCTCAAGGGTCACAGGGAAACGCTCAAGGAATGCCTCGTTGAGCACGTTGGTGCCGATGAAGCGACCATCATCGCTACCCTTACCTTTGGTGTTAGCGGTAGCTACAACATTGAAACCATCGGCGGGTTTGACATACTTGCCAATCTTCTTAAGGAAGACACCCTTACCCTCAAGCACAGATTGCAGGCAGAGGATTTTGTTAGAGGCAAGGTCAATCTCATCCAGCAGCAGAATAGCACCACGCTGGAGTGCCTGCACCACAGGACCATCGTGCCACACAGTTTCACCGTTGACAAGACGGAAACCGCCGATCAGATCATCTTCATCGGTTTCGATGGTGATGTTGACACGAATCAATTCCCGCTTCAGTTGAGCACAAGCTTGCTCCACACCAAAAGTTTTACCGTTACCAGAGAGACCAGTGATGAAGATAGGATAATAATGACGAGAAGAAAGAATCTTCTTAATATCACTAAAGTTACCAAAGCTGACGAAGTTAGCATCTTTAACAGGAATCAGGTTTTCTGCTTTCTCTACCACAGGCTCTACCGCAGGTTGATTATAAGTTTGCTCCAGTTGCTCTGCAGCAGTCAAGTGCCACAGACCACGCTGCACTTTAAACTGCTCTAGTTTCTTAGTGAGAGTTTGATAGGTAGTGCCAGTCTCATCAGCATAGGTGCGAAGATCAGCAGCAGTCACAACCTGACCGAAACGCTCGATGATGGGGGCGACTTCAAAGTTTTTCATGGTGAGGTGTCTCTCGTATGTAAGTATTATAGGGCAAAAGGGGTGGGGGCACAAGCCCCCGAGTGATAAGATTAACTGATCAGTGTGGCAAAGGAGGTCAACATCTTTTTATTGACACCTTTCTTGGCAAGAGATTTAGTAAATGCCTTGCCGATTTGCTTGGTATCAGCATCTTCATCCACTTCAAACTCAGTAGAAGCAGAAAGACCATCCAGTGCCATCAGATACATAGATTGATATCCAAGACAATCAACAAGCTCAGCAGATTTAGTTTTCTGCCACTGCTTTTGAATATCAGTGTAAGGAGTTTTGCAGTCACCATTGTTGTAAGTGGTGTGAAGGTGACGACCATTAATCAGACGAATACCAATCAGGTTTACATCGGGAAAACGGTCGCGCACATTCTGAAGAAATACTTTGGTGATTTTATCAGAGCAACCATAGTATCCACTCTCAAAGCGAGGATAGACACGCCCAGTCTTACGATCACGCAGCACACAATCATGGTCAATATGGTTGTAACCAACACGATTGTGACGATAGCGATTCTCAACAATATAGTTAATAGATTGAGATTCTCCGTCAGTCAGAATGACAACGTTAGTCTTCTGCACTTTGTTACGCTTCTGAAAGTCAGGGATAACTGCAGTCAGAGAAATCGCTGCTTCATGCAGAGGAGTGCCAGACAGACCATAACCAGGAGGATTGCAATAGGAACGATACCCACCTTCAGCATTAGCAAGACGCCAGAAGTTCTTCAGTTGAGCTTCAAGGTCTTTACCATTACGCCCGTTGCTGCTGACCATATTCAGCAGACGGAAGTTTTCGTAGATGGAAACATAACCAGGGATTTCTTTGTGATGCTTCTTAGACTTAGTGCGAGTGCCAGTAGAATAGTCATACGATTTACCAGACCAGTAATCGTTAGTGAAAGCATAGATGTCAAAAGGAATCTGCACTTTCTTACAGAACCATGCAAGATTCATAATTTGTTTAACAGTATCCATCAGGCAGTTGCCCATCGATCCAGACCAGTCAAGGATAAAGATGAGACCGTGATTCTTACCGTCAGGCACAACGTTAATCTTCTTAAAGACATCTTCATTCCATTTGTAGGTATGAAGCTTCTGAGTATCAAGCACACCAGTCTTGGCAGTGCTAGCACGAGCGTATTGGTCTGCAGACTTCCGCATTTCAAACTCTTTCACCAGATAGTTTACCTCACGCTGAGATTCAGCACGAAACTTCTGATAGCTAGAGTCTGCCTCAGTAAACAGAGACGCTGCCTGCTCACCGTAGGTAACACGACAATCTTCCATCACCTGCTTATTGGTGACAACAAACGTATCAACATTCAAAGGCGGCAACTCAACATAGTTTAGGTCTTGCACATAAGGATTGGAAGAAAGTTGCTTCTGCTTCTCGCTGAATGCCTTGTCAGTTTCAGACTCAAGATTCTCAATACCACCAGTTTGACCAGCGCCAGTTTGCGATCCATCACCAGAATCATCTGGTTGATCAGAATCAGCACCACCTTGAGTTTGATTTCCATCACCAGAAACTTGCTGAGGTTGGTCTCCCTGACCGTCACCCCCATCTGAGGTGGAATCACCCCCACCTTGAGTGGTGTTAGCAGTATCCATCTCTACATCAATCTTCTGCTGCTCCTGAGTATATTTGAGAATCTTGCGAGCAACTTCTACAACATCATCAAAGGTTTCTGCAACTTCTAACTCATCAACCAATACCTTTTCGTCAGGTTTCCAAGTAAAAACCTCACCAGCATGAACTCCAATCTTGAAGTAAAGATTGATACGGTCAATTAACTGATAGGAATCCATGCTACGCTCACCCACTTCAAAGAAGTCAGCATCATGCAGCTCCTTGTATCCAGTGTAGAAGTTGCGAGCGAGACCAGGAAACTTGCGCTTCATCATCTTCTCAATGCGAGCATCTTCGCACACGTTGAGATAAGACTGAGGCACACCGTAGTCAGCACCCCACTTGTCAGGGGTATAGAGAGCGTGACCGACCTCGTGCCCCACGAGCATATCGTAGACGTTGGGCGATGCCACATCCCACATAGGCAGGGTCAGCACACGGTCTTTCACGTTGAACATGGCGGTCTCAACCTTGCGATGCTCAACGATGAGATTCTCGGTGGCGAGCAGTCGGGCAAGATTGCCCTTGACTTCCATGTTCAGCATTGGTCTCTTGCGTTGTTGGACCTACTATACGACGAAAGGGGCGCCGAAGCAACCCCATATAAGTTAGTCTGATGATTCTTCTGCGACGTATGAGAAATTTTTATGTTTCTCAAACCTTAAGCAACGATCAAATTTGTCTGCAATATTGTCTCGATGGGAAATAACAAATACATTTGTCTTCTCATCAAAACTTCTGAGAATCCATCCTAGGTCACTGTTGCCAGATTGATCAAGTGACCCGTCAAAGATTTCATCAAGAATTAAGAGGTTAGTATCCACGCTATTCTTAAGCTTAGCAACAGAGCGCCAAGTAAGCAGCAGAGCGATATCAATCCTAGCCTTTTCTCCTTCGCTGAAAGATTCATAACTAAATTCATCTCGGTAACGTGATTTGATTACTTCTTCAAAACTCTCATTAAGCATGAAAGATGCAGAAAACTCCATCTTGTCAAGGTAGTCGTTGATAAGTTTATTCATCGTCGGGAGGTATTTTTTGATGATCCTCGTTTTGATCCCCGAGTCCTTGAGAAGTTGCGCCGCTGTGAGGAGGCAGTCTTTTTCTTCTTTTGTTTCAGAAATCGTTTCTTGGATTCGCTTCCCATCTTCGCTGAGGGATTTAAGAATTGAAAACTGCTCCCGTTGATTGACATCTGAATCCCTGAGTTTTCTGATGTCGTCGTCCAGCTCCTCAATTCGTTTATGAAGTGACTTAATTTCATTATTGAGTTGTCTATTTTTTTGATTGAGTTCGTTAATTTCATCAATCAAAAGAATAAAGGTATTCTCTTTAGCTTGGAGGTCGGAAAGTTGTTGTCCCAAATCAGACATAGCTTTCTCCACCTCAGCAAGTTTATCCGAGAGAATCGAGACCTTCTCTTGTTTAAAATGCTCCTCAATCGATTGCCCACATGTCGGGCACGAATCATTTTGCTCAAAGAATATTTTTTCTTTATGATATGTTTTTTGTTTGGTTGATATTTTATTGCTGAGCGTATTGACCTTAGAGATTGTTGCTTTAAGCGTCTGCGTGTCTGAAACGGCAGCGGTCTTATCGTTGATTTCCTGGTCGTTATTGAGGATTTCCGATTCATAATTTAGTGCCTCTGTTAACAGAGTTTCTTTTTTATTTTCTTTCGCCTGAATGTCTTCTTTATTCTTCTTTTCAATGTCAAGCATAAACTGCTTCTGCATATCAATCTTCTCTTTGACAAGCGAGAGTTTATATTCGTGGTCTTTTAATTCGTCGTTAATGACTTTAATTTTTTCTTTCAAGTTGACATTCATTGTTGAGAAGATTTGAATGTCAAGAATGTCTTCAATGATTTCTCTACGAGCTGCCAATGGAAGACGCATGAAGGGCACAAAGGTAGATGAACCTAGCACCACGATTTGAGTAAATGATTTGTAATTCATTTTGAGAATCGTCTGCTCAAAATGTTTCTGCTGATCCACAGCACTTGACTGCTGATCATACATCACTCCGTTTTGATAAATCTCAAACTTTGCTGGTTTGATACCACGGATTACTTTGTATTTATTTCTACCAATATCAAAATTTAATTCTACGACACAATCAGATTGATTGATAGAGTTAATTAATTGTGGTTTATTAATCTTCCTGAAAGGTTTACCAAACAAAGTAAAGGTCAAAGCATCAAGAATAGTGCTCTTGCCTGCTCCGTTAGAGCCTACTATAATTGTGCTTTTTGTGTTGGTTAAATCTATTTCGGTAAATTGATTACCAGTGCTCAAAAAGTTTTTCCACTTAATTGTCTTAAAAATAATCATATATCTTTTGGTGGCACTACAAAATCATCAGGAGTGACTACGGTGTAGCAGTAACCCTTATCTTCGCACACTTTTGCTGCGATGTCAAGGTCTATTTCGTAAATGTCTAACTCTGGTAATTCTTCTTCATCATCGTTTGCTTCTAACATGCCAAGATACCTTTCAGCATCATCCTCTTCTTCAAAGAAAAAGATTACATGCTCTCCTTCTTCAGAGATTACAGAATAGACTCCTTCTGGATGGTCTTTCAGGCAGATTAGAAACATTCATACTACCTCACAGCTCTCAATATATAGGGACTTCATAACACTCTTCAGTTTATCTTTATTGACACTTAATTCAATCTCATCAATATATTCATTAAGAAGAGTAAGAGTATCTTTAACTTCCAAGTTATCTTCTACATCCTCAACGACATCATTTACTAATGTCTCGATAATTTTTACATCGTGAGGTTGAGCAGCAAAGATACTATCAACATACTTTTCAAACTCCAAGTAATCTTTCTTATCATCAACTATAATCTTGACAAAAGTATTTGTACACTGATCGGGAGTGACGCTGAGATGAGAACCAGTAGCGTCATTATAATAGATTTTCGTGAAAATCTCATAAGGGTTCTTGACCCGCTTGAGTTTATTCGTTTTCGGTTCATACAGATGAAATCCTCGCTCGTCTTTATAATCATTCCAAAACATCTGGTAAGGATTACCTAAGTAAGTAATATTACCCTTAGTAGATTTATGATGGAAATGACCAGAGAATACTTGTTTGAATTTTTTAAAGATACTGGCATCCATGCCATGCTCCATCTTCATACCAGGAGTAACTTCAAAACCATTTAACTCCAAGTGACCCATAGCAATCTCAGCACTAGTGCCATCAATATGCTTCATGGTATCTTCATAGTTTTGAGAGTTGATCCATGGCAGCATGAGAATCTTAGTGCCATCAATCATCACTGTCTCTGGACGAGAGTAAACTTCGATATTGCTGAAGTCTTTGAGCAGCAAATCAGGTGAGTTAATCTCGTTAGTATTTTTATAGTAGGTGCAATGATTACCAAGAATCATATGCACGAAGATACCCATGTCTTCAAGGCGTTGAAAATAATGTTGACGCACCCTGCTCCAAACATTAAAATCAATCCCCTTCCGATTATCAAACGTATCACCGAGGTCAATAACAGTTTTGATTCCATGTCTCTCCAATGTAGGAAAGAATACCTCGTCATAGAATCTTTTGAAGTATTCCCAGAATGCAACACTTCCTTTCCTCCCGTCTAAATGCTGGTCGGTAATCAATGCTACTGTCATCGTTTAGATCTCATCTCAAGGGTTTCTTTGATACTATTCATATCAGAATGACTACTATTGTAACCAGCCATATCACCAGTGTGACTGTCTGTATACAATACTTCATCAAATCCTGACTTCTCTAAAATTTTAGCTTTAATTTCTAATTGCTTTTTCTCTTTAGAAATACGACGAAGAAAAGCAAAGTAAATAATCTGGGTAAAATAGGCAAAAGGATTGGTTGATTTACTCGGATCAAAGTTGTGAATATATTGTAAACAATTTTCAATACCATCACAAATCATATCTTCCCTAAACATGTAGTTAACAAAGTTAGGTTTGTATGATAAGTGTGTGGCAATCTTTAGAAAACACTCGCCAATATAAGGTGGCACACGAGGTTTTGGTTTTCCCTCTTGCTCCGCCAAAGCAATTTCTTTGCGATAAACCATTAACGCATCAAGAAAATCTCTGTTATTGACGTAGTTTTCTGTTTTCCTTTTTGCCATTTTAACCAATTCCTTTGTGCGTATTGTAACACAGAATTATAAAGTTGGCAAGGGGCTTGACAGACCCCCTGGAAACCGTGTATAATTAGCGATGTCGCGCTTCAAAGATATGTTTAGCTTCTATTAAATATATCTTCTAAAGATCTACGAGCTTCTTTAATTGATGATAAGTATCCTCGTTGATTTTTAATATCTACTTTTGTAGATGCATCGATTCCATTTTCTTTTTGTAAAGACCTTTCATAAAATTTCTGAATTTTAGAATCAAGTTCAGTGATTGTTATGATGTGGTCTTTTTTTATAATAAACATTTCATCATAAGTCGCTGCCATCCAAGTTTCAAAAGTAAAACCTTTGACGCCCGACTTGCCTCGTTTCATTTCTACAACATTAACTAAACGAGGGTTTTCAATAATCAACACGTCTTCATCCTGGTCGTAGGAAACCTTAGCAACAATTTCTTCACCAGACATTAATTTAATTGACGCATAAAATTCTTCTTCCATAATTATCCTATGTTAATTTTTATAATTTCATATCTAAAATTTTCTTCTTGATAAATATTGATTCTCTCTTCTAAATGTTTAAGAGTATAATTTTTGTGAGGTTTCTCAGCAATCTCATCAGCAATATCATATAGTGTTGCTAATTCTTTACCTTCACCTTTACGCAATACTCTACCGATAGATTGTAAATTTCTTACTCTAGATTTAGATGGAGATGCAAACACAACATTGTGTAGATTTCTAATGTTGATGCCAGTGCTGAATGTACCGTAAGAAGCAATGATAACAGCATCAGTTTCTTTTTCCGTTATGCTTCTGATTTCTTCGCGCTCTTCAGTATCCACTCCACCATACACAAAGAAAACTTTTCTTTCTTTGCCTATAGTGTTATTTATGTTTTCATAAAGAGGCAGTCCATGCTTATCGACGTAATTAAATAAAACTAGAGTATTTCCTTTTAAATCTTTTACAAGATTTTTAATAAAATTATTTCTTCTTTTATGTGCAACTAGATAATCAATTTCTTCTTGATACGAGAAAAATGTTTGAGGTTCGTGTTTGAGTAAAAGAATTTTAATTTGAAACTCTGCTAAGTGTCCTTCTTTAATAAGTTTATCTGTTTTAGTTACTTGAGCACATGGACCAAACAATCCTTCAAGCACCCACTTGTGTGTAGCAGATCCGTCAAGTGTGCCAGTAAAACCAAAACGATACTTAGCTTGATGTAACTTAGTCATGATGCCAGTTAAAGACTTTGATTTAAACTGGTGTGCTTCGTCACCAATTACACATTCAAAGTCATCAAAGTATCTTTTAGGAAACTTGTAAATAGATTGCCATGTAGAGATAACAACTTCTTTGTCAGTATTCTTATCTTTACCGCCATATACTTTATGGCAGTGCTCTTCTACATCCCATCCGTAATCTGCAAAGTCAGAATACATTTGCTCTACAAGAGATGTGGTGGGTACAATAATAAGAATACGTTTGTGATTAGCAACGTAATAACGCACAAGAGAATAAATCATCAGAGACTTACCTGATGCTGTGGGAGACAGCAAAAGTTTTCTGTGATTTTTTAATGCTTCATAAACTGCTTTATATTGATAATCTCTTGGTTTGTGTTTGACACAAATTTTATTCATAAAATATTTGACACCTTCTAAAGATATCAAAGGATCTTTATCATCTACGTGACCATAAAATTTGTTGTCTTCAAAAGACAACTGGTAGTTTTTAAAAGATGCCCATTCTCTCAAATGGTCAGTGAGACCACAATACAATTCTCCTGTGCCAGGTGAATACAAACGAATTTTTCCATCCCACATCTTGTTGCGATAGAGTGGCATAAATTTAGCGTTGGGAACATCAAACGTAAAATAGTCTGACAACTCCATATGTATTCCTGGATCAGCAGTTATCTGTAGGAATACTTCATTCTTTTTCTTTACTACCAATTTACTCATTAGTTGCTACCGTTAATAAATTTCTCCCACTCGATAGCGTTTTTAATTTGGAAACTTCTGTTGGATATCATTTTAAGAATATTATCCAAAAAGTAGAGTGCCTTATTAATAAACTCTATTTTCATCTCAATGTTCATCAAATCCTCATCCGCCTCTAGATATACTTTCATCTTCTCGGATGTTTTAATGGATTGCCCAAAAGGTTTTTCCTTATAAACTTCGGGGTCTGCTTCTCCCTGGTAATATTCTCTTTTTTCTTTTAACTTCATACGATACTGGAATTCCAGTGCTGTCTTCTCTGTTGAGAAATCGTTGTAGAAGTTTAAGTATTTATTGTGCTGGTAAGGAATGTCTAGCGAGATTTGTGCTAGGTCTGCTGAGTATTGTTTGTTTTTGAATTGGAAGTCGATGTGTGAATCTTCTTGCCATTCTGATTTAACATGATTAAAAAGCGTTTTCAAGTCATCAAATTTCATAATTTTTTATTTCTCTTATCTCGTAATTCAAAACTTGTATATTTAAATGTTACATCAGCTGTGAAATATTCTACATCTGTGTCAGCAACATCGAATCTTACATCCGATAATGATACTGGAAAAAGATTTTCAAAAGATACATATGCTGCAATTTTATTATTACTATTTGTAATTTCTAGTCTTCCGCCAGAATATTTTGCTTCTGTCTTACTGTGTCCGTCATACAATCCAAATTCTTTTATCCAATTTTGAATTGTCATAAAATTTTTTAAATCTTCATCAATAATAAAAGTGATATTTAAATCTCCAGTTTCGATTCCACCAGCAGCAGCAATAGGAATACTTCTAAATCTGGTTGGTACTTCAATAGCACCTAATGAAATATCTGGGATATTTGCACGCTGACAAAAGAAATCTACTCCTGGAAATAAATCCAAGTCCATTTTAAATCCTGTGGGAGCAAGAAAGTTTCTATTCTTTGGTTGCTCCGAATACCACTTAGACTGTGCCATAGTGTTTTATTTTTATTTAGGTGCATAAAAAAAGACCCCCTTTCGGGGGTCTCTACAACTATCAAACTGAATCAGTTGATGTTGGTGATTTGTACTCTTCTGTAGTACTGGTTGCTGTTGGCATTCATTGCCTCGCCTGCAGGTGCTGAACCATACTGACCATCGGTGGTAACGAATGGGTTAGCGACCATGCCGTAGCGAGTCTTGAATCCAATCTTAGGCTGGAAGGTGTCCTGACCAATGCTACGAACCATCTGGAGAGGAACGTATGGGCAGTAGAATAGACCAGCATCATAAGGTGAGGTGCCCTTATAACCCATGACATAGTAGTGCTTAGAAGCAGTTGACTGGGTGTAGGAAGGACCGCCGAATGGATCGATGTAGACCTTAACGCGACCGTTGAGGGTGCCAGCGAATACGTTACCAGTGTCATCAACATTCATTGAAGTGCTGAGAGCAGGAGCGTAATCGAGAGCGCCAGTTAGGTTGAGAGCTGAAGCAACGTCTGCAGAGCAGATGATGAAGTTGCCCTTTCCTCTACGTGTTTCCTGAGCGATAGCATTAGCGTCGCGGTCAATCTGGAATAGAAGACCCTTAAACTTCTCAGCCATCCAACGACCGTTGGAGTCAACATCGAGGTCAAAGATACCAGGAGTTGCAACGTTATGCTGAGCGCCTTTCTTAGCAACGAAATAAACTGTGCGGATGATTTCGCGGTTGATCTCGGCAAGAATCTCTGAGGAGAGAATGTTGGCAAGCTCTTGCTCAGCGTCAAGACCATGGATTGCCTTAAGGTCTTGTGCAAGCTCGAGAGTGTATTCAGCCTTGAGAGCGCGTGACTTGGCGGTAACCGAAGTCTTCTCGATGCTGAATGCCATCTCACGGAAGAGATAACCAGATTCACCGAGTTGCTCAGACTGAGCACGGGTCATCTTGCTACCGAGCTCATAGGTGCCAGGAGTTGCATCGTTGAGAACTGCAGGGTTGTTGCCCTCCATGTCTCCACCTGAACCAGCCTGGTTACGGACGTTGTAAGCACCCTGAGTGGCATCGTAACCACCAGAGAAACCTGCATCAGGCTCGTTGTATAGCGCCTCTTCGCCGCCCTGATTCTCATACTTAGCCTTCATGGCGAAGATAAGACCAGTAGGACCGCTCATTGGTTGAACGCCACAGATGTCGTAAGCAACGAGGTTAGGCATTGCACGACGAATTAGGCTGATGAGCACAGGATCAAAACCTGCGATAGCGCCAGTATTGGCAGCAGCACCAGTCATATTAGATGCGCCAGCATAGTTAACGGCAACCTCATTGAGGACACCGCGCTCTTCGCGCATAAATCTTTCTTGGTTTTCTAGTAGGACAGCGGTAACAGCCTTTCTGTGAGCATCGGAAATTTCAGAAACTCCCGAGTGATTGAGAACGGGTGCCCACTTTTCCTGTAACATTTCTGCGTTAAACATTTTTAACTCCGTTTGGATGTTTGGAAAAAATTGGGTGGATTATTTATATCAAGACCAGCGAGCAATTGCTGCCATATAGGCTTGCATTGCAGGTGTGAGCTCTTGTCCCTCACCTTCAACTGGTGTTTCATCAACTGACTCCTTGATAGCAGTCTTAGGGAAATATGATTCCTTAAGGGTAGCAAGCTTCTCGCGGAAGTTCTCTTCCGAAACAAACTCAACACCTTCTGCTAAAGCAGCAAGCTTTTCTTTCTGGGTATCAGCGAGACCTTCAGAAATTTGATTTAGGATTACGGTCTTGTTGAAACCAGCAAGACGATTATTTAATTCAATGTTGCGCTCAATCTGTTCGTTTAGGCGCTCTTCCATTTCACAAAGCTCTTGATTCATTCCTTCAACAACATTTACTTTGTCATCAGGAATTTCAAGATAGTTTTCTTCAAAGACTGTCTTGAGACCCTTCATGAAGTTTTCAGCGATTTCAAGTTTGAGACCTGAATCGATGGCAACTACATTCTCTTCTAGCCAATTCTGAATGGCATAGTTGAGTGTCTCATCTACCTTTTCAGCAAGTGAAGTCTTAATTGCTTCCACTTCTTCTGCTAGTTTGGTAGTGTATTGCGCTTGAATGAAGGAAACTTGCTCGTTGATTTTTGCTCTAACAGCAGCTTCAAAGATAGTCTTTGCTTTCTCTTTGAAAGTATCAGTGATTGTTTCTCCTTCTACAAGAGCCTCGATGTCCTCATCTGAGGAATAGTCGATTTCTTCCATACCAAATACCTTAGTGTTGTTTGGACCACCAGGAATTTGATAACCAGATGACTTAACAACAGGTGCTGGATCTTGATGGTTGTCGCGAACTACGTGACCATCAGCAACCTTTTTGTTATGTGATGCTGCTTTTGCACCAGGGTTGTCTTCACCCTCTGGTTTTTCAAAAGTAGAACCACCGTCATCTTCTGTTGACTGACCAGGGACAACCGAAGTTGGCACTGTAGGCATTGGATCTCTCCCACCCGCTGCGTTTGCATTTACGGCTGTGTGTGTCTGACCTGCTACTGGCTTCATGTAACCGCTAGCAACTGGACTCCCAGGCACAACGGAGCTTCCGACCGATGGCATAGGATCACCATTTTCAGCAATAAATTCTTCAAACTTTTCGTTTAACATATCTGACATCTTTGGTTTCCCCTGTACAGTTATACATTTATTCTATGATTATTTATTAATTTTATAAATTAAACAAGAAGTCCTCAAAGACCTTGAGGGATCTCTCTTCAATATTTTTGCGAGTTGCCTCGGAAATATATCTTTGGTATTTAGCAACTTTTGATTCTTTAAGAATTCCGTTGTCCCATACCCACTCCTTTCCTTCCATAATTCCGTTAACAAATGCGTCAGGTGCGGAAGGATCTGCAACGATATCTGCAGCGGTAGCGAGCATGAAATCATCACGCACGTAGTTGGCACCATTCTTCTCTTCAATTGACCCCATGCCTCTTGAAGACACACCAAGTTTTACGCCAGACTCTAAAAGAGACTTAGCGATGTTACCCATTGGTGTAGATAGAATTTGTGCCTTGCCAATAAAATTGCTACCCTCTGCACGGAGAGAAACAATCTTATGTGAAACCCTATCAAGGTTTACGGTTGGTCCATCGGGATGACCTAGCTCACCGAGAGCACGACCAGCAGAAACATAACTTTCGTTGTATCTTCCAACTTCACGCTCTAATACGCTGAATGGATATACGCGACCGTTACGATTTTTAATATCTCCTTGGAGGAATACTCCTTCAATGTAGAGATTTTTTTTACCGTTAGATTCTTCAACGAGAACTTGTACGTCCTCGATACTCTCGGTGATTAGTTTCATTCTTCTGTACCTTCTTCTGGAGTTTCTTCTTCTTGTGAAGCAAAGAAAGATTTTGCTAGGATTTCTTTATATGACTTCATATTCTCTGCTGCTTTAGCATACAGATGGTCATTAATTTTATCCATAGCATCAATCTTATTGCCATCAGCAATGGCATTAATAATGTCAATAGTGTCCATATAATTTAACCGTTTAATAATTATTTATCAAGAATCGCTACTTGAGGATGCTTTCTTAGGAGCAGCGGGAGCAGGAGCAGGCGGCGGCATTGCCGATAACTCCAATGCTTTTGCATTCATTTTGTTAGTATGCACTGGATCTGGTGTCATACCAGCACCAATATCAGTCTTCATCTGCTTATCAATTTCTTCAAATTCAACATCAGATTGCTTAAGAATTTGCTTTCTTACATATTCAATCGAATAATACTTACCTACATAAGGGTCAATCTTCATTAAAATATCTAAGCGGGTATTCATTAACTCCGCATCTCTTAACTCGGAGAAATGATTATCGAAGAGGAAATCATATTGAATGTTTTCCTCCATATCCTCCCAGTCTTCTGGAGTGATAATACCTTTCAAGACTAATTGAGTCTTGAGCATATCATGGAATAGGAAAGCAAACTTCTTACGAAGTCTTCCAACAAATTTATTAAACTTAAGTTCGTCTCTTAATACTTCTGTTGTCTTACCAAGATTAAAACCTTTGTTATCATCTGTAAGGCGGGAAGGTGGTAGGTTGAGTGAGTTGTAAAGTTTCTTGCGGAAATATTCAACGTCCTTCAACTCACCAAGATTCTGACCACCAGGAAGTGTAGTAATTTCAGTGCCTCTACCACCTTCTCTACGTGGCAACCAGAAATCCTCAAGCATACTCATATGCTTTTTATCATCACGAATCTCACCAGTGCTTGCATCATAGACAAGTTTGTTGCGATAGCGATTCATCACTTCGCGGAGATACTGCTCTGCTTTAACTTTGGGTAGATTGCCTACATCGATATAAAAAATTCTTCTTTCTGGTGCGCGTGACAAACGGTAGATAACCAGTGAGTCCTCAATCATGCGAAGTTGATTGAGTGCTTTGATGGACTTATGAAGATAACTTAGATTCATCTTCTTGTTTAAGTCCATCAATCCGCATGGTGCAAATGTGATAGAATCTGCAGCGAATCTCAGACCACCCTGCATTGGATCTGGACCACCAGCAAATGAAATAAAACCTTTTGGATTGTAAAGATAATACTCGATGAATTCTCCAAAATCATATGCATCGGCAGTGAGAGCACCATCACCTTTGCTCATTAATTGCTGTGATGATTTTTCTCTGTCTTGTAGTCTCTGCTTTACTTTTTTAATTTTGAGAGGATCGATATATCTTAATTCAGTAATACCACCTTTGGGATTTGCGTGGTCAATTACTTTGTGGTAATATACTCTTCCATCAATATACCAATTGCGAAATATTTCGTGTGCTTTCTTATCAAAATTTAAAAGTCTTTTGATGTATTCAAATTCTGCACGAATTTTATTTTTGATTCCTTCACCTACTTCCAGATTTGACAATTCAATAGAAACTGCTGACTGGTCTTCGTTACTTACGATTGCTTCATTCACAATCTCATCAACAGCACTATCAACTTCTGGATGCAGCGCCATATCACGATAGCGCCTAATGAGATCAAACTCATTACGCGCCACGCCTTCTATATCCACATAATGACCGAAGTAGCCACCAGCAACGGTAGCTACTCCATCATCCTGACTAGGGGGTATAGGGGACTGTCCCTTTGGTTTTGAAACAGCCCCGTTGATTGAGAAACCAAATAGTTGACTCATGTTTAAATTATTTCACTGATACACTATTTATTTAATTAAAATAATCAGGTTTCTACGCCAATTCTTCCACCACCAGCAGGAGGTTGTGCTCCTGTGCCTGGTTCTGCGGACCAATATTGATATTGAAATTCTACAGTGAAATCTTCAATCTGGTCATTGCTATCATAAGCAAGATCGATTTGTGAAATATTTGTTGGGAAAGCACCTTTAAAATAATAAGTTCTTAAAACCGATGCATCGGTATCACCTTCACCAGCATTTCTTTCTAGTTGTTTTACTGTTAAATCTTGTAAATAACCAGTCCCACTAGTGTCTGGAACGAAAGTAGATGCATTATTAGCATTATGTCTATTCATTCCTTCAATCCATTTTTCAAATCCATGACGTAATGTTTGGTTTCTATCACTAATAATAGTGACTGTCCAAGTATCGAATGTTCTGTCGCCAGCAATTTTAACAGTTCTTCCTCTGAAAGGAACTTCAATTACTCCAAGATTGGATGCAGGAATGGCAGCTGCTTTGCAAAGCATTTGCAAAGTTTCTGGTCTTGGTGCATCTGATGACATTACTGAAGGAAAATTAAATTCAACTACGAATAGGTTATTTCTAACACCTTGTTTTACAGTGTTTAGAAATCCTGTGATGTTACTTTTTACAGCCATTGTTAGTTACCTCTAATGTTTTTTAACGTGTATAAAATCAAACTTGACCAGTTACTTCAGCGAAAGATACGCCAGTCTTGGTAGCAACAAAGGTGATAGTAATGTAATTAATCGACCTTGCTGGTTTTACATAAATTTCAGCAACAAATTCATTTCTATCAATTACATCAGGTGTATTATTTGTATCATCACAAACCACTAGAAAATCTGTAACTCCTCTTTTTGCCTTAACTTCTTCCATGTAAGCATTTACTGTTGCGAAGAAAGCACCTCTAGTAGTTTCATCATTCAATTCAAACAATACTGTTTTAGCAACTGATTGCACTCTTCTTTCTAGAGCGAGGAATAGACGGCGGACATTGATTCTATCAAATGCACTTGGAGTGCCGAGAGCAGTTTTGTCACCAAATAATACAATTCCTTGACCAGGGAATGAAGTGATGGGATTAATTCTATTCTGATATAATTCGTCTCTTTCTGTCTTAGAAGGAGTGTATGCTAGTTTGATAGCATTTCTTAGATTACCTCTTTGAAGACCAGCTGGTGAGAACCAATCTTCTAAAGTGAGTGAAGTCTGGACACAAAGACCAGCAACATCACCACAGCAAGGAATATAACGATATACATCGTTGTAACGGTCGTAAATATACTTATAACCGCTATCAAACACAGCATATGAGCTGCTTGTTAAACTGCTGAAGAAAGAAAGAATTGCATCTTTTTGGGCAGATGGATCTGATAGACTTACAAAACTTCTGTATGGAGAAACAAATGCAATGCAATCTTTTCTGTTTGCTGCAACAGAAATTGCCTTAAGTGCTTTTGTTTTGGTTGCGTCACCAGGAGTTGCTCCATAAGTAACACTACCACCAGCGAGAATAAAATCAATATTAATATTTTCTACATCATCAAATTTAGCAAGTGCTGTCTCTAGATTTGCTGTTGATGCTTGATACGAATCAGCACCACCGTCTAGAGATAAATCTTGATCGCCAGCAGAAACTAACTCATCTGCATAAACATATCTTGATTTTCTATTAACTACATTAGGATAGAAATTAGATTCGCCTTCGCTATTAACAGCAGTGGTGGAGCGAGAAGCAAATAAGAAAGTTTCTAGAAGTGTGCCAGGTGTGCCAGTGATTGCACCACCTTCATCAATAACTGCTACGTGGCAAGTATCAGCATCAGCTGGTCTTGGAGCAAGTGATGACCACTTTGCACTTCCATGATAAGTAGCGGTCGAATATGCTAGTGAGGTTACGCTACCATCAACTGTCGAAACTTTTAATGAGCTTCCCCAGGTGCCAGCAGTGCGAGCAGCAAACTTAAATGTAGTTGTGCCTTTTTGTGCTTCAAAATCTGAGAATGAAGTGATTAGAGGAGCATTTGGATTTTGAGTATCATACTCAGTTACTGCATTTTTAAGTGCCGTATCAGCAACTCTCACTACTTGAAGCTGACCACCATATGATAGAAATGTTGCAGCAACATACCAATCTTCAAAATTATTATTATTTGGTTTCCCGAATGTATCGAGTAATTGTTTTTCTGTTGAAATTGATGTGATTACGCCTACTGGTCCCTTTTCAAAGGCACCGACGATAGCAGCTGTATTTGCTGCTGAAGCTACAGCCACTGAATTGGTTAAGTCACGCTCTCTTAATACAATTCCAGGTGATACTTGACCCGCCATGTTTATCTCCTTGTAGAAGCCATTTTAATCTACAAATATTTATGAAAATGCTTTTTTCAAATGGGGAAACAATGCACGAACATATTACCAGTCAGGATACTCCCATACTGTGTTAGTTTTTCCATGTCTGCGATTGATAATTCTTTGTATGGCACAGTCCTTACATTCATAAGAATATGATGATGGTAAATACTTTTTCCCTTTCCGAATGTTATAGAAGTCAGACATCAAATCTTTTGTTTCTCCACAGACTCTACATGTCCTTTCACGAAACAATAGATGCTCTAATGAAAACTGATCTTCTATATCCATTAGTATCCAAGCATGTAAGAAACTTCTGGTGCTACATCTCCATACTCATCTAAGTGCCATACATCTCCATACTCATCAACAAATTTAGTTTCCTCGTCTTCAAACCCATCTACGATGAAACCAAATGGTGCCATGTCTTGCTCTATTTGATTTGCCTGCTCTTCATAGATGCGTTTCCTCACGTCGTTATCAGTCATCTCTCTGAAGTAAGGTTGCACTGCTAACCAGGCAAACAATACGAGACACATCACTAAGTCATCATTGTGTCCTTCATCTGCTTCAAAAGATTGATTCTTTTGAATGAATGTAGTGAGCTCACTAATGATTTCGTAATCGGGAATAAGTAACTTATCATCTTCGATTAGCGTTTTAAGGTTTGAGCATCCAACCTTCTTCGTCACCTTAGACATCTTCAGACCTAGTTGCGACTTAGTACCAGAGAATCCTTGTCCAACAATTTGTCCAGCACGACCTCTCATCGCACACATAAGAACATTAGGATACTCCAAATCATAATGAAGAATGTTTCCTACCTGCTCCCCAATATCATTAATTTCAATTAAAATGTATGCTTTATTGTAATTCTTGGCAACTTGGTCTATAATACTTGGAAACAGAATTGGTTTAATTTCATTATTGCGATACTTTGCAACTACTTTCCATGGTAAAGAAGTAATGTCAAATACTACAAATGCCGAATAGTCATTGTTTGTGCCACGCGATACATCAACAGTTATAATATAATCTCTATCTGATTTGACAGTTTCATATATTTTTAAACCTTTGCCATTATCTTGCACTGGATCTTCATACACCATTGAGCGAAGTTTGGAAGCAGAGATAAGAGTATCAACTGATCCTAGGAATTCACATTCAAACTCTTGTGTGAATTGCCTCTCTGAGGTGTTTCTAATAGTCTCTTCTTTCCATGCCTGATCTCTGCCAGGCACTTGAGACCAATGCACCTCAAGTGGCACATAACCATTCTTACCACGCTCAGCATCATGCCAAAGTTTATAAAACATATTCATACCCTGTGGGGTAGAAATAATAATAACTTTGGTTGTTTTACCAGATGAAATAGTGGGATATACAGAGGAGAAAAACTGCTCTGAGATATGGTTTGGAATAAACGCAAACTCGTCCAGGAAGATGATATTAAAAGAGTTTCCTCGAACAGCAGATGATGAGGTTGAAGCAGCAATAATTTTGCTACCATTCTCTAATTCCATGGATCCTTTATTCCATGCTACAATACCCATCTGCATCCACTTGGGTAGATTTTCGTAAGCTAACTGCAGACGGGAAAGCAATTCCCTAGAAGTTTCTGCTTTGTTTGCTAGGATAGCAATCTTTACGTTATCATTAAACAGAGCATAATGTAACAGATAGGAAATAACTGTTGTAGATTTTCCTGTCTGCCTAGGCAGTTTAGCGATATTGAATCTATTTTCGTGGAAGTTTGTAATCAACTGCTCTTGGAAATCCCACATCTTAAATGGGACTAGACCTTCATCCAGAGAAACAATTTTAATATGATTCTTTGTAAAATAAACTGGGTCGTCTTTACACCTAATAAATTCCTGAATCTGCTTCTTAGTGAAATTTATTGGGGTGTTTGCTTTTTTTAAATTAGGATTACCAAGATATACTGCATCACTCATTTGCTCTTCTTAAATCTTTTTCTAAGTCTTCCATACTATTTAACCTTCTTTCCCAACCATCACCTTTTGTAGTACCCTGTGATGGATTAATGCAGTCTTCGTATTTAAATCTGTCGCATACTAGACTAGCAAGTTGGGACTCATCACCCTTTTTGTTTGTGCCTGACCAGAAGTGCTGACCTCCAATCCAGCAAGCCCCACAACGAGGGCAAGTTTTGGTATCCATAAGTCTTACCTTAAGACGGTAATCTTATTATATAGGGTAATCAGTGTTTGTCAAGCTACAATATGTTAGCAATTCCAAGCTCTTAATGATTTATTAATTCTGCTGTCTGGATCGTTTGCTGTCTTTTTGGAAGTTAACTTTGACTTCATACCTTTCATTCTTGCACAGAATGACGACCTGCGGGGATTTCCAACCTTTTTTGAAGGTGCTTTAAGGTCGCTTCCAGGATTCTCACGCTCGTAAGATTTTCTCCCCTTCTCGTTAAGACCGCCATTTTTATTCTTGCCCTCCTTGCGAGTCCAAGCAGATTCTTCTACATACTCAACCTCTTCAGTTTTGCTTGTCATATAATCAGCAGCAGTATCAATATAGTCACACGCAAGAGTAACTTTTGATTGTACCCACCCAGGAAGTTGCATTTTGGGATTTTGCACTACACCACGAAGACGTTGTACTGCTGTTTCAATTGTGTCTAATTGACTCATAATCATTCCACCTTCATCATCAATCTCTTTGCCCATGGCAACAGCAACATGATTTTCAGCAATAGCAAACATCTCTTTGACTGTTTTTTTCTTTTTGTGTTGTGCTTTTAATTCTTTTTCCATTTTAAGTAGATGCTTGTAGTAATCTGGAAATTCATCTAAGTGCTGAAGAGCAATTCCATATGCTTCTTCATGGGTAGTTACATGCTCGCGCTCCACAGTCGATCCAACCTCAGCTTGTTTGATGATTGCATCGACAGAAACGCCATGCTTCTTAGCGATTTCTTTTTCTGTGGGAACTTTCTTTTTCATGAGAGATAACCAATTGGCGTAGCTCTTACATCTGTGCCAGCATCAATCTTGAGTTTTTGGTCTGCTTTTTTATGAATAACAATCTCTGTGCCAGGATTGCTGTAGAAAGAACCAACTACAGTAGTTCCATCATTTTCATACAAAGTGATAGTTCTACCAGTATTTCCACCAGAATCGTGAACGATTAAAACATCCACTGCTGTTGCTCCAACAACATTTGGGGTTGTAGTGAGTGTTACTGCCGTTCCTAAAAGTTTAACTCTCATTGTGGTTTACCGTTTATTTAATATTTATTCTTCTTCGACCTTTCCACGCTTCAGCATCTTCTGTAGGTCTGCAGTGCTTCCTAAAAAGATAGCATTGTTAGTTACAGAAGTTGGTCCTTTCTTAGATTCTTCTTTACTAAGATTCTTCATCTTCTGTTGCAGGTCAATCAATTTATCGGTCATGTCTGAGACCTGCTTCATAGCGTTTACAGCGACTTCATATGCTCTAGGGTGTCCGCTCTCCTGAGCGACCTCTAAGGCGCCTTGCACCGCCTCCTGACCCTGAGATATCAACCTGTATAACTCACCTCTGGTATATTCATAGTCTTTACTTGCATCTTGATTCTCTTCGACTTCCATGCTGACAATTTCAGCAGGTGAATCAGAAACATCAATGTCAAAAATTTCTTCCATGTTATCTTCAAACTTACTCATAGAATTTCAATACCTTCATTAAATCCAAAGTCATCTCCAGGCATTAACAATGCATCATCAAGATTGTTAATAACGCCATCATTATTCTGGTCAGAGATAGCGTCTGGCTCTACAGTATATTTCATTGTTCTTCTGTGTTGATCTAAATCGCCAATTGATTCAAATACAACTGCCTTACGAATAATCTCTGCATTCGTAACAGGACCGTAGAAGTATGTCTTAAGTGTAAAGTTGAGAGTATACGTAATACTTCTTCTTCTCATCATATCATCTTGATAATCATCTTCGTATGAAATGTTATTTAAGATGATAGGTAAATCTTTTTTCTCATCCATCTCTGGAATAAGATTAATTGTAACTGTAAATGCTGGTTGAAAGTATGGTATAATTTGCTCAAGAATTTGTAGAGCATCGTCTTGAGTCTTAGAAAGAATACCTAATTCAAATCCTAGATTATAAGGCACTGGCATATACTGCACCTTTGTGCTAGTGCCAGAAGCTTCTTTAAGATACTTTTGAATAGGAGATGTTTTTCTCGCAGGGTCGTATGTAATGTCAGTCATCTCAAAAGAGAGACGAGGCATTGTAATACTGACCTTACGCTCAGTGCTTGGATCTTGATCTAAGCGAGCAAGAAACTTACTCTTGGGACCATAAGCAAGAGGCACTTTCTGGCGTTGAATCTCTGCACCAGTATCGGGGTCTGTTTTAATAATTTCGATGTTATTAAAAATGGTGCCAAATGCTTTGACATTCTTTTTAATAATTTCGTGATAAAAATGTCTTCCTAACATCAGAATGAATCTCCTATATTTCCATACTCACCAAACGGATTTCCTTCCGTGAAGTCAAGAAGGACATCTGCTTTATCTTCATACCATTTATTTTGAGCATTGTCATAATCATCAATTTCAAAATCAATCGTTGAGAAGTTATCAACAATCCAGGAAGCGCCACTATCCTGTCCTACCAAAGGTAGATTTTCTTTTAGCTCACCTTTTATATATGTTAAACGTAACTTTCTATTTGCCTGGTCCCACCCAGCAACTGTTGCTTTTGCTACAATTGGAGTGCCACCAACAGGAGTGAATGTTTGTGTAACTTCTTCTCCTTCTACAAATACTCCAGTGCCTCCAGTTAATTTGACTACCACTGGAATAGAATTTACTTCTTGTGGCAAATCATCAATTTCAGAAACACCTGTATCAAATTTGCTATCGGCATGTTCAAACAATTCACAGGTTAATCCATAGACATAGTTTTTACCTAACTGATAGAAAGGCACTTCTCTTTCTACATATTTAATTTCATATGTATTTTTTGTCATAGGCACATAAATTAAATCACCTTCATTAGGTCTGTCTTTAATGAAAGTAGATTCATTTAATGTATTAAAATTTATCCAACGTCTTTTAGATACAGCTAATGTAACTTCGTCAGTAATCTTGAGACCAAACTTAGACATTGCAAGCGCACCAGATCCACCAAATCCCTCTACATTAATCAACATCATTTCAATCATGTATGCTTCCTTGAATATGTTGAGGACAACATCATTAAGTGTTTTATCAATCAACATATCTTTTGGCACATAATAAACATCCATGCCAAACAATCTTATTTGCTCATCAACTAAATCTTGGACAAGATTTTGCTCTGATGATACACCGCCAAACTGTGGAAAATGTACGCTCTTCATATTATCCGATTAGGAAGTTAGGTGGTAATTCATACTCTGATTGCATTCTTGCTTCGATATCTTCTATCTCTGCTTTGCCTTCCTCATACATTTTCTCTCCATTTATAGAGACTCCGCCAGGAAGTTGAACGCCATTAAACTTAATTAAATTTTGTCCCCACTGCTTTTTGATTTGAGCAGTGACATAACGCTTGAGGAAACTATCGTTGTATATCTTTGCGTGATCACTTGGATTGAGTGCTCGATGACATTCAATAACTAACCATCTATCTTTAGTTAAGAATTTTGGATCGTAGTCAATATACAAACGATTTTGACGTTTAGTATATCGTATCTGCAACATCGATCCAGTATTCAAAACCATATCTAATGTTTCTAGATATGATTTAGTCATATAATAATTAAGAATATCGAGTGACCCAAATGCATAAAGGTCATTCAAAAACATCTGATATTCAATACCAAATAAATCTCCGCGAATAGTAGATGCAACAAAAGAAAAAATTCTCTCTACGCCAATAACATGGTCTGGAATTTCCAAATAATTATTACGCTCTTCCCATGGGTCGCCGTTAGGGGAAGTCGTAGTTACATTGCTAGTTTGAAATCTATCAACGTCTGCTTGAGTAAACTTGTGCTTGAGAAACATTTTCTCAACACCATCAAAATGTCTTTCGTTGAAATACTGCAAAGACATATCGATGATGTCTTCAATCTGATCATCATCTACATTAATTTCTAAGATAGGTGCTCCCAGTCTGCGGAGGCAAAAATCTTTCAATTCCTCTCGCGTTGCTGGTTGAGATTTGGACATGAATACAAAAAGACCCTTCTTATGTATTTATAAGAAGGGTCTCTATTTATTAATTGTGAATATTATCTCTCAAATACTCGAACAAAGTTGGTGATTTTTCAGCTTCTTCTAATCTTTTTTCATAATCAATATTCCATTTTTCCATGTGACTATCTAATATATTTTTATAATTTACCATTGGATTACTTAATTCTATTTTTAAAATATCAATTTTATCCAACATATTATAATTCATTCCAGTAGCAATACAATGTATCCCTGCATTGTCTCCAGTTGGATGTGCAGCCGCAATCATTTTTCTATATTTTAAGTTTAAATATGCATCACTAACTTTCATTTTTTCATTTAACATATCAATAGCAAAAGATTTTTTGTTGATATCTTGCCAATATTCACTATCATCTCTATTTGATAAAGCATAGTGTAAAGAAACAAATTCAGCAAAACTATTAAAGGTTTCTTTTACTGTTGCATTATAACAATCTATATCCCATTGAGTAAAAACATCTCTTTGTAAAGATTTGATCAATGATAGTAAAAATTCATGTACGGTAAATAACCCATTGCTTTCTAATGGTTCAATGAATCCCGCTGACAACCCTATGGCAACTACATTTTTTACCCACGTTCTTTTATGAATACCAATTCTCATTTCAATATCTTTGAATTTTAATTCGTCGATATTTCTATTTGGATTGCATTTTAAATGATTTTTGAATTCTAATAGCGCATCTTCTTTACTAATAAATTTATCGCTATAGACATAACCAGTGCCAATACGTGACCATAAAGGAATATTCCAAACCCAACCATTAGTGAGTGCAGTGCAATTTGTGTAACACTCTAATTCTTTTTCTTTATCTGTGTAAGGAACTTGAGTTGCCCATGCTCTATTATTTGGTAAAATATTGTTATAAGAAATAAATTCTTCTTTTAATGATTCCCCAAGCAATAAACTTTTCCATCCAGTGCAATCAATATATAAATCTGCTTTATGAATTTGACCAGATTTTAAAATTAAGTAATCGATTCCATCTTCATTTACTTTAATTTCAGATACAGAATCTGCTATTAAATTTACACCTTTTGGTAAACAATAATTGTTTTTCAACCACTGTCCAAACTTAACAGCATCGAAATGATACGCACTATCTCTATGAAAATTAAAATTTTTAAAAATACCAGATTCGTTTTTATTAATTTTATTTCCTTCAATTAAAGGCATTGCTGGGAAATAAGTTTTAGTGTAATCACTAATTGGTGTTTCTGGATAATACGATTTTTTTAGTGCCCAATCATTTGGCGGAAAAATACTAGAATCATTTTCATAATATGGGGAACCAAATGGATAGTGAAATGCCCCTGAATCTTTCTTGTAAAAATTAGTAAATTTGATACTGAGTTTATAAGAGGCATCAGTTTCTCTCATAAAATCTTTATCTTCTATACCGAGTAAATCTTTCCAAACATTAATCTGTCCTAAGGTGCTTTCACCAACTCCTACAATTGGATAATCTGGACTTTCGATTACTGTTATGTTTTTATTTGGGAAAAATTTAATAAAAGTGGAGGCGGTCATCCAACCAGACGACCCACCTCCAACAATAGTAATATTGTCAAATTTGTAAGACATAAACAAATAATGTAATTATATTATATAGGTCAGATTTGAAGACCGTCTCCTCGCATTCTGACTACAACTAATCCGTGACCGCCTCTACCACCAGAGTTTTCTGGTGAATGGTGTCCACTACCACCGCCCCCGCCAGTTCCATCTGTTCCACTATCTCCAGGAGCATGATGCCAAACTGTGCCTCGGCCCCCGCCGCCGCCACGAGCATATGAAGGTGGGTAATATCCCCAACCATAGTGGGATCCACCACCACCACCGCCCGCAATAGATCTACCTAAAACTGTAGTACCGTTTCCACCATAAGCGTCACCATTGCCTCCAGCACCACCACCGCCACCACCTACGTAATAAAATGTTTCATTTTTGTTACCACCTCTAGTGCCATAGATAGTAGCACCTGGATATGATGATTGGTTGGACGGACCTCCAGAATAATATCCCCCCCAATGACCATTACAACCACCGCCGCTTCCACCAGGGGATCCAGGATATTCTGACCATCTACCACCAGCTCCTCCTCCGTTTGCGGTTATACTACCAAACGTAGTGTTTTCTCCACTTGAAGCAAAACTACTATGATTACTAGTTCCAGCACCTCCACCACCAATGTAAATTGATACTGCACTGCTTATTGCAAAAGCTGGGTGGTAAACTACACCACCACCACCTCCACCACCACTTAATCCTCCAGAAGCACCACCACCACCTCCAATTACAAGTATTTGTGCTACTGCTGGAATTGGTGGTGCTGGTAAAGTGAATGATGAGCTACCGCCACTATATACTCTTTCGTAAACAGCGGTGGGAGTCCCAGCAGTACCACTAACTAAACTAAAACTATTTGCAGTAAAATATGCAACTAAATTACCGCCCGCAACTCCCCTACCAAAACTTCTAGATCCACTAAAACTACCTAAAAATGCCATTTTTTATTTGCCTCCATTTAAATTATATATTAAATTTTCAATTATTGATATGAAGATGCTTGACCATATACTTGCCAGGTAGATCCATCTACTCTGACGAAACTTAGCGTCCAAACATTATGTCTGGATGCATCGCCAGATGGTTGTGAATTGTTTGCCCACTTAATAGTTTGGTTAACACCGTTAATACCCATGGAGGTTGCTATCTTATAAGCAGTTCCTCCTTGAGCAATTACAATAGAAATGCTATATGCTTTACCTACTGTAGTTGGGACGTTACTTACGTTAACCGTAATATCACCATTAACACCTGGATGATAGAATAAAGTATATAGTGAATAATCATATGTCTGGTTTCCTGACTGAGGATTACTTCTAATTTCACAACCTTCATTTACGGAAGCAAAGTTAGATACACCAGATACAGTCAATCCAGTTAGAGTGCCAACAGAAGTTAGACTCGATGCAGTGACTCCAGATCCAAGTGTTGTTGCACTTAATACGTTAGTGCCATTAATTTGATATGTGCGTGACGTTGGAATATTAATTCCACCACCACCAAAATCATATCTAGTATTAGTATTATTATAATATAAAGATAATCCAGAAGCAGCAGTGCCTAAACGAATACCAGCACCATCTAAACTAGCAGCACTTGCTGTGCCATCACCGATAACAATTGTTTTATCGGTGATTGCTAAATCAGTAGAATTAATAGTTGTGGTTGTGCCAGCAACTGTTAAATTGCCACCAAATACACCATTGCCATCTTTGTCAACTGTAAACTTACTTGAACCGCCAATCTTCACATCTACGAGATATGATGGTGTAGCGGAGCTTGTATTAGTTACATCAATATCAAGACCTCTGAAAGTCGTTGAAGAAGAATTCCATGTTGGTTGAATCTTAAGATTTCCTCTTAAATCTAAACCATTAGAATCTGCAATCTTTTGCTTTCTATTGCAAACGAATGTTCCAGTTGCTGGCGTAACAGCATTTCCTGACATCACATAAGTAAATGTTAATGCAGAAGGAACTGATGCAACTATAAATGTTCCATTATAATTTGCTTGGTTAGCTCCAGAAATTACAATTTCATCTCCTTGATATACGTTATGTGCAACGAAAGAAGTTACCGTAGCGGTAGTGCCACTTGATGTTATAGTCGCTACTCCAATCGAAGGCGAAGTTCTTACAATACCAGCACCAACAGCACCATCAACATATGTCTTAACAGCTAACTGAGTTGGTACTGCAGTGTCTCTAGAGAAATCTCCACCGAGAGTAGCATCTGCAGAGAATTCATTAATCGATACACCCAATTCAGCACCGAGAGATCCCAGACGTAGTGAAGCAAGACCAGCAAGGTTGAATGCTGTGGCGTCTAGCGTAGCACTACCAGTTGCCTGCTCAACCGTGAAGAATTCACCAACACGGAAGTTACCATCTTGGTCAGTTGAAACATAATATACGCGACCTGGGAAGTCCTCGACAACTTCATTTGCTTGGACAGCAGATTGAGTTGGTGTGCCTGGCCAATTTGTGGTTGACTTTCTTCCTGTGCCGACTTGTAGGAAGTCATGACCCGTCATACGTACTTGTGAATAGCGTAGACGAATTTCTACTGACTGACCGTTTGAAGTATTAATCGTTTTTGGATTTGCAAAAATTAGTGTTGCTCTACCAACTTGTGTTGAGTTTACACTACTAATTCTTAAAAATTCATTATCAATTTTAATGATATCATTTGCATCGAAATTAGCAATTGAGAAAATAGGAATGGTAGTTCCAGCAGTGTCAACGTCTTGTCTGATAGTGGTAGCATTGGTTGATTTAGTTACATAATAAATTACGCTACCGTCAGCATGTGCAGCTGCTGATGTTCCTTCGTTTCCTCTAGTTACTGTAACTCCAACTCCTGCTTGGATACCAGTAATATTCATTAATTCATTATTAACAAGGATAAAATTATTGGCACCCGAACTAATTCCAGATAGAATTGTAGCATCGGCAAAAGGTACTGTAGTTGCAGAATCACTTAATTCTTGAGTACCTGCATTATCCAATAAAGTTGTGCTACTGGAAACATTATATAGTGTTACACTAGTACCTCCAGTGTGAGTTGCTAAAGTAGTACCACCACTAGTACCTTGCTTATACACTTTACTACCAGCAATATTGGCGGTAGTAACATTACCTCCGCTATTTGCATATGTAAATTGTGTGCCTGAAGTTACAGTAATTTCAGTTCTCTGGAAAGGAAGTGTAGCAAAAGTTTGATAGTTTGCTGGAGCAATAACAATATTTACTTTATCTCCCGTCGATAAACCGTGAGCACTAGATGTAGTTACCGTAGCAACGTTATTTGTTCTAGCAACACTCGTGATATTAACTTCTTGTGGTGCTGTTCCTGGGTTATCATATCTTCTAACTGTTGATAAAGTTAGATTTTGAGCAGTTGATGCATCCTCAACTCCTTTAATAACATAATACTTGGTGTCATTAAATTGTGGAGATCCAGATACATTGAGGAATTTAGTAGCACCTGTGATTTGTGGCAGTACTGCTTGTCCACCAACAACAGGTAATCCTGTTAGTGGGAAGATTTTTCCTTTTAGACCTTCTAAAGCACCGTTTGGATTTTCTCCTGATACAGCAGCTGTTGTAGCAACAGCACCAGATGGAGAAACGCCAGCAGCACCAATACCAGTAATTGGCTTACTATTTTGGAAAGTACCAGTAATAGCTTCAATGATTAGATAAGTCGATTGCTCATAAAGAATTAATCCTAGAGCATAATCTGGTTGGCCTAAAGTACTCTGTTGTACTTGCTCACCCTTAACAAATAGTGCGGAATTTTCTCCATAAACAAAGTTTAATCTCTGACCCCTTACATTTGCAGCAAGAGCTGTTTCTGTTAAATCAAATCCTCTTGAAACAGCACCAAATGTGCCCCATGAGTTGTTTCCTGCAAGTGAGCGAATTCTACCGCCACCTGTGCAAGTATAACCAATATGAGCATAGTAAGTAAAGCAAGAAACAACTTCAGCGTTACCTTGATCTTTACACCAGAAACCTACACCACCATCATGGAATTGAGTAAACGAATCAAATAGCATCGAACCATTTGAAGTTGTTCCTCCATATACACTTCTATCAACAAGAGCACCAACACCACCAGTGCAATTTGGAGCATCTCCAACTGGACGACCAGAGAATGCAGAGCATTGAGTAATATAAGGTGATTTGCCAAGAATAACTGATGCTGGGTTTAAACGTAAGAATACACCTCTTACGGTTGCCTGAGTAATATCAGAAGAATTAGCACCACCTGCTGGCTCAAATCCTTCCATTCCAGTAAATACTAGATCTTTTAAAGTCGTTGACTCTGAAAGATAAAACATAGTAGAGAATCTATTTTCTACTGGAGTTGCATCTGTTGATAAACCAGTTGATTTTGGTGCAATAATACTTGAACGTAAATTATCACCGACAATAGAAGTATAAGCTGGAACAGTTAATGGAAGTTGCTCTTCGTATGTGCCAGACTTGACAAAAATTGTATTGATATTTGCTGCTGATCCAGCAGGAATCTGAGATAGTGCATATTTAAGAGTTTTCCATGGTCTACTAATATTTCTACCATGAGTAGTAGCATCTGTACCATCAGTTGCTACGTAATAAACATTGGCACAAAGATTATTTCTTTCCCATGATGGTAATCCATTGTTAACAGTGAGGATTTGTCCATTCGTGCCGATTGGTAAGTTAACATTAGCACCAGCAGCATTTCTGTATAGAGTATCGCCAGGATCTTGTAGAGTTAAAGTTGACTCTCCCTGAGCAACTGCTTGCCAGTTTGCACCACCAGTACCAGTTCCAACAGCGGTTAAAGTTAATACTAGATTATCTCCAGGGGTGCTACCACCAATATTTGCACCAGCAATTGTTACGGTATTCCCAATCGCATAACCAGTACCTTTATTTACTGCAGTAATGGTAGTAATTACACCGCTACCATTTCTAGAAATATTGAAAGTAGCTCCTGTGCCACTGCCATTAGAAGTAGATGCTACACCACTGTAGGATTGACTTGCAGCTCCTACAATTGTAGTAGTAGTCGTGACATTCCAAGTCTTAACTTCTGTCGAAACTGTTTGATCTTCAACGGGGTCAATATTAGTATTGTGCGCTGTTAAATTAACCCAACTTGCAGATTGCTTTGAAACAACATCATTAACTTGATATGTTGAAGAAGAATTCCATGGACCTCTCCAATTGAGACCACTGGTAACTTTTTGCCAACGTGATGTATCAATTGGATAAATGCCAGCAGCACTAGTAGAAATCTTAACATAAGTGTCACCGCCAAATCTTACAACATCACCAGGGACATAAATTGTGGAATTATTATAGTCACCTTGCATCCTAAATCCAGTGGTTAGGATATCCCAATCACTAGAATATAGATTTGGTTGTTTGTTTGTGTGAATTGTTTTTGCAACATATGAATATCCACCAAATGTTACAATGTCTCCTGGTTGATATTCTTGACCGCCAGACCAAGTATTTTCAAATTTTAATGTTTCTAAATATGAATTAAATTTAGAAGGATCGTATGAAATTCCAGATGTGTGAGCAGAAATACAAACATAAAGACCATTACCATATTTTACAATATCATTAATTTTATAGTATACACCATTCGCCCAGTTTCCTTTAAATTCTGTACCACTAGTATATAAAACCCAATTTATTTGAGAAGAATAAAATTGAGATTCGTTGGCAGGAGACGTGTGATCGGTCACACAAAGATATTGATTGGCACCAAACGTTACTAAATCATTCTTAGCATAAAAAGTATTTGGTGCCCATGGACCCATAATCCTGATGCCAGGGACATGAAGTTGCCACCTAGGAGTAGCAATATTTAAATCTGTTGATGCCCAACCAGTTTCCGACGCTGCGGAAGTGTGGTTAACGACACAAACGTAAGTATTCCCTTTAAAGGAAACGATGTCGTCAATTACATAGGCAGTAGATGGAGCCCATGCACCTCTCCAGTTGAATTTTAGTCTACCTAATCTGAAATCAGCCATTTTTTATACTTTCCTTATTGAAATCCGTGGTGAATAAAAAGACGTTTGTGCCGAATTTGGCAATTACTTTGGTCCTGCGTTGTAATCGTAAGTACCAAATCTTGCAACAAAATAACCATCATTGTCAATAAAATATGTTATTTTTCTTGCTTCAAACTTATACTGTTGGTATTTATCATTGTTTTCGTCATTACTATAAGATTTAGTTACTTCCACGACTTTTAAAGTTAAATCTGTCACATCATTTATTTTTGAAGATGCTACTGTGATAGTTTCTTCAGGAGAGAATAAATAACCACCATTAACAATATTAATAGAAGAAATATAACCTAAATTATTTCTAGTAATTTGCAAATTTAAATGTGTGCCTGGTTCTTGATTCCCAGGGCCCTCTCCATCCGCGTTACCATATAGTCCAGTAACATTGTAAGTTACACCAGCATCAGTTGTATTTTCGATGCCGCCAGAAATAATTGCTAGTGACCTAACAGCCCCTACTTCTACTACACTTCCCCATGCTTCTAAGAAATCTTTTGGTTCTGTGCCATCAATATTAAAAACATCAATACTGTCATTATCTGCAGTATTTGTTTTAGTATACCAAAGCATACCATCAGCATCTCTTCTTAGAGCATGGAAAGTAAAGCGATTTGAAGTATTGAAATAGGAATACATACTCCCATTTCCTCCACCAGATCCACCTTCTATGCCAGATTCACTTAAGTAAAGTGCCATCTATAATAACTCCGATTTGAGTTTGCCGTCAATTTTATTTATGATGTCACAAGTATTTATAATAATTAACTATTATGAAAAAACCTTCCAAAAGTCTCCTGTCCAAACGATTGTGACCGTAACGCCAGCAACATCGAGAATATATGGACTATCCACATCTCCAGTTTTATCTTGAAATGTTTTATTTAAACCAGCATTTAAAATGACGGGATATGAATTCCAGGAATTTTTCATATCAGCAAAAACGATTGTGTTGCCTACATTAGGATTGGGTGGCAAGGTAACTGTAATATCTGACTGAGTGGAAGAATTAGTTAAAGTATCTACCAAATACCTTCCACTAACTTGAGCAACAAAGTCAGATGTTTCAATTCCAAAACTAGCGCCAGCAGCAATATTATTACTACCTCTAACAATAAGGTCACCTTTAATTTCTACAACACCAGTAACATCATTATCATTATTTGGGTCGATGATAATATCACCAGTTGCTTTAACTCTACCAACCAATAAACTATTCATTGTGAAATCACCAGTACTTTCTAAAATAGCTGGTGTTACAGAGTTTGGAAACATATTGATAGTATTAACTTTTGCCCAAGAAAGGACTCCATTACCATCAGTAATTAAGAGCTCATTGGGAGCACCATTATCAACTGGCATTATTAATGTATAGTCGCCAGTTAAACTAGATGGTGCTTTAATAGACACAAATCTAAGTGTGCCTACATTAGTGCTTAATTTTACCGCGTTGTTATTTTCAACAACCAGTCCGTTTTTTACGGTAAATTCTTTATTGTAAGTAGCCATAACGGTTCACTCTCCCCGTTGTAGTGTTAGAAATATTTATGATTTAATAGCAGTAGCAATTACTTTTACAGTAGTAGAAGTTGCAGATGCTGGTGTAACCAAGAGACGAATAAATCCAGAATTAATATCTGCAGAATATGAAGCAATATATGTATCAGACGCTATAGCATTCTGCTCAGTAATTGTTACGTCAGTGCCATTATGTATCAATAGTAATTTTGATACATGTGTATTGTTTCCTGATTTTGCCTGAATCAAATATTCCACTGAAGAGAATGTAGAGGCAGGAAGAGGAAGAATTGGATATTGTGTTGTTGCTGTTGTTGTATTTGAAGCAGATGTATAAACAGCAAAATTATTAATTGTTACAGTAGTAGCAGATGCATTTCCTAAAGTTGGATCTGTTAATACTGGGGAAGTTAAAGTTTTATTTGTTAGTGTCTCTACGTTATCTAAAGTTGATAGTGTGCCAGTAGTAGGAAGAGTTACGCTTGTATTTGCAGTGGTCGTTACTTCTAGTGTGTGAGCACCAGTATGAGTAAAATTACCTCCGAGAGTAATTGTCTTAGTGCCGTTATTGACACCAGTGCCACCAAAGGTTGGTGAAATAATAGTGCCATTCCAAACACCAGTTGTAATAGTGCCTACTGAAGTTAGATTAGAAGAAACAATTCCACTACCCAGCGCGGTAGACCCTATTACGGTAGTGCCATTAATTTTATAAGTTTTCCCTTCGGCAAGATTCCAACTTTCTGATGAAGACCACGAAGTAAAACCATGACTATAAGTTAATGTGACACCAGTAGTGCCAACATTAAATCCAGACCCATCAGCAGCTGCTGCACTACTTGTGCCATTAGCGATAATTACAACTTTGTCTGTTACTGCTAAATCAGTTGTACTAATAGTAGTAGTAGCACCTTGTACAAGTAAATCTCCAGTAATAGTTAAGTTACCAGTTACTGTTGCTACTGTGCCGTTGTCACCAATAATAGAATCAGTGAATTGACCATCAGTATCATTCCATTTAGTTAATTTATTTTGTGAAAGATTATCACCATTTTTAATAGCAACTGTTACATCAGTTGCACCATCAAAGAATCCGCCAGATAATCCTGTGCCAATTGTAAGAGTTTTATCAATAGCTGCTTCAATAGTAATATTTTGACTACCATCAAAAGCAACACCATTAATTGTTCTTGCTGTTGCTAATTTAGTGGTAGTATCAGCATTTCCTACTAAATCACCAGTAAAAGTCTGAGAAAAAATATTTGCAAACTTGAAAGAAGCAGACCCAAGATTATAAGTTGTATTAGCAGAAGGTAATACAGTAGCACCAAAATTGGCGTTGGACATATTTGCCCTTGCCATTTCGTAACCACCTGCAGTTACGCCATCATGCAACCTCAAAGCATAATTGCTGAGATTTACTGATAACTCTCCTTGAGCACCAATAAAATTATTATTTTGAGTTGCAGTGCCTCTTCTAAACTGTACTTGGGTTGCCATTACTTTTTCCTTATAATATTATACGTTAGTTTCTAAATCAACTTGATAAATTCTTCCTTCTGGGCCCATCATATCCCAAAAACCAATAGTAGATACTCCAAAAGCATCCACAGTATTTGCTAGTGGATTATTTGGATCTGAATTGGCGTTATAATCACCAGTGGGAAACAAAGCAAGTCCAGGGATTTCAATCCACTGGACTCCAGCTCCTGTTGTTGCTAGAACATTACCAGGCGACCCTGTGCTGCCATTAGCAGTCAGAGTTCCTAATAATTTTAAATTGGTTGCATTTACATAAAAACCATCCCAAGATAAATTGGGAGATGCTCCATATTCTCCGTTATCATTAAATTGAAATTGTCCATTACTACCAGCAAGAGTAGTAGCAGATCCAACATCAACAATAGATTCTACACCGTTCTGATTTTTCTTGAGGAATAATTTACCTTCAAAGGTATTGATGGCTAATTCACCTAAGTCAAGATGCCCTACCTCAGGAAATCTCCCAGGTACGGACGTACGTTTAATTCTAATCTTAGGTGCTGCCATATGGCTTCCTCTCAGTCAGTGCTATTTAGCGGAGGGTAGACTTTATGTAAAGTCTTCTTGGACAGTATTTACTGCCTTCTTTTTGGTTGTCCCAGTGGATTTATCAGATTCTAACTCGGTAATTTTTTCCCTGAGGGAGTTTACTGTCTGCGTTAGAATATTACCTCTGGTCTCTAAAATAATGTTTTGTTGGACTAAATCCGACAAACGCTTTTGATAAACTTGAATCAATGAATTGTAATCAATTTCGACATCATTAGACATAATTTACTCCATATAAATCAGAATGTACCGCCGTCAACGAGTGTATTAATTAACTCAAAAGTGCCAGCGTTATTATTTAAAACTTGATTAGTTGCAGTGCCGAAACTACCTAACCAAAGACCTTTCATCTGCACATTTGCTAGTGTGCCAGATAGTTGAGGACCAGCAGCTTCAGTTGTATCATCTACGAATAAGAATCCAGTGTTACCATCCCAGAAAATCGAAGATGTTTTGGCGGATGTATCGTAGTAGTGGAATCTGAAACCACGGTCAGATGAAGTTGCTGAAGTTGGAGCTCCACCACTTACTGTGCCTAATTCTAAAACAGGGTCATCATAAGTTGTAACGGTTGAGTTAGAAGTTGTCGTGCTACCATTAACAGTTAAGTTACCAGCAACAGTTACGTTTGCTCCAGAAAGAGTAATAGCAGTTGTGCCACCACTTGACTTGATATCGTTACCAGTAACAGTTAAATCTCCAGCAACTGAAACATCATTACCACTGTAAGTGATAGGAGAATTTACTAACTGGTCGTTAGTATTATCCCAACCCATGATAGTAGCATCAGCAAGTGCGCTACCATTCTTGAGTTGAATATCATCAGCATTAACTGTGATGCCAATACCAGCACCAACTGCTAAATCTACTGTTTGTCCTTCGCCAGCAGATGAAGTTTTTGTTAAACCCGCACCAGCAGTTACATCTTCAACATAGTTACCAGTGGTATCTGTACCAAGAGCAACTGAGTTAGCAGCAATAGTAGCAGTTAAAGTAGCATTTGCTAAATCAGTAACAGTTACGCTACCAGTTAAATCACCACCAAGAGTAATTGTGAAATCTGCAACATTGAAATCAAGATGACCATTTGCGTCATCATAAGTAACAGCAATACCACTTTCTTGGTTGGTGGTTGTTACCATAGCACCAACAATATCTTGCACTCTCTCAGCATTGATAGTTACTGATCCAGATGAAACAGCAAAATCAGTAGTTGGAAAAATTGCAACACCAGCGTTGGTGTCTGTTGCTAACTCAGCAGCAATAGTAACAGTGTTATTAGTAATCGAAGTATCAATACCTTCTCCGCCAGTAAAGGTGAGTGTCTCTCCAGTATTGATGCTATCTGTGCCAGTATCGCCAGCAATAGATAAATTACTTACAACTTCTGCCCAAGAAGTAACACCGTTTGCATCTGTCTTTAAAAAATAGTTAGCAGTTGGTGTTGCTGGGAGAGTATAAGTGGTGTTTGATGCTGAAGTATCAGGTGCTTTAATCGAAACACTACCGCCACCACCAGCGCCAGTCTTTGAGTGAAGTTTTACTGATTGTCCAGTAGATGTAGTTTCTTTAACCCAGTAGCGGGCAGAACCAAGGAATTTGTTGTTATTGGTTGTGCCGTCAAGTCCCAAATAAAAATTATATTCATCATTAACAAATGCTGGTTCACCTGCAGCTAAAGCTGGAAGGTTTGCTTGCAAACCTCTCTTAAACTTAATCGTTGGTGCCGCCATTTAATGATTCCTATCTATACGATTTCTCTTACTATTTATGAATTAGAATACTTAAAATCCACCTGCGTCAACATCAATAAGATTATCCAATTCAATATCCAATTCATCGATAAATGGTTGTGGTAATCCAGGTGATACTGGTTCAGTTTGTGAAGCAGCAGTATTCAATACTACATCTGGATTGACAAATTTATATTTTCTTGCTATCGCATCATAAACCATAACATAATTATTTGTAGTGTTTCCTGTTTTATCTAAAGCAGAGGAATCTACATTCCCTAAATCTTCTAGTGACTGTGCCAAGAGTTGTGTGGTAGATAAACGGAGATTTGTTGCTGATGTGAGTTGCGCGGTAATATTATTACCATATGTCATTTTTACGGTGTATTCTGACATTAAGTAACTCCTGGGGATACGGTTACGATTCCTTCTGCCACTCTAGTTTTTACACCACCGCTAGATGTAATCACTAAATCATAAACATAACGTCCAGGTTTTAAAATTTTTGTGGCAAAGTTACTCATTGATAACTTCAACTTACCATCAGCTCTATTAACAAAAGAGACACCAAAAGTATTATAAGATGAAGCAGTGTGAGTTTTTCTAATCTTTGATTCCGCCGTATACCCAGTAAGGTCGAGAGGAACATTATTAGCAGATGTCACAGTAAATTGTGCTTCAAAATCTGCTCCTTGCTCCACAACTAAATTTACAGGTATAGCTGCCATTACTACCTACAAAAAACCCTTCGTATAGTATTTATACGAAGGGTTGAAAATCATTCTTCAGTTGCCGTTTCTTCTTCAGGCAATTCACCCAAATCTTGCGATTCTGATTTTTCAAGCAATTCTAAAGTTTCTAATCCACCCTGAAGTTTGAGTTTATACTCTTGTGCTTTTGCTAATTCTGCTTGAATTTGAGCAATTTTTTCATCAATTTCTTTGAGTTGATTTTGAAAATTTTCTTTCAGACCAGTAGTATCCATACGCTTAAAATAACAACGCGATGTTATTTATTATAGCACATATGTCAAGAGATTACGTAATTTTTTTGAATAATTAAACGATTGAGATAATCATTTTGATCAGCTGCTGGTGTATATCTAAGTCTTACATTACCTCCAGAAATATCTGCGCTAAATGTTCCTAGCAATTTATTATTAAAAATAGTGGAGTATTCTGACAGATAAACATCAGTGCCATCGTTAAGTAGCATTATTTCAGTTGAATGAATATAATTATTTACTGTATTTTTAATTTGAATTAAATATTTTGCAGTGTTGACACTAGATGCTCCAAATTGATCTAAAGTGATAGTTGACGAAGAAATTGAATCTATTACTTCTAAGTTATCTAAAATTCTTACAATTTTAATGACGCCATAATTTTGTGTGTCATTGCCAGATTGGTAATACAAAAATGGTGGAGCATTTTGTGGTACTGTAAATCTAACTATACTGTTGGATGTATTACCATTTCCAATGACACCAGTAGAATATAAGTTTGCTCCTATTGCTCCTGGTGACGTGACAATATTGAATGGATGTCCAGTAATATCTCCTAAATCAAATACGTATTCTTTTCCAGGTAATAATTGTAAATCTGGTAATACCCCTAAATCTTGTGAAATATTTACATCTAAAATTTTATATTTGTTAGATTCTTTAGTAACTTGGAATGTTGGAACTCCCGACACGCCAATTCCAATTTGAATTTCACTGGGGTTTGCTGGTAATAGACCAGGGTTTCCCAAAAGAGTTCTCGAACCAATATTTTGAATTTTTCCTAATGTTATTCCTTTTTCTCTAAGATCAATAACATTTTGTTGATTGATATCAAATAAACTATACTTATACCTAGCAACACCTAGACTACTAGATCCAGATGTTTGTCCAGATGAATATGATGCAGAAGCAACATCTAATTCAACAAATCCACTTTCTTGAATTTGTCCAAGTGTTACTTGACCGCCACTAATATAACTGCCAGGATTGGTTGACTTGTCTACAGTAAAAGTATCACTATCTATTAATGTGATGATGTAAGTACCATTGAAAGAATCAGGAATAATTCCTTCTACTTCTACTGCATCACCAGTGTTTAATAAATGTGTGACGGATGTGTTGAATGTAATTTTATTTGTTGTTGAATTCCAAGAAGCCGAAGAAATATTTTTTGGGGTGCCAGTTTTTTTAATTATTTCTCTGGATCCAGCAACTGTAACAGCGGAATTTTGTGGTGGTAGAATACCTTTTACAACTGGTGTAAATTTACTAATACCACTGAGATAACTATCTTCATTTGCAATTCCAGTGCCTAATCTAGAAGGAGATAAAATGCCAGAAACAATAGCTGCAGCATCTAATTGATTGAGTGATAACAATTCCCAATTATCTGGATCTGTTGCGGGTAATTGGGAAAGAATCCACGTTTGTAATACTGTATTTGGATCTCCGTCTATTTCATTTTTTTGAATTGCAATATCACCTGCTTTTAAAGCACTACCCAAGAAAGATAGAGATGCACCAACTGTTAAAGGTGGTAATGTTTGATCTACCGTAATAGTATTTGTTGTGGTATCAATACCACCAACAACAATTCTTGTATTTGATGGAATCCCCGCACCAACTACACGCAATCCATCTCTCAAATTAACTACATTGTTTAATGTAATTGTGGTATTAGTGTTAGAAACTAAAGTTTTGATGGAAATTGGAATATATTCCTGTAGTCTTTCCGCTTCAGTTTCAATTGTATAAACCACAAATTGTTGTGATTGTGGTAACTGAGAGACATCAATTTTTCCATTTGAATCTAACTGTACAATCAGACCAGGAATACTAGATGTTCCTTTATTCAATCCAACAAAATTACCTAAAACGGATGATTTGTTAATGTAATCTCTAACCGCTTTTTGTGTTGGTAATACAGTATGTGCAGTATTAACTGCTCCCCCAAGATTATCATCTGGAGAAAATTTGAAAATAGGTACTCCTGGAGATCCTTTAAGTTGTAAAGAATCTAATACACCAAGAGCAACAGATCCGCTAAATGATACTTTACCACTTCTCAAGTCTACATTAAAAAATGGTCCAACGCTAAAATTACCACTTTGATCCGTGGCACTAACATAACACTTTCCAGAATCTACCTCTACATTTTGTGCTGCTGTTACAGTAATACCACCATTTTGAGGGAATGCGGTATAATTAATTCCAGATCCTACATATTCAAAAGTGTGACCAGAGCTATTAACTGTTGATGGTGAGAATAATTGAATTTGTGCGTTGTTTGGTATTGCTGCTACCTGAGCATTTGTTAGTGGGAAATTAGTTGTGAATTGAGTATTGTTGCCTTCAACATAACTTAAAATCTCACCAACCACTTGCTCATTACCATTAGGATCTAAACCAAGACCAGGAATTTTTATAACAAAATTTGGTATTGGTGGAGCTTGGAAACCAGTTACTGTTAATCTTGTATATACAGCGCCAGTTGCGATAGTAATTTCTCCAGTAGAAGATCCTGGCGTATTTGAATAACTTTCATTCCAAGGAATATCTAATAGAATTGAAATTCTATTAGTTTGGAAATCTACAGTATCAATAACTTTACCAGCGCCATTTATAGATGGTGTTGATGTGTGGTTAGAAATTGTTACTGCTTGCCCTCTTTCAAATTTGCCAATATCAATAATAGAAACTTCTATAGATGCTCTTACCTTGGTCCCTCCAGCTGCCGAAGTAAAAATTGTGCCGATAATATTACTTGGAGTTTGATTAACATCTGTTTTAGTAATATTTTGTACGGATGAAACTTGACCACTCGAAAAAATAGGCAATACATTATCAGAGAATCCAACCGCCTTCAATCCCTCATCACCAAAGTTTGTAGCTGAGTTAGTAATTGAAGCATAACCACCAGATTCACAAAGAACGCCAACTGCTTCAAATACTTGGAAAACTGATACTAACTGAGTATATGCATCATTCTTCATATGGAATCCGATGGATCCGAATACAATCTGAGTAAATGCATCAACAACCATTGATTCTAATGGACTGTTGCTATCTAATTGAGCACCGTCAGCTAAAAGACCACCTGCTCTAGTTTTAGCAGCATCGTAAGTTCTTGTTATCGGGTTATATGATACTTTACCTAATTTTGAAATACAAGAGCAGTTTTGTGTATATGGTGATAAGAAAATTCTTTCTTTCGGTGGAATAATTTTATATGTTGATAGTAATTTACCTTGTCCAGCAGGAATAATAGCACTTAACAACAACTCATCATTAGCACTAATACTATTAACTGTGTAAATATTATTACCAATTTGAATTCTCCAACCAACTTGAATTTCATCTAAAAATCTAGTTGATAAATTACCAGTGACAATAGCACTACCAACTGTTAAATTAATTCTTCCTTTTCCTTTTACGCCACTTTGCTCTGGATATGCTACTGCATATCTCCATGTGAATCCATCTTGAGATACTACAGCACCAGTGATATGTTTTTTAGCAGTAGTTGCTACCCCCGTGATTGGATCTGGTTGTCCTCTAACTACAGTAAATTCTCCAGTAGTGGTGTTAAAAGTAACTACTTTCATCCACTCTTGGTCTACTAAGATAAAACCAGGACCAGGACGATACGCAGGAATATCAGCACCTTGGATAATAGATGTTACAATATTTACCAAAGTATCGATAGTATTCTGCACTTTAGTGCATTCTGGATATCCAGAAAGATCTTGAATGACCGCTGGATATCCAGCCGCTTCAAATCCAGATGGAACTGTTAGAATTTTTTGTTTTGCATGATAAGCAACTCTTTCAAAAGTATAAATTAATTCTACTTCTTCTCCAGAAACATCACTAATTAAAAATCCATCAGCATCTAGATATGCTTCGCCATTTTTAACAGATTTTACATTTCCTCCGCTTCTTAAGTCGGCAACCAAACCATCAATAATATATCCAATATCTCTGCGGCAAATAGTTTCATTATAATCTGGATTTGAAATTAAAGCAGGAAATTGAGCAAGCAAATCTGCAATAACTAAATTAGTAATAGCAGTTTTTTGAAACTCAATTAAATTTGATCCATCAAAATAAATTCCAGGCACTCTGGAAAGAGTATGTCCAGGTAATACTCTAAAAGTCGTATCAGTTGCTGATAAAGTTCTATTGTCAGATTGTTCAGTTTCTAGAAATCCTTTACCACCCAGGAAGTTATCTTCAAATACCATGTAGTTGACATAACAACCAGAGGTAACCCAAAAAATATCTCTACCTTCATTTTTTGGAATTACGATAGTTTCTCTTAAGTTATCACCTACAATAGAAGTTCCCTTTGGTAAGTAAATAGGATTTTCTTCGTAGTATGTGCCAGTAGAAACTCTGATGGTAGTATTACCATCTAATGCTGCCGCTGCTCTAGCTGCAGCTCTAATCGTCTTGAATGCTTTTGAAGGACTTTTTCCAGACTTGGAATCGTTACCATCTGTTTTTACATATAAAACATTGGTATATTCTGCATCACCTAAAGAAGTTGGAGTGCCCCACCCACCAACTGTTTTTGGTCCATATAATTCTTTAGTGGCACTATTATAATAATAATCATTGAGCTTTCCTTGTGTGCTCAATGGTGCAACAACTCCTGATAAAATTTGCTCAGAAATAGAAATAGTTGATGCAGGCCAAGACCCATTAGTTTTGGGTCCGTATAAATCTTTTTTGAGTGTATCTAAGTAAAAATCTCCATTAGCACCATCAGCTGATGTTGGGGGAAGAGTGCCACTCAATAATGATCCGCCATCATCTCCAGCTAAAGAAATTTGGTTAATAGCAGCAACTAGATTAGGTAATCCACTAGCAAGTTGGCTAATGTCTCCTACATCATTGGCAAGAGAATTAATCTCCTGTCTCTGTTGCTCAAAGGTATAACTTTTGGGAACGTTTCTGATTGCCATTACTTACCAGCTATTTCTCTTAAAAGATTTTTGATTTCCGATAATTCACTTTTTAGCGTTTCTACATCACTTTGTAATCCTCTGATTATTCCGCTAGCAGATTTAGCTTGTTTAGTATTATCGAATAAGTTTTTATCTGTATTTATGATGGCACCAGTGGAGTTATCACGATATAACTCTTCGTGACCATATACTTTTGAATAATTATTCATCAGAAAGCCGCTACAATTCTAGCGTCTTGAATTTTTGGTATATAACAAGGATTAGATGCTTTCATTACAATTTTGATAGCAAAAGATGAAAATTCTGTCAAATTAGAAACACTGTATTTGTGCTCTTTGTATGAAGATTGATCTTCAAATAAACCAGCAATAGCAATTTCGTTAGATGGAGCAACATCGATATCTGGTCCACCATTTTTATTAAATGGTATCCACTCAATATCATCAAAAACACTTTGGGAATTAACAGCTTTAGTTTTATAATAAACTTCTACATCATCTTGACTTGCTAAATTAGCTGTTAATCTAACATCAATACTTGTTGCTGCATTTGCTAAACTAATTTCTTTTGTAAGATACTTAGCAAGAGCAGATGTATTTTTGGGATTTATATCGGAAATATAAAGAATTCCAGGTGAATATGATATCGAAGACACTTCTATAAATCCAGGAACCGATTCATTAGTATCAGTTTGATTTTGTGGCGCAATATTTTGATGCCATAGTTTATCATAAACACGAATTATATCTGGTTGTTGATTGGCACCGTTATTTGCTGAAGATCTTCCATATGTTGTGCCTTCAGCAAAAGAAGTATAATCTCCGTTTATAGGTGATTTTTCTTCTAAAATTTTTAATTCTTTGGTAATTGGATCCCAAGAAATTATTTTGGCATAAATTTTATTATTAAATCTATTTACTAAATCTTGGCGATATACTTCGACGTTAGTATTTGGAGTAAATATAGGTAAAACTTCAGTTATACCATTAATTGATACAAATGCTCCAGAAAGATTTTGCACTCCAAATGTAAGAGTTTCTCCTGCTTGATATAATCCACTATTTTTAATTTTTACATAAATTGTATTTGAAGAAACTTTAATAATTTCTCCTCTTGTATTAGTGGTGTTTCCTACAACACTTTGTCCTATAGTTGGTAAAATTGCTTGGCCTTGAGAATTTGAAGGTAAATTACTGACTTGGAATTTATAAACTGGGTAGAATCTTAAATATTTGTATCTTCTTCCATATCTAGTTTCAGATCCGTATCCTTTATCAACAAAAGAAGAAATAGTTTTTACAGATGAAGATCTTAAATCAATCAATGGGGAAAGATTATCAACTGGAGTGCTAAACGATAATTTATATACTAATGATTTCTTAGCATCTGTCCAAGTAGATCCATTTTTGATTTCATTGAAACTGGATGCAATTACTTTTTGATTAGTGAAATAATGCTCTTCGTTTATAAATGTAGTTTCATAAGAAGATTGACTATATGATAAGTAATTTTCTCCTCTACTATCAACAGGAATTATATTAGTTGTTTTTACTTGAGCATCAAAAGGAGTATTTGCGAAAGAAAGATATCCGATTTGTGGATATAATTTTTCGTATTTTCTATTATAAGATGCTAAAATTTTATTTCCACCACCCATAGTAGTTGATCCAGCACCAAGATTTGATGTTATATTATAATATTCTAAACCAGCATTACTTACTTGGAATAAATTAGAATTGAAATATTCTCCATCAATTCCACCAGTAGTTTCAACTTGTTTAAAAGTCACGTAAGATTTTCCAGAATCTTCAAAACCATTGTTGGGATGAATGATTCTGACAATTTTATTATTATTTTTAAATAATGATGAAGTCGCAGAATCATTTGATGAGGAATCGGTTTCAATTGTGTTTGTATCTAATAATTCATAACCAAGATTCTCATTCGTTAATTTTACAGTAGCATTTGTATTAGTTGTAAATACTGCTCTATAAAGAGTAAATTTAATATCTTGACTTAAATCTTCAACCCAAGAATCTACATTTTGTGATTTAAATACAGAGCCTAGCAGAGGTTGTTGAGTAACTACCTGTGCTGTTGCAACATCTGTTTCTCCTAGACGAGAAGACCATAAAGAATAATTAATTGAATCTGTTTCAATTGCTAATGCATAATCAGTATTATTTTGTAAATATACTGGATGATCAAATACAAATTTTGTTGGTGAAATAGATTTGGAAATAACACCATTATTAGGATCTACTGATACACCCATTCTAACAGCAGGTGTATCTATTTCTAAAACTGGTATGATTACTGCTTCTCTACTAATAGATCCATTGGGTCTTAAAATAATAGATGGTGTGTCTGTATATCCAGATCCAGCAAGAAGAATATTTGCTTCAAATACCTCTCCATTTGAAATAGAAACGTTTCCAAGTGCATTACTACCACCTGGGAGCTGAGGACTTTGAATAATCAAAGTAGCGGAATCATATCCTTCTCCATAATCAACAACATCAAGTCTGACTATTTTCCCAGAATTCTTACATATACTTACAGTGAGTTGAGTATTATTTAATGCATTTTTATTAATTAAACTTGGAATGTTTAATAACTCTGTTTCTTTGAAAGAATTCCCAGTTAAACTAGTGTAATTTGATAATACTACTATATAGACTTGAGAATTTGTTAAAGAAACTGTCTTTTGTAGAGTTGGAGTTAATGTGTTGCCATTATTGTCAATTACTTGACTAACAATACCACTCACACCAGATTCTGCTCCAGAAATTGTTTCTCCAATTGTTAAATCTAAGGTGCCGCTAGCAACAACTCTCAAATATGTATTTGGGTCTTTGACAACTTCTGTGCCTGGAATAATATAATTTCCTGGTTTTCCAGTGTTTGTATCTGTTAAATATACTCTGATTGGAAGAGTGTCACTCTTAGAAGAGAAGAATAAATCTAATTCTGTTACAAATATACCTCCTTCAAAATTTTCAACTCTAAAAGTTTGTGATAGAGGGCTTGGTTTAGATTCTGTAGATGCTTTATCAATAAATTGAATGCCTTCTGCTGCCTTTAAGAAAGATGGTACTGTTGAAATAATAGAAGATGGTTGTACTGGAAATACTCCTGTGGGATAATATTTACACTCTGCATAACTAGTAACTTCATCTGATGATACATTTACATCAGCACTGCTAGTAGTAAATCTGAGTGTTTTAATTCCTGTAGTTAAATTCAGTTTGGGAGCACTCTCTCCTGTATCGTATGATACAGTGTTAATATCTCCAGTCCACGAAGCATTTTGCACTGGCGCAGCACCTGCGGGGAAAATAAAAATTCCACTAGCATTACCACTAGAATCTGAAGTAATGGCAAAACCACCTTCGTTTGCTCCAAAAGCACCAACAGAATTGCCTGCAATGCCAGTAAATCTAGTATCTTGAGCAATCCATCTACTTACATTTCTTCCATCAACAAAAGCGTAAAAACGTGTATTAGGTCTCAATCTCCTAGCAATAAATTTAATTGCTCTGGATCTAGCATATAATTGCACAGAAGAAGAAACTACTTTGCTACCATTACTTACAGTTTGGATGCCTTTTCCAATTTCGTTATTTTGTGGACTAATATTAGAACTAGTAGCCACAGTTGCATTTGCAACAGTTGTATTTGTATTTGATGTTACCTGACTTAAAGAACTGACATTATAAAAAGTTCTATTTGTTCCTAACCATGAGGTTAGATAAAAATTATTTAAACTAGAATATCCTTCTCTAGCATCAGATTTAGAAAGAAAAACAGAAAATACTTTAGTATCGTTATTTAATACAGATGGTTCGATACTATCATCAAACCAATGATCGATATTAGGACTGATATTTATATCACCAACATATTGAACCACTACAAATGGATTTGGATTAATTTCTCCACCAGTGGTAGCGAATTTATTCTGTACTACCGATTGACTTGCATATGGAAGAGTAATAACTTCTCCCGTTCTTTTATAACCATCTGTAGTTCTTTGTTGTTGAGTCGTGTTATATTCAACTAAAGAATAAGATTTTTCTACGGTTTTTGGTCTCAGAATAGATTGTTGGGTGTCAATTGCACACTTATAATCTAAAGCAGATAAATTACCAACTCCATGATTTTCAAAACTATCGACAATAATACCAGACTTAAATCTATCTAAACCAATATCATCTTTGATTTGCATATTAAAAGTCTGCTGCTCTAGAATACTCATAGTAGTGTAGTATTCTAATCTTTCAATTCTCTTTTCTAATTTTCCAATATCACGCATTGTGTAGCGTCTATTATCTACCGCAGTGATTCTAACATCTTTTGTGCTGGTAGTATAAGCAGGTAAAAATAGGTAGTATAATGCTACTGCATCATCTGGAGTTTCTGGTTTAGACGGATTAAGAGAAGAGTTGCCTTTCTTGACAATAAATTCTCCTTTTTTATTTAAGAATATACCATCAATTCTATCTAGATACTGTTTACTATTAAAAATCACACTAGATTCTACATTTTCTTCGTGCGCTGGTGTTGCACAAGGAATACCTCCAGATCCATTAAACCCAATGGTTTCTCCAGAGAGAAGCAAGGTTTTATTTTGGAAACCAGTAATAATAGTATTTACATCTACTTTTGGTCTAAAATCAATTACATCTCGTAAAGAAACTTTTCCTAGAATTGGGGAATTGAATGATGGGATATCCTCTACTGGTGTGCCAGTTAAGGTATATGAATCCACACAAGCAAAGTCACCTTGAGAATGCTCAAAGTAATTAAAAACTATTACTAATTGCCCAACAGGAGGTTCGTATCCTGGTTTTAAAACTAATCTAGCAACATCTAAAAATGTGTCTCTTTGACCATCATCAAAGGTGAAATGATCGGTGATATCAAATCCATCAATTACATTATTTTGATCATCTAAAACTGGTGGTGTCGTTGTAGATCCTTCAAAAACTTTAATATCATTACCATATGTGCCAAAAGCATCTGCATATGAAATAACATCTGCTGTTTGCTCATCATAATCATATCCCCTCAAAGGAATAACTTTGTCACCAGAGGTTACCACTACAATTCTTTTATTTCTTACAGCATTTTTTGTGCGAGGAGATGCTTTATCAATTTCAATAGTTGCAGTTAATTTTAATACTACATTAGATGCAGACGACGCATCATTTCTGAAAACAAGATTATCTAATGTGATCGCTATTCCACCTGTTGTTAATGTAGCAACTTGATTTGGAGTGATATACATTATATCACCATTTTGTAAACCAGTATTTGAATTTCCTTTATCCAAAACTGTGAGAATAAAATTACTTTCGGTAAATCCAATAAATCTTTGTGTGCCAAAACGCAAAGTAGCTGAGAAAGTAATTGTTCCTCCTGAAGTAGACGAAGTAGTAATAAAATCTCTCCTCACATAATATTTAATTTTGCTATCATCGCTGCTGGAAATTAAACTTTCTGGATTTCTAAAACCAACTGGATATAGTAAGGAAGGATTTTGTGGACTTACAATTTTAGTTCTTTTTCTTACAATTACCTGATTATTAACATCTGCTTTTAATGCAGTATCTAAGTATATAATACTCCTTGATAATCCAGAAGGAGCAAATACAGATTCTACAATATTTCTACGAATTATATTATTTGAATCAATAAATTGAATAATATCCCCAGCAATTAATTCATTTTCTGCATTTCCAGAGAAATTTAAACAAGTTAAATATTTTCTCCCTGCAATACCAGAAAAAGTTACATTAGTTACATTTTTACTCGTTGAATAATCATTTGTGAACGCTTCAATATCTGCAGTAAATTTATTAGCTCCATTACTACCAAATTCTGAATAGAAAGATTTAATATTTTCGTTAGTATATGTAGTAATCGTGTTTTTAAATAAAACTGCTTTTACTACTGCTGTTTGAGTAGGAACGTTTCCACTATCGGAATTAACTACAACTGATGGTGGATTTACATATTGCTGATTTAATAAATTTCTATCAACAATTGATACAGATACTACTTTGCCAGAAATTAATAATGGTCTTACAACAGAAGAATCAATTGCTTTCCCATCTATCGAAGTTGGTTTTGCTGCAACAGATCCAGAAGACTGGGTGTAACCAGATCCTCTTTTTGTGACTATAAAATGAGAAATAGTATTTTCTTTTGCAATAGACAAAGTATTACCAGATTCATCAGTAATAGTTTCACCAGAAACAAAATTACCAGATAATAATTTAACCATCAAAATATTCGATGAGCTAAAACTAGAATCTGAAGTTCCTTCAACAACTGCATATGCACCACTTGTCAATCCAGTTATATATTGTCCAGCAGCAAATCCTTGAGTAATTTTTTGAGATGTAATTATTTTTGTAAAAAATATTGGATTGAAATATTCTAAGTTGAAAATACTGTTGTAAACAGAATTTCCTGCAGAATCTTTTCCTTTTGATATTACTCTGTCCGTTTCCTGATTAAAACCTTCACCTCTTTTAACCAAAGCAAAGTTTTTTGGTTTCGCAATGCCTATTATTGGGGTTATTGTTTCACTGTAATCAACAATTTCGCCAAATGGCAAAATTGCATTTCCAGCACCAATTGGCACTGTCAAAGAAATAGCACCTGTTGCTGCTGAATTTGGATTAGATGATAGTGCATATTCAAAATATCTATCTGTCGGTCCAGCTAAAACAGTTGCTCCGCTAACATTATAAACATCTGGAATAGCACCTGCAATGGTGAAATTATTTCCAGCAGAGAGTCCATGATTAGTTAATGTAGTAACTTTTGCAATATAATTATTTACTCCATTTACAATTCTCACTTCATATTCTAATGATAAAACCTGCACTTGTGTGCCAGAGGCTTGCCAGTAATAATTTTGTGCATTAAAAGCCCCATTATCAGTAGTGCTTCCTTGCGATCTGTAAAATAATTGTCTTCTTTTTACATCAGTGGTTGCAGAAGAAGCACTTAATGCAGTAGGAATAAAATCAGCATTGTCATACTCAATAAATTTATCTTGTAAATCTCTTTTATTACCTAAAACAGTTAACTCTAGATACAATTCACCGCCAATATCATCTGGTCTTGCAATTATTGAATAAGCGATAACTTCTACATAATCTACAGCAGTTGCTGCTAAAGATTGTGCTAAATTAGAAACATAGTATAATTTTTGACCTAAAATATAATCATAATTTGCTGCTGGTGATTTTGCTTTTATGTAAATAGTTTTTACAGCATAATCGTGAATAACATTAGTTTTTGCTAAAGATTTTAATGGATTACCTCTTCTAGATAATGTTTTTCTTGTGCCAGAATCTCCATTATAACCGAGATATCCATCGTTAAAAAGAGAAGAAAAATAAACAGTAGGATATGAAGTTAATTGATCTCCTTCATTGTTTAGTGGAAGACTGTTGTATACATTGGTAATGTTGAAAGATGGCAAACCATATGTTTTAATTCTATTATTTTCTCTTTCTAGAGTATCTCTCGCTTTTTCTGATTCTATGTATTTTGTCTCTTTATTTGCTAATTCATATCCTCTAACATAAGCTTTGCCTGGTCCAATCCCAATAGCAAGTTTTTTTTCTGCTTCTTGTTGTGAATATTTTTTCTCGCTAACTGTTCCATCAACTCTAGTTGGATACAATCCCTGATTGTCACTTTTTTGCCAAAATTCTCTAACTTCAATTGGAAAATTATCTACGACATAATCACCTGATTCGTCATATGTCCTTCTAGCTAGAGTTTCTTCTAAATCATTGTATGGTTTTTTAGAAATTTTTCTTTGAATTATTCCTAAACGTAATTGAATTAATTCAATAAAATTATCATCAGTATCTGTTTCCAAATCATAAGATACTAAATTTAAATCAATTTTTAATCTATGGGCTCCAGGAGCAGAATAGTTAGAAAATCCTCTAGCATTATCGTATAATGTATAATCTTCTTCTGGTGTTACAATATCTTCAGAAATAATAAAACCAACTTTTTTTGATGGTTGAGAATAATATTTGTCAATAACTAAAAGTTGTTGTGCATTCTGCACAAAGAATCCATTTACAAAGTATATACCAGATTCTACTTGCACAGCAGAAGCAAATCCCATTGCAGCACTAGGAATTTTTGTTGATTCTCCTGTATCTGGATCTATACTAATAATTTCTGATGGTAACGAGCTACCATCGGTCCCAACCGTTAATCTGGGACTATTTGTAATATTAACCTCTAGTTCTTCACCTTGCCTAAAAGTATTTTCACTATTATCACCACTACTCAAATAATTTACATAGATTGTATCAGATTCTGTTTCTGTTCCGTATGATGCTTCCAGCACAATTGCTTTAACACCAGAATTTAAACCAATTAAAGTAGTACCAATTAGGTCTTTAATATCATACTTCTTAAATTTAATTTCACCGCCAACGTTTTCAGCAACTTCTGATACAGAAGATAATTTTACATAGTTGAGACGATTATTAAAAGAAATCTCACCTGGAATTACTTGTTGACCTTGTTTGAATTGGTATTTTCCAAGCTGCTCAATTTGATTCTGGAGAATTGACTGTAATTGAGTTAATTCTCTTGTTTGAATAGAATATCCTGGTCTAAAAAGAATTTTATAGAAATTTTTAGACGCATCAAAATCGTCATTATACTCTTTCGTATTTAAGTTAATTTTCTGTGGCATTTCTATTCAAGGTGAAGTTTTTATTATCAAGAAAAGTGTAATCAGAATTCGATAACTAATTTAATATCTTCAATTTGATCTGGAGCTCTTGTAATTAGTCTTCGGTTTTCAACATAAACAATATCTCCACTATACTTAGCAATTTCTGGAAGTGCTAATCCATTAGCAAAAGATAATCCCAATAAAGGCAATACTGATCCACCAGTTGTATAAGTAGTTTCTACAGTGCCAGTAATTAAAGAAGTCTGTCCTGTAATTACTTTTGCTGCATCAGAAACAAATGCTCTTACTACACCATTATCAGTGTGGTAATCTGGACTCTGGAAATATTTCAATACTCCAGATGAAGGTGTTTGTCCAGCAGGTACATCATCCCAAACCCAAGAAACTACTGAACCTCTAGCAAATTGACCAGATGCTACTTCCTGTTGAATGATTTCATCTGGTTGAAAAGCACCAGTAACATTATTTAATTTAAGAGCATACAAACCGCTTAATGTTTCTGCAGTAGCGAAATCTGTTGAAGGTGCAGGAAGTTTTGGATTTTTAATAATTCCAATTCTTCTAAAATCATTATCTACAGGAAAATCTCCTTGTCCTTCAGCATAAGTTAAACGAATATTTGCCATTACTCTTTTGGCAAATAATTCTCTGATTGGATCTGAACCGTGACCTCCTTTTACTGGAATAATAACTTCGATATTTCCTGTTGCACTACCAGAGACAGTAAATGGTGAAGTGAAATCTGGATTTTCAAATAAATATCCATTCTTCAATAAAATATTAGCATATGTATATCCAGATCCAGAAATATTTACTTTATTACCAGAAGCATCGCATAAAAATGCTTTATCAATAGTTCCAGATGAAGTGGTTTCAATTCTAACTCTTCCGTTAGATCCATTGCCAATAATTCTTGCGTAAATTACTTCACTAGCTGGTAAATTTGATCCAATATTTCTAACAACAATTGCACTGATTGCTCCAGATTGAGTTGCTGCTAAATTTTGCACTGTAGTATCTGCTACAATTGGCATAAAGTCAGTAGAAAGAAAACGAATTACGTCATTGGTTGGAATAGTATACATATATTTCCAAACATAACCATTATCTGCTACTGTTGGATATTCAGTAAAAATTCCCGTTGCAGAATCATAAGCTCCTTGTCCAGTTGGAGTTGGATTTCTGCGTGGTTGTAAAGAAGCATTTACACCGTTGGGATTAGTGGCACTTTCTCCATTGTATAGACATTTGAAAACTTCGTAATTTTCATTAACTACATAAAATCTAGCATTAGAAATACTTTGAGCTGGACCAGAAGGACCAGAACCATCTGGATCTACCGCTGCTGGTTTAGCGTATGAATAATCTGGTTTCCACATGTCAAATTTAGGATTGACAGTTGGATTCCAGTTATATCTTCTTACAACTGCTCTTACCTGTTCCGCAGTAATTCTTTTCAAAGCAATCATATCGTCATGAATGCTTTGATCTTCTTCTTGGTTATCAGCTGGTCTTAGGGGAATTTCGTCAGTGGAATAACGATATACGGCAGCATTTGCGGTAGCATTAGAAGTGTTGCCTCTAATTTGACTACCAATTCCAGGGATAGCAGTGATGTTAGGAAAAACGTTTGACACTAGAAGACTGTTTGGATAAACAGCTTCTACTGTTGCTCGGAAAGGACTATTTGAAAGAGTGATTCCAGTTCCAGTTACATAAATTTGCTCTCCAACCTGAAAACTTCCGACAGGAGCATAAATTTCAATATATGCTTGCCATCTTTGTGGTCTCCCAACAAAGAAGTAAGATTTTGTTCTTTCTTCTGAAGTAGCTTCGGTGCCAGTAGCACCTTCTGATAAGGATTCTAAAAATTGAATCGCATTAAAAATTCTGAATTTTTCAGAAATAATGGCTGCCATAGTATTCCCTTTGCTTAATTGCTGATAATTCCGAGTTATTTATATTTATACTGTTTATAA
>Ga0129336_10000010_pt1 | contig 77258 bp, 89 predicted proteins | sample CPB6_02_DNA_FD_96878 | JGI IMG/M metagenome (GOLD analysis project Ga0129336, IMG submission 96878) | Freshwater to marine salinity gradient microbial communities from Chesapeake Bay, USA - CPBay_Sum_0.6_0.2_DNA | ecosystem: Environmental > Aquatic > Marine > Coastal | place: USA: Chesapeake...
CATATCCGTCCACAAGGCTGTAAAGAACACGCCAGTGGCGATAACAGTCAGCAGATCAGTCATGAACAACGCGACGGAAATCGCGTACAACGTCTGAATCATGCTAAGAAACACTACAGCCAATGTGACTGGCTTGCCATACTTTGCCCACATAGATATTCTCCTTCTTACCAAGCTCTACAGATTCTACGCTCGCGCATACCATATGGCGTGCGATCCCATGTGCTATAGCAATGCTGGGCTGGACGACGATATCCATAAGGATACGGCGCGACGTAGTGACGCTGCGCAATGTAAGGGCGCGGAACAGGCGCAACATAGACTGGCGATGCGACAGCCACGTCAATTCCAGGTCGTGGCGTATAGACTGTTGCGTTGCAGCCAGCAAGACCAACAGCCAAACAAGAAGCGATTAGAACCTTTTTCATGCGATACTCCAAACATAGTCGTCGATTGTATAGACGGACTCCTGGCCGTCATATTCGTCGATGCGATATTTAGTTCCAGCAGGCAACTCGTAAATGCGAAGATTAGCCGCAAAGCCATTGGCTGCATCACCCAGTTCTTCAACGGCTTGAACAAGCGCGCGATCCGTGCGCTGACCGTCCAGATCGTATTGCGAATGCTGTTTGCCATCTTCGTCGAGAATCCAGCCGCTATCCCAAGATGATGTGCCGTCAGGTGCTAGATATTGCCAACCCTTGATCTCGGCGATTCGCTTCATTGCAGCCGCAGAAAGACCAAAGCCGCCGTAGCAAGCATTATATACAATCTTAGTCACATTCATCTCCATTGTCAAGTGGCGATCGCGGAAGGACTCGAACCTTCGACCCACAGCTTAGAAGGCTGTTGCTCTATCCAACTGAGCTACGCGACCTTTTCGCTTATACTGTTTCCGCGATTGTTTCACGCGCACGCGATACTTGGGCGTGCGTAGATCTTTCGCGATAGGATTCTTACTCATGCGGACAATTCCTTCACAAGACGACCCATACGACGACCGTGGGCAGGATACGCGACGACAGCCACTTCCTTGGACCAGCAGGCGCGACAATCGCCACATTTGCCAGAACGCTCGTATGCGTCGCAGACTTTGCTAGCCTTAGTTTCGCTATCCGCGAACGGGATAACAGTGGATCCGTGATCGGCGTCGAACTCGCCAGTCATGGAGTCAGCAGAATAACGAACCGCCACGTTGGGCAGAGTCTTCATACGCTCCAGGATCGCGCGGATACGCGGTACCTTGTAGGACTTGGTAGGAAGCCAATGTTTGACATGCGGCGTCTTCTGCATAACCAAAAAGATCTTGAACGCGAGCGCGGGATGATATACGTCGCCAGAATCAAACCAGCGGAAGAACTTCTGCCGTTTCAACTCTTTGACCATATCATCGACCCACTCGGCTCGCTTCCAGTCTTCGCGATTGTGCTCGCGGACTTTGATCGCGTCGGGCATCATATAGAAGCCTTCGTTCGCATAACAACCAGCGCAAACAGCAACGGGCAACTTGGTAGCCTTGTCGATAGAACCAGGGCAGGTAGCACGAGCCTGGAGCGACCACGACTTAGCCGGCATCTTGGAAGCTTTGGACAACTTGATCATAACGAAACCTTTCATCTTGGCTTAATGATACCACGGGATGACTGGATTGTCAAGGCCCGTGGTACTGTTAAGCTAAGAATCAGTCGGCGAGAGCGTTCGCGCGAGGAAGATTCTCAGCGACCGCAACACGAGCGGCGAGCTGTTCAGCCCGAGCGGCTTCTTCCGCTTCCCACTCCGCCTCGAGCGCATCGAACTCCGCGCGAGTATCTTCCTTGATCTTATCAAGCGCCGTCTTCTCGCGCTTGGTCACTTCCTTCATCGTAGCCAGATTCTTGGCCTTGATCGCATCGACTTCTTCAGTCGACTTGGTCTTGGCTACAACCTTGGGAGCCTTCGCCTTAGCCGCAGCCTTGGGAGTCTTGGCCTTGGAAGCCTTACGGACAGGAGCGGCGGTAGCAGCGGCGAGTGCGCTGGACGAGATTGCACCCTGGAGCTGGTACGCGATAACGGCCTTGCCGCCGTCGCGGATCGCTTCGAGGACTACGCCAGCCTTGCGGGCAAGGAACAGCGCGCGACGAGCGCGGCGGGGCGTACCGGTGGCGGACTCAAGCTGCTTCGCGGTGAAGCGATTCTTGTTGTTCTTGAGAAGATCGATGACATACTGGGCTTTCATAGTATATACCTTTCGTTGGTGGTCACATTATTGATTCTAGCGGGTCGCCCCGCGGTTGTCAAGGGCGATTATCGAGAATATGAGCTACAGTGAAGCCCACGATCATCACGACCCAAAGGAACGCGAGCGGAGCTATAACAATGGCGATATCACTGGTACTCATGGAATCCTCTCAATTCACCCTATATTCTTATTGTACGCGATTAGGGGCTGATTGTCAAGGCCCCTAATCGAATTATTTTATGGTTAAGCCTGAGCTTCCCAAGCAGCGATTAAGCGGCTATAGTTAAGGTCGTACGGCAAACCCATACGCTCAAGCTCACGAAGGTACGCGATTTTGTCGGTTACTGAAGCTAGACCTTGGAAGGTGGCGTAAATATAAGCTAAGGTCATGTTAACCCCTACGGTTACGATTAAGCGGGCTTTAACTAAGCTATAAGCTAGGGCTTAACTATAAGCTAAAGCTACGCTATAGGGGCGGATCCCCTATAATCTAAATGTATAGGGTTGGGGTGGGGTTGTCAAGGCCTTATTTTTGTTACGATCGTAACAGATTTTGTTACGTTTTAAATCGGCTAGTTTTAGGACCTAAGATTAGCCGTTTTATAATCTAGCCGCATAGTGGCATCCCATAAAGAAAAACGACTGGGCCAAACGCCCACCAGAGCATTGACCCAGTCGCTAGAAATAAAAGAGCCGCGATTATATACGCGACCCTAATCATCAGAACTTATAGTTCACACCAATCGTTGCGCGATCTTCGCCGGCGTTACGATCGAAATTGTCGACGTGACGATAACGAGCATCGAGATCGAGCGATGAAGTCAGCGAGAACTTTACGCCACCGCCGATGTTCCAAATTGCTTCGTCCTTGATGTCAGCAAAGCGATAGCCGACGCCAACGAGAGCATATGGAGTGAACGAGCCGAACTTATAACCACCGACAACATTGCCAGCTACGTCATGCGTTCCGCCCTTCTTGTAGTCATATGTACCTTCAGCGGCTACACCGATAGGACCGAGACCGATGACATTATAGCCACCGACAACGCCAACGGTCCATGGTGCATCCGAATTGATTCCATCAGTAACAACTCCACCAGCATTTACGCCAGCATAGAATGCCTTAGAAGCGAAAATGGGAGCTGGTGCAGCGGGAGCACTCTTTCCAGGAAGGTCAGCGGCTACGGCGCTAGTCGCACCAAGAACCACTGCGAGTGCAGCGAGTGTATTTCTCATATGTTCTCCTTAATTGATGATAACATTATATAGAAATAGGACGAATCCTACAGTCAATGGCATCCAAAGAAGGAAGCCTATCGCGAATAGTATATTTAGCCATTCGCGATATTTGGAGCGGCGAGCGGGAATCGAACCCGCGACCAACAGTTTGGAAGACTGTGACTCTACCACTGAGTTACCGCCGCAATTCTTATTAGTTATTGTCAAGCCACTCCAAAATGTTCTCTGGAGACGTCTCGCCGTACGGATCAGTATCGCAATTATCACTGAAGCCGGGCTCCTCGAACCACGCTTCAATCACGCCGTTATTGACGATCATAGCATAGCGCCAGGAACGATCGCCGAATCCCAGATTCTCCTTCGAAACAGACATACCGAGTTTGCTTGTAAACGTGCAGTTTCCGTCTGGAATCATCTTGACATTCATGACATTCTGAGATTTAGCCCAAGCATTCATCGTGAACGCATCATTCACTGAGATACAATAGATGTCGTCGATGCCGCGATCTTTGAACGCATTGTAGCAATTATCAAATCCTGGCAGCTGAAACGTTGAACAAGTCGGAGTAAACGCTCCAGGAAGCGAGAACACGATCACGCGCTTGCCACCAAAATAATCATAGCTGTTCACATCTTCCCAACGATATGGGTTTGGTCCCTGGATAGAATCGTCGCGAACGCGAGTCTTGAATACTACCGCAGGAACGATAGAACCAACGCGATTGATACTAGCAGCTTGATGCTGTAGCTTCATCCATTCATCATATTCCATAATATTCTCCTTACCAATTTTTTTCTACTGGATTTGATATAGCGTCTTCGAGAGGATTTCTCGGCTTGAACATAGAAGAAGGACGTAAACGACCATCTTCACCAATTTGATCCATGTCACAATATATTTCAAACTGATAACCATCAGGATCAAGAAAGTTTATACTGATGTTACAGCCAGCACCTTTGCGTCCTTCAAAAACTATAGGAATGTTGTTGTCAATGAAATATTGTTTTGCTTTCTGCAATATCTCAATGTTATCAACTTCGAACGCAAGATGTTCAACTTGTAACGTACCGCTCATGTCTCGCTCGGACTTTTTACCAGATTGCATTGGCGTAAGACCGATAGCGTGATGATCAGAACCGCAACGAAAGAATACCATACCCTTAGCGTTGCGATCTGTTTCCTCGAAGTTCATCACTTCTTTCCAAAACTTGACTGTTCTCTCAATATCGCTTACTTCATAAACAAAATGACCAAGTTTGTTGACCTTGATTGGTGATGTCATGCTTGTCTCGTTAGATAGTTTGGTCGAACATACTTAGCGCCGAAGTATTCCTTAACCAGAGCGATGACAACCTGATCATCGTACTCCTTGCAAGAGAATACATCGAGATACATTGCGTTTCCACCCATACCATCATCGGGTACGAAGTGGGCGCAGATATTGCTGGTCTCGATCAGCTGGACGAGAGTGTATCCAGCCTTGTTACCAGAGCCGAAGTTCACGATCTGCGGCTCGCCATAAGCTACCATGTCGATATCTTTGACAAGACGCTTGGTGAAGTTGTAAATAGTATCATAGCTGGTAATTGCTGCGTTGTCAAGTTCTGCGCAATCCAGAATGAGATGATAGCCCCAGTAAGACATTTGTTTCTCCTACAGTCCTTCGAAAGATTTGATACTTCTCGTGTCGTAAGTCCATTCGTACCACGACTCAAAAAATGCTCGTACCTCTTTCTCGTCGAACTTAGGATCCCTGAGGATATCGACGATATTATCAGTCGTAGCCCTATTACTCACACAATCATATTCACAACGCCCGAACGTGACAATCGGCACTTTATGTAGCAGCGTTTCCATGCCAGTTCCAGAGTTCACAACTACGACTGCGCGCGCACGAGGAATGATCTCGTGAATGCTTACATCGTCCACCCATCTTGTGTGTCTGTATTTAGTGGCGATCGACATGAGATTCACCATGCTCATGGGATTCACGGGATGTCCCTTAACATACAGTGGGATATTTAGCTGTTCTGTCGCTTTGCAAGTTGCTTCAAGAGCTTCTTCGACAGTAACATTTGAATGATATTTAATTGTTTCGTCGTGCGGAATCTGACACGGAAAGAATACAAAATCGTCAGGCAGACTCAGATTTTTCTTAGCAGGCTGATCAAACTTGCTTCCTCCCGCGAGCGCGCGAGCTTGCATCTGACCATAGAAACTGCCAGGAGGAACGATTCTATTCTTATCGAACAGGAACGGATAGCACGAAGCACCGCCAGCGAATCCCTTGGAGTCGACATAGAACTGCCACGGAAAGACTGATTGCATATAGTAGCGAACGATCTTGTCGCGGACAGGAAACGTCTCGAGCGACTTGTGCGGAATGTAAACAATATCCGCATCGGCTCGTTCCGCTTCTTCGGGAGTAAACTGCCACAGTGGCTTTTCTATGAACTTTACATCGTCGCCTTTGATGCGATGATAATTCAAAAGCATATTTCCCATGTTCTGCCAATGAACACGGATAGGTGGGATCGGTCCGCGCTGCGCGGTAACAGGTCCTTGCTTGAATGTTACGTCAAGCCTAGGAAACATAATTAGAATCTTTCTCATCGAATCATCCTATCAAAATAATTCTTCTTTGCTACGTATGTTTGATTATCATACTTGCGCGGACCTTTACCAGTCCAGATCGTCGTTCCTTCGACAAACTCCCAATCCATAAACTGCGAATCAAAATAGTCGAAGCGATAGTCAGATATGTGTCTTTCATACGTTTCGTTGATAGCCACTTGATCTAGGAACCACAATACAGGCCCCTTGCGAATGCGGAAAGCAACTTCTTCAGCGAACTCTACTGCGTCGCGTGAGTAATATACTGCGCCCGCTGCGATCTTAGTACCGCGACTTTCCCATCCTTGTGTACCTTCCAGCGACTCGCGAATAAACAATCCGATCTGACCAGTAGGCTCTTCGATCTTCTTCATAATCAGACAATCTGTATCAATCACAAGATACGTATCGTCCGTGTATCTAAGACGATTACCTACTGTAACAAATCTATCGCAAGCAAATATAGTTCTCAGTTGCTCTTTATCTTTTGCGCCCGTGAACATATCTCCCCATGAGAACGTAAACGTAGCAGAAGTCATGCTTTCCCATTTACCACTAAGATAGTGAAGGAAGTCGACTTCCGTCGGCGAAGCATTGACAACATGAAGATGAAGATTGTTTCCAGCGACAGCAGCCGAAGCAACTAACGCTGGAGCGTGTAGGGTTAGATAGATGGAATCACACGACGCAAACAATTTGAACATTACTGACCTATGATATTATACTCGCCAAAGGTTTCGTTACTGAGTTGCGGCGTGTATCCATTAAGAACTGCTTCTGCGCGCATATCGTGCCACAATTTCACGAGATCTTGACGCGGATGCTCTTCGCCTTTGCCCGTGAACCAAGCAGGCCTCCACGGCTGGGTACTCATCTTAGTATAATGCAAGTGCCAGATGTTGTCAATAGATAATCCATCGCCGTCATGACAATTCCAACGTGGATCGAGGTCTAGCACATAATCAGATCCAGAGAACATACCGATATAACGATGATGGATATCTGGATTTGGTTTCATGCGCGCAGTGGGCATCAATAGATCACCCATACGTTCGTTGTCAAATACGATAACACAAAACTCGTGGCCACCAAAGCGAGCACCGCGGCGAGCAGCCAAGGGATGATTTTTAAGATCCACCGAAAAAAGATCAGAAATGTCACGAAGATTAAGCTGATCAACATCCATGTAAATAGCGCGACCATGATAACCACATACCTCTGGAATAGCCCAACGGAAGCCTGAGAAAGGAGTAGACCAGCGTTGAGTCTGCCATCCACCCCAAGGACTATCCTCGTCCTTTGTCTGTCGCATCCACGTAATATCTAGCGGATGCGACGTATTCTTACGCAGCGTATATTCTAATACCATTTCGGCTTCAGCGTCTTCGTTGTTAGCCGATGTTCCAACGAATATGCGGATCGGTTCAATCATTCTTTCTTATCTCCAAGGATCTGCAACAGGCTCATGAATATATTGATGAAGTCGAGATAGAGCTGCAACGCACCAAACACACCAGCCTTCTCGCGCTCTACACCTTCGATTGTGTCATACGTTTCTTTGATGTTTTGCGTATCATAGGCTGTAAGACCCGTGAAGATAAGAACACCAAGACAGCTGATTGCGAAAGCAAACATAGAGCTCTGCAGGAATAGATTAATTAGTCCGGCGACTACCAATCCCATCGCTCCCATGATAAGAAACGATCCCATGCTCGTCAGATCGCGCTTTGTCGTGTAGCCGTAGATTGACGCGAGCCCAAACGTCGACGCGGCGATGAAAAACACTTGTGCGATACTTCCTAGCTTGAACACCAGAAAGATTGACGACAGCGATAGACCCATCAAAGCAGCAAATGCAAAGAGAGCCATCTGTGCGCTTCTAACAGTGAACTTCTCAAAGAAGAACGCAAAAGCAAAAGAAGCAGCCAGCGGAGCGAAGATGGCGATCCACTTGAACGATGTGCCCCAGATGAGCGCCATAAGAGTAGGATTAAAGTTGAGTCCCATTGCTACAAGACCACTGATACCCAAAGCAACAGTCATGTAGTTGTAGACCTGCAACATATGATTGCGCAGACCGAGATCATATGCTAGACGATCTGCTTCTGTCGGGATTGTGTTGAAGGGAATGTAACCGTTCATCTATTATCTCCTCTTAAAGAACATACCTGTACGTTGCATAAAAGGCTTTTGCATTGTCGATACTTCTCTGATCTTCATCGTCACGTCGTGATCATACTCCAATCCATACTTATTAAACACATCATGCCAGTATTCTTCTTCGCGACAATTAACATGATGATGACCAGGATAACCCGGCGGAGCAGCAGTTGCTACGACATATTTACAACGCGCGAAGTCCTGCATATAATTGTCTTGATACTTTTCTTCTACGTGTTCAAGAAACTCGACGCTCCAGCCAAGATCAAACTCGCGAGTCCACTGTGTAGGACCAACTGTGTAGTCGTGAATCATAACGCGAACATCTTGTGGGCGCTCGACAGTCCAGTCGCCGTCAACGCCTACTGCATCAAGCCCGCGCATCTGTGCCAACTCAACCATACCGCCAGGACCGCATCCAATATCTAGGAACGTCTTTATATTATACTGATTGACAAGAAATGTCAATACCCCACGATCATTGTGGGTCTTGTTGAGATGACCGCCCAGATGCGAGGGAAGAGAATCTGGATTTACTTCTGATGTGTTCTGGGCTTCGATGCCACTTACCGTTGATGTTGTCATTTATATAATCATCCCGTTCCAATACTTCATGCGCAAACTGTTCGCGCACTTCTTCATAATTTACGCGTCCCTTTGTACTGTGTAGCGAGATGATCTCTCGCCTGAACAAAGATTTGTTTGTTGTTTTGATTTGTTCTTTGAGAACTTCACTGGAACCGTAATATGATTTCCAGTCTGATTCTGAACGTTGGCGACGGGACTTACCCTTCGCTTTTCTGACAGACCAGAAGTACTTGCGACCAATGTACTTCTGGCCTGCTGGTGTTGTGATAATATATACGAAACCGTACGAGTTCCCGATATCCTCACTATCAAACTCTTTTCCGTCAAATGTCCACGGATTCTCATATGAAGCCATGAACTTATATAGTTGTCACCACGCTTTCATAATATTAGACTTCTCTTCCTTTGACAGTGGAACATAATCTAATTCGTCTGCAATCGCGTCACCGTTCTCGAAAGCCCATCTAAAAAAGTTGAACGCTTCTTTTTGAGCTGTTTCGTTGACAGGTTTCTTGTACATTATAATATACGTTGGTGCAGCAATAGGCCAGTCGCCACTTTGAAATGATTGCTTTCCTGCGCGAACAATTTTCGTCGACGATTCGCCGCAGGCGTCCGTATAGTTAATCTGTAGAGTCGAATAACTGAGCTTGTTTTGTTTTGCATAAGCATACTCGACGTATCCAATGGAGTTCTTAGTTTGTGCTACATTACCTGCAACGCCTTCGTTTCCTCTAGCGCCAACTCCTACAGGCCATTCAAGCGCAGTTCCTACACCGACCTTGCTTTTCCACTCATCAGAAACAGACGCAAGATATCTAGCAAAGATAAACGTAGTACCAGAACCGTCACTTCTACGAACTACAGATATGTTTGTGTTAGGTAGATTGACGTTTGGATTCAGCTTCTTGATAGCTTCGTCATTCCACTTGCTGATCTTACCGAGATAAATGTTGGCTACCGTAGGACCATCAAGAACTAAATCAGAAATCCCCTCAAGATTATAAACTATCACGTTTCCGCCAATAACAGTTGGAAACTGAAACATTCCGTCCTTATCCAACTGTTGTTGTGTGAGGGGCATATCAGAAGCGCCAAACGTAACAGTCTTGGATTGGATTTGCTTAATACCTGCGCCCGAACCAACAGACTGATAGTTTACTTGCTTCCCCGTCTCCTTCTTATATGCGTCAGCCCACTTAGAATATACTGGATACGGGAATGTTGCTCCAGCTCCTGTGACGTCTGACGCATATACGTTAGTAGAAATTAAAATAGAAAATACGAGTGCTAATAGCTTATTCATCGTCTTCCTCTAGCTCTTCGATCTCGACGTCATCCGCGTCTGCACCGCAGAAAGGGCAATAGATTGGATCTAGCTTCTTTCCGCGCTTTTCGTAGCAGATAAGATACTCATATTCGCCACACGGGCAAGTCATATCCTTCTCTGGCACAATCAGACCTCACAGCCGCCCGCGACGCAAGCAAGTTCCTGCGCTCCCGTTGTAGTGTCGGTCTTTTCATAGTCTCTGAGCTTATTCCAGTCAATCGCCTTAGGCATCTTCGCAGCGAATGCTTCGTAGTCTTCCTTCGAGCAATCCTGATAAGGTGCTTGCGCATAAACGTGATCGCTGAATGGAAGGAACGAAACGCCAGACATCTTATCGAAGTGATTGTATACCCACGCTCCAACGTCGAGCCACTCGTGTTCCTTGACGGAGATAGTGACAGATGGCTTATGCTCGCACCAGTGATCCTGATACGTAACCCAAAGTTCCAGCTGCTCGATAGCGGACATATCCGTACGGAACACAGCGTTCTCTGGTGCCTTCATTGGGAATGAGAACACATATACGTTGTTTGGGCGCATCGCGCAATCTTCGACCGGAACACCAGCGTCGATCATCAGCTGGGCCAGAGGATCCTTTTTATCAGCACGAACGGTGCGAATGTAATAAGGATTATGGCGAGCATGGATACCACTAGCAGAATCACACAGCTGAGAAACAGTGCCAGAGGGCTTGACACAAGTGACAGCAGCAGACTGCGGTATACCCAGGTCCTTCGAGAACTTTGCATTGGTAGACACTGCGATTGCTCTAAGCTCTTCGAGTCTCTCAGCAAGTCCCGGTAGTTTTCCATTTGTGAGCTCATTGTCCATGATACCAGTTAGGGAAACACCAAGAAGCCTCTCTTCCTCGCAGTTCTTTTTCCACGCGGAAGAAAGATAGCGGAAGTTCGTAAGGGTAGACTGCCATGTGCCAAGGATAGTCGCCCAGTATACCTTTTCTTTCAGATCTTCCATCGTATCCGTCGCGCGGATAACAACTTCCGTCAGATTGCAAAATTCCTTGTCGCGTAGAATGATCTCTGAGCATGGGTTAGTTCCAAAGTCGAAGTTAGGATCACGACGACCGTGCTTGTTGACAGTCGCTTTTGCTGATGCACGATTGAAGATGCCGCGCTCACCAGACTTAGATTCATAGAGAGACTTCCATTCTTCCATGAACAAACCAATATCTGGCTTTTCCTTATAGACAGCTGAGTTGTTAGCTAATGCTCGCTGAGACTGATCCATCCACCATTGACCAGACTTGGCAACACGCATACGATCGTCAGATAGATCAGAGAGAGAAATAAGTGCAGAACGGCGCACACCACCAACAACGACGATGTCAGCAATCTTACAGACGATATCATGGCATTCCAACGTATTGAGACGACGACCAGCAGCCTTCTTGAATATATCAACGCAGAACTTGAACAGTGCGTCAAGCGGCTCTGGACCAGAAGCACGACCACCAAATGTCTTGAGAGGTGTTCCTGCTGGGCGAATCTTGCTGAGATCCCACTTCGGAATCTGACCAGAATAGAGAAGATGAACAAGTTCCTTGAGAGCCTTAGCCCAACCGAGCTTGGAGTCGGCTACCATGATGGTCGTATCGGAAGGATGAAAATCTTCTGCGATAACTGGAAGTTGCTCGACGTCCTTTGACTCGACAGAGAATCCAACGCCTGTGCCATTCATGAGAATGTACAGAATCTCGTCAAACGAGCGTGGCGTATTGACTGCAACATACGAGCAGTTATATGCAGCAACGTTCTCGCGCTTGAGAGCTTCGCCGGCAGTCATAACGCAACGCATAGATGGCATGACTTTCTGTGACAGAACAGCGTCTTCCAGCTCTCTACGATAGTCCTTGATATCGTAGCCGTGCTGCTCCTTCAGATGAGACTCAAAGAAATTGAAGAAACGACCAATAGTTTCATCCCAACTTTCTCTACGACCTTCATCCCAAAGAAAACGTGAATAGCGCGACAGATGGATGAATTGTTGATAGAGCGTGGGAAGTGAATTTGACATAGGTTACTCCGTTTCTTATTTCTTAGACAATAAATCTCATGCACAGACGTTGCGCCTGCGTTAGCATTTTTTCCAATCTCGGATAGCCAGTTTGAGGGCGAGACCCTTAAACGTGGATTTATTTAGTATGTACTCAATCTCAGAACTACTGCATCCAGATAAAATAGCATCATTTATATCTTTATAATTCCAAGACGAATTCCAAATAACCATAGGATATCCACGTCCAGCGAATGTTTCAACACGCTTCACAACCTGTTTGTTGCGAGGCTGATTATCGAAGATAAGAACTACGTTCTCACCGCTAATGTTATATAGGGCCCGCGCAAAGTCTGTTCCTCCCGCAGCGATAGCATTGTCAAGAAACATACTATCAATTGGGCCCTCTGTGACGTATATAGTCTTTCCGCGTTTTATGCGATCTAGACCATAGATCAACGGATCGTCGGTAATTCTTACAGTCACGTATCGCAACGTGGAGTTACCCATAGCGCGACCAGTCACGCCAGTAAGCAATCCATCTTCACGTCGAAATGGAATAACCAAACGCTCATCGGAAGCCAAACGACCTTCGTATGCAGGATTAAGCTGTTCTAGGATTTTCATATCGCGAGCGTAATAAAGATCTTCCCAACGTTCTTTGGGTATCTTTCGCGACTTAACATACTCAACTGCGCGATGATGCGATGGTAGTAAATCCACTCGATGAAGCAAATCGTCGAGAATAATTGATGGACGTACTACTACGGCTTCTTCTTTAGGAATGACGAAAGTTTCATTGTTAGCCGCAACGCGCTCTTTGTAAGATTCCAGCCTGTAAGCTCGAGCAAGACCAGGATCAACAAGATCAATGAGCTTACCAAGGCTAGCGCCCACGTCGCAATTATGACACTTGTATATAAGCCCACCGGATTTCTCAAACAGATAGCCGCGAGCCTTCAGTTTGTTTTTCTGAGAGTCGCCGCAGAAGGGACAACGAAAGTTATAGATTCGATCAGACTTCCGCTTGAACAGCGAAAGCCTGTGCGAGATCATCTGTGCATACTTGTGATCAGTGATAGCAGACATAGATTCATTATAATAAGCTCAAGAAAGATTGTCAAGAACTATCTCTTTGGTGGCTGGGGTTTATCGGTCTTGTAGTATTTCTGATAGGCTGCGATTACAGCTTGTTGCTGCTGAATATATCGACGGAGTTCTGCAACGTTCATCGACAGATTCTGATAGCCTTGTGGCGTAATAGCAAACAACACAGCATTTCCGCCGCGACCTTCGATCTCTTTAATCTTTGCTTCATAGTTCTCTGGCGTGATGATAGTCCATGTAACATTGGCCTGAGAAACTGGAGCAACAGTAGGAACGACAAGTTCTGCTCTCTCATAGAGAACCGGCTTATCTAGGACTTTAGCTGTTTCGGAGCAGCCGGCTAGTCCAAGAGCACACAACGCAATAACTAAATTCTTCATGGTTTTTCCTTCGCAATCAACTCCTTAATAAGATCATTACATATTCCATTTCTTACTTTACCACTCTTTTCATCAGTTGTCAAGTTCGCACCTGTAATAAGTTCATTGCAACGCAGCGCATCTTTTGTGCCGCGATTGACTTTCATTTCGGTTTCGTCTGGATTCTTAAGAGACGACGCAGCCAAATCGCGATTAGCAAACTTCTGACTCAGCTGAGCAACTTCTTGCTGCGTGTCAGAAAACTTCTTAGCCATTTCATTATTAAGTTGCTGCATCTTGCGAACGTCTTCTTGCTGTTTCTCAAGAACGACTTTCTGCTGCTCAATAACCCCTTCCATTCGTTGCTGAATTTCGGCTGCTGCTTCGAGCTTGCCCTGAAGAGCCATGATATAGAAATATCCGCTAGTCATCACAGTGAATAATACACAAGCGATTATTAGCTTGATCTTCAGTCCCATGACTTATCCTTTATGTGATGATTCCGATCCGTCGCTTCCGTTACCCATAGCGCTCGTGCGACTGACCGCCTTGACGCGCTTTCCAAGAGCCTTGTAGAATACAGTAGCTTCGTTCGTTGCTTTTCTGCGGATGACAGCTTTGAACATCATCGGCTGTCCGTATTTCTTAAGAGTACCTTTCATACCAATCCGAGGTTGACGCTTGCTCCAATGCACAGGTTCTGTGCTTACACCAGCACCAGCTACGTTAGCGATCCCGCCAGTTGTTGGGCTTCCAGGACCGCCGCCTAGATCCTCATTAATTCTTTTCTTTGCGTCTGGATGATGAACGACATGAAACATCTGCGAACCATAACTATCTGTGTGATATTGCATACCATACTTATGTGCGCTATCCCACGTATCGAAACGAGTATCAGGAACTCTTCTCAGAGCACCAGCGCGTGTTTTAGTAGCGATAGCGAACGGACCTTTGCTATGTTTGTCGGCCGGCTTTACTACTTCGTTAATCATCAGATTTTCCTCAGCGTCTCGACTATTCGCATGTCCATGATGATATCGTTTGATCTAATTGTTTCACTGTCTGGACCAATGTTTTCTATACGCTCCGGCCAATAGTTCAGCAACAAAAGAAACGGTTTCAGTAGATGCAAATGATCATACAGCTTAAAGGCCAACATTCGAGTAAGCGCTCTATGCTCAAAGACATTATATAAAACCATCAAATGATTTAATATCAATCTTTCTTTTAGCTCGCCGCGATTTTCATATCTACTGAACAGTCTTCGAAGATTCTTTATTCTAGCCAAATCTTCTAAGAATTCATTTTCATCTACACAAGGATTTAAGTAATTTCGTGCAGCATAAAGAAAAAAATTATTATCGTCCAAAGTACCTTTCATCTCACTGTTTAATTTCCTTAGCGGCCTCCACGATATCTTTATTGGCCGCTTCTGCCTTAATAAAAAAGCGCGCTGTCATAGACAACACGCCCCACGCTAAAAATCCAGTGACTGCTCCTGCTGCAAGAAGATGATCAATCGATTGTTTCGTTTCTAGAAACTCACAAATGATAGGAGCAAATATAATTGCTGATCCTGTGCAGACACCACCACGAATGGTAGCGTCTAGCACTGAAGATGGTCTCATGAAAGCAAACATAGTCAATCCGCCAAATAATCCACCAGCCGCTGATGCAGCTTTAGTGACAACGTATGAACCTGCTGCTTCGATACTCATTAGAATGTACCCAGTGCTACGCGCTTGATTGTTGTTGCATTAACTGCGATATATAAATGTGTATTTGTGAAACGCATTTCTCCTACAGCCATACCAACAGTTGTTGCGTTGTTAGATCCTGGCGTTGTACCAAATGTGATCTTAACAACATTAGCAGTAAGAGTCTTTGTAACATTAACATTAGAAGCGAACTGTGCGCGATTACCGCTCACAGTTACGTTTGCACTGAATACTGTATTTGAAGGAACAGAACCGAAGAAGTTCTTTACTGTGATCTTCTTCGATACTGGCGTTCCGTTCGGATCATCAACGATCATCAGCAGATCTGGAGCCGCTGTGGTCGTCAATGCTGTAAGTTGCGATACCTTTTTATCAGCCATCTAGCGACTCCGAATCTATTACACGCCCTTTGGCGATACTGTGAAGTTGGTGATACGCTGACCCCAACCATTCGACAGGTTGTTAGCAACTGCGCCTGTGATTACAAGGTTAGCTGCGTGAGTCGTTCCCTGCTCTGGATTGTAGAGTGGGTTGCCAGTTACAGAAATCGACTGAGCATTGATGTGGTATGTAGCTTTAGCAGAACCAGCACCACCTTGCAGCTTAGGCATCGTGAATACGAGAACGTTGTTAGCAACATTTGCACGAGCAGCAGCAGAAGCTGCGATACGAGCAACACCATTGTTGCCGCCAGCTGTGTTTGCAAGATTGATCGACAGAGCGTTTGATGACGCACGAAGATGGACTGGCATATTGAACACAACATACAGGTTAGCAGATACGTTCGCAGAAATCACGTTGTTCGCATTCGTCTTGACGAAGATCTCTACGATATCTGGACGACCAAGATGTGTGTTTGATGTGTAGTAGAAACCAGATCCTGGAGCAGCTGCAACAAGAGTTTCGTCGATCTGACGGCTGTTGCCGTGAGTATCAACCTTGTTTACGCGACGAACCCAACCAGCTGTCGTGGCAATTACGTTGCGCTTGTTAGCTGTTTGAATCGCACCAGCAGTACCCGCGTCCTGGGAACCTGATGCTTGTGGAAGCGGGCGATAGCCCTTTACGATACCAGCAACTGTGTTTGCACCAGATGCTACCTGATTAGATTCTCTTGAAAAACCCCAAAGTGCCATTTGCGTTTCCTTTCCGCTTTTCGTTAGTGACTACTCGGCATAATATAGATTAGTATTTAGTCCTGATAACCAATTCTCTTACCGACGGCTTTATGAACGATCTTGTCGCCTTTTTCGCCGTACTTCTTTTTGATTAGAGCCTGGCTCTTATTTACCTTGCTCTGCTCTTTATCGTTCAGTTCATCACCGCGTTCGATCGCAGCGCCGTGAGCAGCAGTCTGACGCTTTACAGCTGTTCTGATCGCCTTCATCTTTGAGATCTCGTCGACCTGCTCTGCGTCTTCCTTGATACCAGCAGACTTCTTAGCAGCAGCCATTCCAACTGCATATGGCTCGCGAACAGAAGACTTATTCTTGATCAGCGACTTCGCAATCTCATGTCCCTTCTTGATGACAGACTTGGGAAGATTAGAAGCTTCCTTAAGAGGAGGATTTACTTCGATTGGCTCTTTGCCGAGCTTCGCATCCTTACCACCATGAACTTCGCATTTCATCTTTGATTCGTTTGTCGAGTCGCAGGTGCATTTGTCATTGCCAGCCTTGATCGTCTGAAGCTTCTTCTGAGCCTTTTGCTGCATAACGCTCATTTGCTTCTGCGCAATTTTCTGACGAATCTGCTTCTTCATCGCGTCTTTCTTAGCTGCGATCTGCTTTGCTACTGCGTCTTCAGCTTCGGTGACTTCTGTATCTTCCTTGACAGCTACGATTTTTGTTGGCTTGTTTTTGACGTACATTGGATGAGCTCTGACAACCTTCTCAGCTTCATCCTGTGTCTTAGCTTTATGTGCAGGAACAGTAACTGTAGCTTCGCCATGCTTTTTCGTTGTGACTTTGAACTTGAAGTTTTCTTCGACAGATTCCTTAGCTTGCTTCGCAGCTTGCTTCATCGGCTCTTTCTTATTGCCGTCCTTGTCGAGATCAAGGAAATCTGGCTTAGATCCTTCGCCGCGCAGCTTCTTGAAGTCTGCTCCAGTGATCTTACCCTTTGGCTCTGCGACGTCAATCTTATGCTGATTGCCTTTGAGTGCTTCGCTTACTGCGTTCACCAGCGAATCGCTGAGACCAAACTTCTTTGGATCTATTGACATGTTAGTTTCCCTTCTGACCTTTCATGTAGTCATAAACTGAGTTGATATAATCTTCAGCTTTGGTGATCTTGCTTTGGACCCATCCTTCAAGCTGAGTGTTATCGTCGAGCATAGAAATAAGTTCCTGCGCGCGCGAAGCGATCATACGCAGTTCACCTTTAGCCATATTGCCTTCGTCATCGATTTCGTTGTTCTCTTTGACTTTACCGCGAGCTGCTTCGCGGATAGTTGATTCTAAGCTCTTGTATGACATTTGCTTTCCTTATCTTGAAATCTCTTCCCAATCTAGAGACGCATAAATATCTCCACCATTTGTATCCGCGGCTGCTGTGAGAGTTAGTTCAAACGGTGTTAGTGTAAGACCATTGCGTTCTAACTGAAATTTAAACAGCGCTTCTTTTAAAATGTCGACTGGTGTAGATCCTTGAGCAGAACCGTTTAGAAATCCGCTAGCCATAGCTCTTCCGCCAGAAAATCCTGTTCCTGTGATATTGTATTCAACAGCAGAATCTGTTCCCGCGCTAACCCAAGTTCCACCTGTAGTTGTTCCGCCTGTTACAACTTTCCAGTTATAATTTACGTTATTGGTAAAACCAAGAAGAGAAAGTGCAGTAAGAATAACAATAGCATCTAATCGATTTGGCGACGTTTTTAGTCTCAATGATATGACAGGATAGTATGTTCCTGCTGTTGTCAGATCACGAGGAGAACCAATAGGAGTTTCGATAGATTGTTGTGATCCGCGTAGTTCATATCCACCTTCTGAGATAACAGTAGAACATACCTGCTTCAATGTGCTATTGTTAGCAGTTGCTGCTGTATTTTTGATTTCATAACGCAACGGCAATGAGCCAGTCGTCATGTAAGTCGTTTCCAACACATTCGCGTGATGGAATGAATGACAGTGAATCTGTTGTCCATCAATAACAAAACCGCAACGAACAGTTCCCAATCCAAGCCACTCAATATCTGTAAATAGAATTTGAGCTTTAGACAAATCGAGCGTGAGATGTGAAGGGCTCGAAGAAACATTGCCAAGAAGCGTGTCAACATTCCAATTAGCTTGAGATACGCGATTTTCTCTCAACGTTCCGTTGGTGTAGTTTCTTTCTACAAAGTAGATATCGCTGTTAGACTGCTCAAGATAGATACCATTGTTTGCACCAAAGTATCCAACGCGCTGCCTCAATCCAGTTTTAGGCTTATTCATTACAAAAGTGTTCATGATCTGTAATGACTTACCCGGCTGATAGGAAAATACTTTGATTGTTTCGCGAACAATTTCTTGATTCGCACCGGTCTTTATGTTTAGATTGATCAGGCCTTCATTTTGACTAAATGTGTATGATGTTCCAGCAGTATTTGATGTTGACCACAATCCGTTGTCGCGATATCTATGTGAAGAATCAAACAGCGTAAGTGGCATCGACACGCGAGAACGACCAAACGCATCAACAGCAACACCTGATGGGTTAGCAGGACCGATACGATTTCCATAAGGATCAGCCAACATCACGACCTCAAAGATCGTGTTGCAGTTTGGTAGATATCTACTCGTATCGGTTCTAAACTGCGCCATTACTCACCTTTAGTGAAGGAACGCAGCATCCACGCATGCTTCTCGTGAGTGTCGATGCGATCTTCTAGAAAGTTCACGATTCCGCGCTTACCAGCAGCTTCTGCAGCCGCATGCGCTGCTTGAAGATCAGCAAGAATGCGCATATTGTCTGCATATAGTTTTGCCATCATCGCACGCGAAGAAGGAACGCTCAGTTCGTCTTCGATTGAAGTGAGCTGCTGAAAACGTGTCAGTGATCCTGGAACATATGCGTCAAGAGTACGAATATGTTCTGCAATAGTATCTACTGCACCCCAAACTTCTGCGTAGAGTTCACCCAAGAAGGTATGATACTCCGAGAAGCTATGACCTTCTACGTTCCAGTGATAGTTGTGCGCCTTGAGATAGAAAGAAAAGCTGCTCGCTAATACTTTCTTGAGCGACTCTACGAGTTGTTCCATATTACTTCGTTCCCTTTGCCTTAGCGACAGCCTTCGTTGCAGTCTTAGTTGCAACTTTCTTTGCGCGAGTTGCCGTCTTCTTTACAACTTCAACTGCGTCCTTAGCGTCTACCTTGCCGTCCTTGTTAACGTCAGCTGCTGCCTTTACGTCAGCTGCGTCTACCTTACCGTCGCCGTTAACGTCAGCCTTTGGCCAGAACGTCCAAGCAACATAAGCAAGAACACCAATCACTACGAGCGTTACAATAGTTTCCATTTTCAGTTTCTCCTCTTAACAATCCCATGCTCTACGCGACCAGTAGTTAGCACTGGTCTTCTTTGTTAGATTACCCTGTACGCTTGAGCGAGCACAGTATGATCTCTTGCGTCCAGGTTGATCTTTCTTAATGCTCAATTTCTTATCACCAAAGTTCACCTTCTTGATGTTTCCTGTTGAAGGATCGCGAACATAAACCTTGGACTTCTTAACGTCGCCTTTCATAGGCTTATTCAAAGGAACATTACGTCCCTGATATATAGCTTCATTCATCGCATCTTCTTGTGCATCGAGAGCTTCTTGAACTTCTGGGTGATGCTCGAACGCAGACTGTACTTGGATTCCGTAGTCGCGTGCGAATGGAGCTAGCTCAAATCCAGCCGCGAATGATTCATTAAGTTCATTCTGCTCACGGATACCTGAGAGTGCTTTACGAATCTCGTTGAAATGCTTCTTAGATGCATCATCCTTAGAATGATCTACTTCTGTTCTTGTGCGCGCTACAGGAGAACCATACGATGGCTTTTCTGGAGAAAACGCAGCAACTCCAATTTGACCTGCAGCTTGTTCTTGTCCTGGAGTAGCAGCTGCATAGTTTCTGCGAATCGCATCGGTTCCTACGAAACGGTTTGATGGATCGTTAGGATTTGATGATGTTGGTTCTGAGCCAGTATATCCTTCACTTGCATCTTTGAACTTCTTTCTAAGATCATCCTGCATTTCTTTGTTAGTCTTAGAAACATAAGGAATTTTGCCCGTAGGATGTGGATGTGAAGCTTCTTGCTGCACGGTCGTTGTTGTTCTTTCCTTACGGAATGTTGTAGTTCCGTCTGGATTGCGAACTTTCACCACCTTTACATCGGCAGTGCGTTGTGCTTCGTTTACTGACTTTGGATGCCAAGCATGAAAGCTCTTGACTTTCTTCACTCTCTTAGCAAGAGGAACAGCGTCATGTGTTGTCATGTTCTGTTCTGTGACACCAACCTTAGCAGCTTGATTCGGCTTCATATAATCTCTTGGACGAATCATAGTCTTCGGAGTCTTTTTACCTGGAGGAAGAACTTTTACCTTACCTCCGGAAGCAGTAAATCTTGAAAACATTTTATCAAGAGTTTGTTTATCTTGTGCCTTCGATGTTTCTCCAGGTCTACGATAGTCCTTCAGTCTGTATCCAGTTTGATGATACAACTTATTGGGATCATAGTTGCGACCCTTCTCGTTACCCTTAGAAGTGGAACGAAGTCCTTCGTTAGTTTCTTTCTTCTTCGTAGCGAGCTTGATGAGTTCTTTCTTCTTCATCAGCGCCATACGATTGATTGCTCCGCCCTTCTTGCCGCCAGCATATTCGCCGCGCTGCGTAGCAAGAGCAGCGCCAGCAGCGCGCTGTTGTGCGTCTGACTTAGCTGCTTCGTTCGTCGTATGAGTTACAACGCGCTTTCCAGAAGCATCGTTGTAGCCGTGAGTTACGACTTTCTTACCGTCTTTGTATGTCGTCGACTTGAATGGAACCTTGCCACCATGCTCCTTAGCTTTGTCGCCAAGAATCTTCTTAGCTGCAGGAGATACGTCTTCGTTCTTAGGAGTCTTACCTGCTTTCTTCATTGAGATAGCAATCGCAGCTTGCTGTGCTGGACTTACAGCTTCTCCCTTTGCTGATCTGATCTGATCCGCTGTTGGTGCTCCCTTCTCACCTGGCTTACGCATGCGCTCACCAGAACCCGACTTGATTCTTTGACGCTTCGCGTGAATGTTAGCCCAAAGACCCTGACTCTTTTCACTTAGATCGTCTTCACGTAGATCCTTGTCAGCTCCGTGATAAGTTCCCTTACCTTTTGTAATGTAAGAGTTGACGCGAGCCATTCCCCATTGCTGCGGAGTTGTGCCTGGACGATGACCAGAGTTCCATGCTGCTACGCCACGACGATAAACCTTTCGCAGCGTATCAATTGAAACGCCAGATTTCTTAGCCTTCGCTGCTAGACCAGCTTCTGCTGCTTCATCCATAGCTTCTTCTCCGTACATTCTCTTATATTTTAGAGTATGTTTTGATGGTTTTGTTTTTGCAGTCGCGTCTCCAGGTGCTGGCTCGTATGCGCGAGGATCACGATCGGACAGCTTGTCCATCTTATCCCAATGAGCTTTTCTTGCAGATGCTGTCTTATCTGACAAACCAGCGCGATACTTGTGTGGGAGATCGACCTTTTCTGAAAGATCGTTATCTATTTCAGCAGCCTTTCCGCCAGCAATGAATGAGTTGACACGATTGAACGCTTTTGCCGAATCGTTGTCTTCTTGAAGACCACGAACGAATACTTCAGCAAGAATAGAAACGTCGATTCCTGATCTCTCAGCTTTATTGAGCAGAGCGAGCGCTTCTTTCGTCATAACGCGATAACGAACGCGTGAATATGTTGCTGGATCTTGTGTCGTGAGATCAATCAGTTTGTCCAACAGATCTGCGAGTTTTGCGCGCATCTCTGGCGATTGAAGTGCGGCTTTCTTTGAAGAACGCAAAGCACGACGATACTTTTGCAGCTCGTCTGTATCGGCTAGACCAAGACGAAGCAAAAGATCTAGCTTCTGTGAAAGCGGACGTGATTTATTTGGATCTTCTGGGCGATCTTCGTCCTTAGCAACTTCTGCGATACGACGATTGCCTGGTGGCTCATCGTTATCGTATGCAGATACAGTGCGTGAGCGTCCTACGCCAAGATAAAACTCGTTGAACTTCTTACCGCCAAGGGAGATCTTCTTCTTCTCTGGCTTTGCACCATGAGCCATGACGTTCTTGAACGAAGCAAGAGATCTACCCGCTTGAATCGTGAATTCATGCTTATCCGCTGGAAGACGCAGAGCTTCGAACTTAGCGAGCATCTTCTTAGCGTCGGCAATAGAAACATGTGCCTTGTGTCCGTCAGCGAATGTCGTTTCGTGCTCGCCGCGAGAGTTGATTGTCTTGCGCATCTGATAGATAATGTTCGTATCGCCCGCATCACGTGCATCTTTGTCGGCTGAAGACTTGCGACCTTCGTCGACAGAACGAGCATAATGGGAGAGCTTTCTGTTCAAATGTAAGTGTCCTTGCTTTGGATTAGGCGCAACGCGATCGTTTTGAGTTGGATCAATACTAAGAGTATCCAGCTTCTGTGGATTGATATTCAGCGGAGAATCGTGTGCTGCGTCGGCCTTTGTCTTTTCCCAATCTGCAACAGACATACCGCGTTTTGCAGCTTGAATCTTATCCTGTGCGACGTCCTTGGCTGATCCTTCTTTGTCCTTCGCTTCATAAACGAAAGACTCTTTTGTATCGCGAGCCTGTGCAACAGATGTTTGTGCTTTCTTACGAATCATTGGCAGTATTCTCTTTGAGATGCGATCTACAGCAGAATTCAATCCCTTACCAAAACGATTGACAAGAGCATTATCTACGGCAACGCGCTGTGAACGTGAAAGTGTGCTATAATCTAGATTTGTCTTGCCTGTTGCACGACGACGAAGAATCATCAGTGCAGCCTTTCGCGCGCGCATGCGGAGTCTTTGTTGTGCTGGCATTTGCTTGCGCTTGATATCACGCAGACGAGCAAGACGCTTCGACATAGATTTCATGCGTTGAGCGAGCTTCTGACGCGTCTGTAAAGAAAGAACTCTTGCTTCGTCGACTTCTTCCTTCTCGTCAATATCTTGACCAAGTATCACGTCAAGCATGAGAGCGTCTGCGTCGTCAAGATCAAAATCGTCGACGCTCATGTCGTCAATATGCTTTGCGATTTCTCCGTCTGAAGGAATAGCAATATCCATCTCGTCGTCCGACGCTTCGACAATAAAGCCAACGAAACGTTCGTCATGACTGTAATCCATGACATCCTCTCCTAGCAATGCTTTACGAACAGCGTTATACATGTTCTTAGCTTGTGTGATCTTTAGCGTGTTTGGAGCGCCGCGAAGGAACTCTGCAACCTTTTCGTCTTTAGCAAGAGCGCGCATTTTGCTAGCCGACATTCCTGAAACGTCGTCTGCGTCTGGATCGCGCTCGCCAGCGGACTTCACTTCGATCTTCTCGAAGTTGTATTCTTTGCCATTGTATCTGTTGAGCAGATTAGTGAACTCGGGAACGCGGTCGGATCCGCCAAACATTGTGACGTGAGTAAATCCTTCCTTCTCCAGATCCTTGAGAATCTGAATTACGTTCTTAGAGTTTGACTTGCGCACGATTGCTCCGAACGCTGCACGAGCGAACGAGATCTTCTTATCATACGGAAGGGGATCTTTTTTGCCTACGGAATGAGACAGATAGACGCGAGGAGTAGCTTTCGTCTGACGAGCGTGAGCGAGCAGCTTGTTGACAAGCAGCTGATGTCCCGTAGTTGGTGGGTTCATACGCCCAAACGTAAATACAACGCTCTTCATTTTCTCCTCGCGGGATTGCCTTAGCCTGACCGCATCAGTATTTATAAAAAGGGGCTTGACAACTTCAGAATGTAACGATATAATGAGTAATGTGACGAGCGGTCAGTATACCTTAGCGTTGCCATCCTTTTATGATATCTGAACTAAAGTTAGCCTGACTGAATCCTAGTCTGTCAACTAGTTTCACAGCTCCTCCAGTAAGATGATCAACTGCAACGTATCCCTCAGGAGAAGTGATCGTCAGTCCTTTATTAGTACGAAGGAACGTGCCAATAGAAGCTGACGAGTTCATCTTTGCGATGATAAGCAGTTTTGCTTCAACCACGAGATTCATAAAATCAAAAATGCTCTTTAATTGTATAGCTGGTGTGCGTACAATCGGTCCGAAGCTATTCTTGAATCTTTCTCTAACAGCTTGTTTACCCTTCTCGGTCTTCTTGCTGTTTTCTTCCTTCTTATAATAGTCATTCATGTAATGCACGAAGCCAACAACATGAGATGTTGTGTTCGCGATCTTTTCGCCAGCACGAACTTTGCTGTTATTATACGTCTTGATGCGAATTAGTAATTCTGGATCTGCGGAGAACGCATCTACAGCAGCGCGTGGCAGTTTCTGCAGAATTGTTCCCATCTGCGATAGAATCTTATTGAGCTGCTCAGTTTCCGCAGCAGTCATTGTTGCGGTACCGCTGACGTCTTTGTACGTTGCGTCGTCCATCCAGATCGTATTGACTTGCTTCAGCTTTTCGACGATACCTTTAGCAAACGATGCTTGCATATTCTCAAACGAGTCGCCTTCGTATGTCGTATGCCATACAACGCCAATACTCGCAGCATTGATTCTTTTTCCGAGAGCTGAGTTCACAGGGACGGCATATACAATCGTGTTTGGTTGGAATGTGTAATAACTTGCGTCGTCGATCGTTTCTTTCTTCACGTCTCCCTTCGTGAACATCAGATCGCCCTGATATACACCGCGCGTGATTCCGAGCTTCTTGAACTCGCGCAGCGCTACAGTGAATTTGGCTGCAAGCTCACCGTCAAGATCTGCGTTGATATCAGCCTGTGTCTTGTACAGCTTTGGTGTCTTGTTGAAGATACCTTTCTTTGCGACAAAGAACTTTCCGTCGCGCGGATCAATACCAGCAAAGATCGCAGGTGCACCGTCCCACTTTACAGTCGCAGATACTTTCTTCTTAGTCTTTCCGCCAAGCATATCGCGGACTTGTGTCAGAAACGAGAAGATCTGCTTTGCGCCAGCAACACCATCATTGAGGATAAGATCCTCGATGTGCTCCATGTGCAGATTTTTTTCTTCTGCAATAAATGTTGAGAGCTTTTTCATTCAAAACAACTTAGGTTCATTTTGCCCTTTTGAATCGTGACGCTTTTGCCGTCAACAGGAGCAATGTTGAAAGGAGACTTCGATTTCATCGAGAATTGCATTTCAAATGTAAATTGATAGTTGTCGCTGCCCTTGTACTGAACGCGAGCGCGATAGATAGCTTTGGCTGATGCGCCAAATGTAGGAACGTCTTTTAGACCAAGAGGATTCTTTTTACCCATTAGATAGAATCCATGCGTTCCGACGTTCACATAGTACGTATCTTTCTTATTATAGTATTCTTCGATCTTGGTCGCGGGAATTTCGCCCTTGATATCTTTGAATAGCTTTAGGTCGCGCTCATATCTTTGACGCGGAGTTTTCTTACCAGCGGTCACTTCCCATGCAGGGTCTTTATCTCTTTTGTATGGAACTTCTTTCCATTCCTTTTGAATAATCTTGAATAGGCCAACGTAATCGGCTAGTTCTTTGATGAACTGTTTTTCTTTTTCGTCTGGCTTGATAGTTCCGAATCCCCAAGGATTCTTTTTATTCTTAGCGTCGTACTTTAGAACAAGAGATCCAGCTGAAGCTGCGGTGATCTTTAGCTCGCAACCAGCTTTGTTCTTTTTGTACTGTAACATAAGATCAGGTTGATCATGTCCAGCACCAGCAGGCACAAATTCTTTGGGAACAAATCCCATAGGTTTCAATATTTTTGCAGCGTTCTGCTCATATAGAAATCCTTGTTGCGCCGCCATAGCTTATCCTTGTTGTTATTTTGACTATTTATTCAAATGAAAAAGGGGAGTGGCACCACGCCACTCCCCTGACTAATGACAAAAAATCCACCTCCTTGATCATTAGCCCAAACGGCGATATCCCAGCAAACGATTAGCAGGATAGTATGCGACATTCACTTCCTTGTTCTGATTCCCACCAAGAACCTTGATGTAGCGAATGCCATTCAATGTTTCTTCTCCCATATAGAATCCAACGTGTCCCGCATATTGACTGCGACCACGAGTGAACACCACGATATCACCTTCTTTAGGATACTTCGTAGCGACGCCGTATCCCAGGAAACTACGTGCTTGAAGCGAGCCAGTTCCTTCGTATCCAGTTTGCTTTAGAATAGCGTTAGCGAACGCTGCACACCATGGAATGCGTACTGGATCAACGACCATCTCATTACCCTTAGACAACAGATCGCGGAGTTCGCTTCTGTTTCTCTGAGCATGATATCCTTCCCACTGCTGAGCAACACGAACTGGCTCTGGAGCAAGTGGCGTTTTATTACGACGCGCAGGCGTATCGTTCGTCTTACGCGCTTTAGCAGTTTGTGTCGTATTATATGTGACTTGAATATTAGCCATACGAGCACGATCAGCAGCAAAGAATGCAGCTGCGCTGTCGTCGTCTGCGCGATAAGAATGAGCAGTTTCTACAGACGCTGGAGCTGGATTCCTGCGTGCGATTGTTTCTGGCTTCAGCATCGAGCAGAATCTAGCGTAATGAGCATACTTTGGTTGAACGCTCAAATTGCAGCGCTGTAGTGCGGTCTGCTGTGATACTTGCTTTTTCTTTTGAGGAGCAGCTTCAGCGGAAACTGCCATAAACAGCGGCGACGCTGCTGTTAGTGCGATGAAAGTCTTCTTCATCTTATCTCCTATTTTTGCTTGCGCTACGAAAGGAAGATACGACGCTCTGGACGTAACTATACCATACGAATATCTATTTAGCTAAACAGAGTCTCAAACGTGCCGTTTTTGATGGCCGCTGAGAGATCATCATAGCTACCTACTCTCGTTTCACCCACAAAGACTTGTGGAACTGTACGTACATTCGGAACCTGTTCGAAGAACTCTTCGCGAGTGATATCCCGACCAATCTTGATTTCATTGTACGAAACATTATGTAGTGCGAGCAGCGACTTAGCTCGCTCGCACCACGGACAATCATCTTTACTATAAATCTTAACTTCAATCACCGTATATATCCCCACCCTTTTGCTTAAAATGATAATTATGCGCTCTACGCCACTCGTTGAAAATAATTTCCTGATCGCGGCGAGCTTCTTTTTCCCACGGCAGATCGAAATATGATCCGCGACCACGCCCCTCGGACTGAACTAATTTATTCTTCCATTTACAGTAGTCGGCGTGAGTAGCCAGATCTTTTAGGTCACCGGTCGCATATTGTCGAATATGGACTATCTCATGCGCGAGCACGCGGAACAGAGTTCTATCATTTATGTGATTGCACAAGTCCATATCAAACTCGCGCGGTCTGTTATTACTGTCAGCCCAAAGAACTGAACCGTAAACGTTCGTGTTCTTCAAATCGTTAACGAGATCGATTCTTAGGGAAACATTGTTGGCAAGTCTTGTTCCTAGGGTATAGCCAAGCATCCATCTAGCCGCAGCTTCGACGAGTTTTTTCTTCCTAGGTTTACCGCCAGCCACGTATATGTCGGCGGTATTATTCGAATATTCCAAAGCCTCTGGGAACATGGCACCTCCCTCGCTTATTGGACTAGTATATTCTACTGGCGACAAAATGTCAAGACTATTTAGTTTAGAACTTGAAGTTGTTGAATTTGGGTTTAGGCTTGTTGCGCTCACGATCTTCCATCCCGAATTTGGTATTATCCATCACAGAGTCATATCGTTTAGTCTTACCACCGCGGCTGTCGTCGATCAAGTCATCCTGGGCTGTTTCTTCGACATCAAAAAGACGCATTTTGACACGATCGATACCCACGAAGAATCTCTTGTTTTCGCCAGGATCGCTGTAGCGATTTTTCAGCTGCTTGATAAGTATCTGTCCCCTTTCATCCATATCTTCAGTACGAACAAGAGCAATCATAAAGTCTGCAGTCGCAGGCAAGCCAAACGATTCCGAAGTATCTTCAAGCCCAGGATCGCTGTTGGTGTATCCAGAGCGAGTCGTTTGCGTAGCAGAAACAATTGGTACATTCTTCTCAACAGCCAATCCACGCAGTTCTTCAGCGATAGCCTTGACATACGTGTAGCTGTTTACGTTCGATCCGGTCTTGATACGAGACGACATACAGATATTGAGATAATCAATGTAGATAATATCAGGAACAAAATTTCGCTTGAGATTGAGCTCATTGATAAGATGACGGAAATGTCCAACGTGAGCCGACGCAGTGGGATACTCCTTGATGATTAGCTTGCCAGTAGTCTTGGCTCTGAGCCTTTCAATCTTCTTTTCATATATATCTTTAGGCAGCATCGCAAGATCTTCTGATGCAACGTTCAACAGATTCGCGTCGATACGCTCAGCGATCTTTTCTTCAGCCATCTCCATAGTTATATAGAGAACGTTCTTTCCCATCGCAAGATTGGCTGCGGTCATATGACACATAGCCAACGTCTTACCGACGCCAGTTCCTGCAAGGATAATATTCAAAGATTTGCGAGATAGTCCGCCGCGTGTTACCTTGTTGAGTAACTCAATATCGAATGGGAGCTTTTCTTCAACGCGATGATAATAATCAAATCGACGTTCGTAGTCTTCGATGAAGTCATGGCCGATATGACTATCAAATGAAACGCCAAGAGCTTCTGACAAAATCTCAGGGATAGAGTTCTTGGTGCGATTCTTATCTTTGCCGTCAAGAATAGAGATGCTATCCATGACCGCATTATATACTGCACGTTCTTGACAGAACTGCTCAGTGGTATCGAGAAGCCATTGCATTTCGCTAGGCTCAGGCTCGATTAGATTGCGAACGATATCCATCGAACGCTTGTGTTCTTCTTCCGTAAGATTAGTCGCAGATTCAAGTTCAATACCAATCGCTTCGCGTGTAGGATTGGTGTTGTACTTAGTCATAAAGTCAGTGATTCGTTTGAACACCTGACGCTCAGACGAATCACTGAAATATTCTTCTTTTAGAAAAGGTAGAGTCTTACGGGCGAAGTCTTCATTATGAACCAGATTCTTCAGAATCGTCAGTTCGATCTTCATTCCCAATCCTTCCTACTTGTTTAAGTAAAATATCGAAAAGAATACCAGCAATCGTATCTTCAAATCGTTGCTTGATACTATCAGTCAGCATTTCTTCAGCAATGAACGATTCGACGACGTGATAATTGAAGTTGAGCATCGCGTCGCCGTTTTCGTCTTCGGTATCGCTTACTTTTAGATTTTCGTAATGATACACCATCCCTTCGAACTCGCCTTCGTTGATTTTGATGCAAACGAATTTTTCTACTTTGGGATGCATAATATGACTATAATCTACTGCGACCGGATTGTCAATAGCTCTACTCATTTTCATCTCCAAGGATAGCACCATGGGCGATGGAGTATCGTTCTTTGATATACTTAGCAAAGTCTGTTTCCTTGAACATCGTCTTCCAGAACTCGCCGTTGTCTTCGATATCCGAAGCTCTCATGTTCGGCGCAAGGACTTCTCCAGTCTCTTTGTCTACCCTAGCATACCACCCATTTTTTGGCTTAACAATATAACCGCCATCCAGAGCAACGTCAAGTAAACCGCTCCAGCGATTAATGCCACCTTCAAATGAAACGCTAATAGGGATCTTTGACTTTTCTTTGACATAACGACTCTTCTCCACGTTGATAACGAAGTGATATCCTTGGATACCTTCAGAATCCTTATCTTGCTGACGACCAAGAATCCAGATGTTGTCTGAGCCGTAGTACGAGCCAGTGCCGCCACCAACGATATCCTTCGGGAACATACCAATCTCTTTGTAGGTATGATTGACAACAGCCATAGGAATATCTTTGAGAGTGAGATAAGGAGTGATCATACGGAACAGCGACTTGAGCTGCTTCGCACGAGACATATCTGCGACAGATTTTTCATTGAGCGCGTCTTCGACTTCCTTCTTAGAAGCAAGATTACCAATCGAGTCAATGACAATCATAACATGATCGCCGCGCTCCAGCTCTGTGAGCTGTTTCATTATGTCGAATTTGAGTTGTTCGACGTCAGTGATAGGAGTATGCACAACAGAGTCAAAAGGAATACCAAAGGTATTAAAATAGGACTGAGGAGTACCAAACTCAGAATCGTAAAAAAGTATAACGCCATCTGAATACTTCCTTAGAAAGGCTGAAGCCATAAGAAGCGCAAATCCAGTCTTAAAATGCTTAGACGGACCTGCAAGCATTGTAAGCCCAGGAGTCATTCCGCCATCAATGCTACCAGACAACGCAACGTTGATCATGGGAACTGTGGTTGGAATGACGTCTTTCTTTGTGAAAATCTTAGAATCTTCAAGAGTGGCTGTAAAAGCGATTGTACTATTTTTAATCAGTTTTTCTTTGAGCGACATAATTCACCTCCAACATGAATACTATCATACTAAGCATAAGTTGTCAAGTTTTCTTTCTCGACTTTGATCTCTTTCCAGATATCACCATCAGTTGTTACAGCTCCTACAGTTCTTATGTCACGACTGGCTGCAATGATAAGAAGAACAGCCAGAGGATCGATGACTAGTACAAGCAGAATAATCATGATACGTATAGCAGATTCTAAATCCTTCTCAGAATCAGCGCCATATATCAGTTCTGCGACATAACGTATAGGACCGACTTCATTTCTAATCTCGCGAGTAGCCTTCATCAGTGGCGCTTTCTCGTCGAGCAACTTTTCGATATTAGTTTGCGCGTCTTTGATTTCAGCAGCTATGGTGTCGCGCTCTTTCTTTTGCTGATTGCGTATCTGTAATGCAGTTTGAGCGCGATTGTTTCTGTCTATGATACTATCTATTGCTCGATCTAACTGTCCAACTTGTTGTTCTGCTTTCGTGATGCGCGCACGCTCGCGCGTGAGCGAGCCATCTATTCTTTCTATCTTGGCTGCAACTTCGCCACTCGGAGCAACTTGATCTAGATGCGCTTTGGATAAGAACCCAAAGATACCCATGCTTGTGATCAGCATGAGAATGAATAATGCGCTTACGAAATATGTTTTCATCAGAAACGGAACGTGCTTCCAGTTTCTGTATAGCCATGACGCAAGGATTATTTTTCCGAACTCCAACGTGCCGCCAAGAATGACGATCGCCCAGAATGCTCCTGCGAAGATAGCTGTTAGACCTGTGACTGAGTACCACGCAGCGACAACGGATAATGCTATCCCTGTTGCCATAATCAACCAACGATCTAAGTTAAGTGCCATCGTGATCTTTTAGTAGCATCTTGGATGCTTCTACCCATAGACGGACCGAAAGGAGATCATGGTATCCCGCAGTTCCATCATACAGTTCGACAACCATTTTTGCCACTTCCAGATCGCGTCCGTGCCACGTTAGGAAATCTTTATAGTTTTCTTTTGTTACTTCAAACATTGATCTTAGACATCTTTCTTCGACCTATGGTTTCGTTAACTCGAGCGCGGATCTGTGCATTTTCCCAGGTCCAGCACTCGCCAGTGTCATCCTGAAACACAACCCACATCAAATCATTTTCCATACCGTAGTCAATAAGAAAGTGAGCCATAGCCCGACCCTTTGGTGTCATCAAAGGAATCGGTGGATCAATTCTTGTAATCGTACTCTGCATATCATCCTCTAGTTATTTTCAACACAGCATCCAACTGACGCTGACAGACTTCGCGCCTGTTAGGCCAGTGAATCCATTCTTTATCTGCAGTCTTCAATAGATTATTCAGCAGCGGAACTACGATAGCTTCAAGCTGTCTGATCTTATCGCGCATTTCTGTTTCTGTAGCACTGGAAGCTACGTTGTTCTGCATTCTGCTAAACTCAACAAGAATGCGATCTAGCTTTTCATCAACAGAATCGAAGCGATCGTCGAGATCGATATTGATAACTGGCTGCTCAACAGGAGCTGGCTTCGCGAAGTCTGGCTCATCGACTGCGGAGAACCCATAGTCTTGTCCAAGATATTCAGCAGGGATATTCACAGTCATGCAAAGAAATCCTCCAATGTACTTTGCTTTTCTTCGTGCCAGTTGATCACTTCAAGAATAGCGCGCAACGGCTCGAGAAACGTCTTGTCAAATTGCATATCGTAATCAATGTACTTCTTCAGATTGAACTCTGCCGGCAGTTCATTGATCGCAGATATCACATTGTCATGTAATGGGTTTGGCATCTTGAGATAGGAGAAGCGAATCTTCTCACCATCTTTGATATACTCATACTTCTTATTCAGTTTCATCTCGCGAATCTTGCTGTTATACAACAGAGCGCCGCGCACATGAATCGGAATAGACTTTGTTTCCTTGGCATATTTAGTTAGATTCTGCACAGATCTTGGGAATGATACTTCTTCGAACGGCAGCTGGTTGAACTCGCTTCTAAAGTTCGCTATGAAATCCTGCAGCGTTGTTTCATCCTTCGACATAATAATGTTCAGCGCGTCGATGATAGCCTGACGACAAACTGCAGGAGTCGACGACTTAACTGCTTCGATACCCATGATCTTCAGTTTGGGCTTTGCATATCGCACGCCCTCAGAGTCATGAACGTTGAGGATATATCGTTTCTTCGCAGTCCAGATACCGCGGTCAGCAATAACCTCGCGCTTCATGTTCATCTTTTGCGCGAACGCCCCCATCCGAATAGCAAGATCCGAATAGATGCGATCAATAACTGGTTCGATCTTCTCGCTAGCCATCTTATCAAGGAACGAAACAATCCGATCTTTCGAAACTTCTGAGTCGTTATCCGTCTCTCCTCGTTCTTCAAACACCATGTGTACAAGTCTATCAAACGAGATGTAAAGTGAATCCGTATCCGAAGCAATGACATAGTCTTCTCCGTCAGTCTTGAGTAGTTTGTTCAGATATTTGTTTATCTCATTCTCAGCCCAGCGAATAGAAAGCTGACCGCCGAGAGTAATCGCTGTAGCCTGATCAATATCAAAGAAACGAAAGTGAGGATTACCAATCGCGCCGTAAGCTGAGTTCAACTGAACTTTCTTAGCGAGCTGCATATTTTTGTATCGAGATATATCTTTAGATGCTTGCTTATCTTTCGTCGCTTCGTACTTCTTCTGCGCTTCGATCATCTTGTTTTTATATACAACACGATCGTTGTACATACGTTCCATGATCTCAGGTAGGAATCCTTGCTTGTCTTTCTTGAAGAAGCATCCATTCGCAGCCATGCCATACCCATCCGGCACTTCAGGGAATATGCCATCGAGCAGTTCATCGACGCTGGTCTGTGCTCTCTTTCCACGCAACAACGTTTCAGGACTGATGTTGTACTGCATGATAAGATGCGGATACAGAGAGTTCAAGTCGAATGACATAACCCAGTTGTGTGCTCCGACCTGCGGATCTTTGACGAACGCGCCAACATACGCTTCGTCTTTGCTTCCGCCGCCAGTCAGCGGAACTGCAATCTTCTGCTTCCATAGATGATTGTGAATGATGACGTCCCACATACGAACCTGTGTGAACACATCGAGCAATGTGACTTTCGCATCGTACGCGAGCGCGAGAGCCATGTCAATCAGTTTCATCTTGTCATCGAGCTTTTCTACGAGCTCAACGTCTCGAATGTTATAGTCGATGAATCGCTGGAAATCTTTTACATAGAACTCATGCAGCGTGTCGTAGTCATATGATAGCTTTCGTTCGCCTAGCTCAATGAAGCCAATGTGATCTAGCTTGTATGACTCTTGCTGAGAATATGTAAACTTCTGATACATCTCAAGATAGTCGAGAGTCGCGATGCCGCCGATGTTGAATACAGTTTCTTCTTTGAACTTCGTACGAACCTGACGCTCTTTGAAGATTCTCCACGGTGAGAATCGCTTCGCTTCGCTCTCGCCAATGATTTGATTCATGCGACGAATGAGATACGGAATATCGAAGAACGTGACGTTCCATCCAGTTACGACATCAGGGTAGCCGCCTTCAGCCCACTCGCTGAGGAAGCGGGTGAGCAGTTCTCTTTCGTTGTTGCATTGATGATAGAACACATCGTTGCGCGAAGGAACATAGTCGCCATATCCCCACACATGGAATATGCTATCTTTCTTCAGCGTGATGGCTGTAACTTCGTGGAGTGCTTCGTCTGCGCTTGGAAAGCCAAACTCTGAGCTCACCTCGATATCGATGTACGCGACTTTGATTAGATCACGATCGTACACGACTTCTTCTGGATATTCTTCGTTCAGATACGCATAGATAAATCGTGGGAGACCATAGACCTTGAAGTTAGATACATCTTCGTATCTATTGATAAAGTCTTTAGCCTCTCGGATAGAATCAAACTGCATACTATCCAGGGGCACGCCACGGATATCGCGCCAACCTGCATTCTCACGCTTGGAGGGAACAAACATCTTTGGCTTGTAGGGAATCTTTTCAGAGAAGGCTTGTCCGCGATCATAGCCGCGGACAAGAATGTTGTTTCCGTACTCGAGAGCATTAGTATAGAACTTCATATTCTAATACTATCATATCAAGACGCGGTTGTCAAGATCCCTTTCTTGGGTAATACAAGTCCAGAACCAAAGTTCTGATTGTATGTGTTCTCGATCTGTTCGTCTGGTTCGTATGTGAAAAGAACATTGCGCGGATCCAGAATGATTTCTTTGTTCCTAGCCATAGGAATGAAATCAATCAGAGCCATTTGTGTCTTTCCAGTTGCCGTAGGCTGCAACAGAACAGCTGCAGGTTTCAGCACTCTAATCATATTACCAGCGACACCAACCTTTCCGATGATCTCGTCGCCATTCAGCAAACGAAGCATCATAATGGTTGTACCAACATCTTGACTAGCAGCATTCACAGGATTCACATTCATATTATTTCCTCACTTCGTTACGCCCGCCATCTTCTCCTGACCACGGGACCAAGCAGCAATACCAAGAACAGCACCCATTGCGAGATGGAACAGACCAGCGCCTTGCAGCGTGAGAGGATTCCATTGCGTGAGTGGCATCTTTACCATGACTTGTGCGACCGACCACATAATTGGAAAGACCGCCATGTCGAGTACGCAGATAACCATATAACACCAACCCATTGCTGGACGCCATTTCTTCGCCATCCAGTCTTCATTCTGCTTTGCGTTTTCCGCTTCCCACTTCTTCTTCTCTAGTTCGATAGCAGCAAGTTGTGCTGCTTCTGATAGTTGTGGAGCAGCAGAAGCGACTGGACCAGAAGAACGAGTAGTGGTCTCTACATATGTAGTTGGAATAGAAGCAGCTGCACCTTTCGTAGCAGCAGGAATCTGATCCATAGCAGGTTTCGCGACGATTGGCTCGTCGTCTGTTGTAGTTCCGAATTTTGGCATCGTGATTTCCTTATGCGAATATTTCTAAAGCAGCCGCATAATGTTCTTCACGATCTTTCAATCCTATAGTTCCACCGTTGATTTTCTTTGTGACAGTAAGAACGTCACCTCTATCAGCCCACTGATTCAGTTCACGAGAATCCCAGAACCAACCAGCGGACCAAGCCGCACCTTCAGCTGTTTCGAGCCACTCAGTTGCTTCCGCGAGATCCATGTTCATGTCTGTCGCAAATGCTTGATAGTTGCTCTTTCCTGTCAGCTGAATAAGTCCACGCCCACAATAACGATAACCGTCTCCAGACTCTGGAGGACCGTTACCCATACGACTGGCGTAAACTAGATTTGCAATCTTTTCAGGCTGTTTAGCGTATTGATTAGGATCTTTACCACGGAAATACTTTGGGAAGATCTTTACTAGCGTCTCAGCTCTATAGTTTAGATTTTCCTTACGAGCACGCAGTCCACCTGATTCGTGTCCTACCTGTGCAAGGAACATTGAGATACGATTCTTATTATTGATTTCGTAGAACTCCATCACTTCGTTGAGTGGTTCTACGAACTCCTGAACGATGTCTTCGTCCGTATCCTCGAAAAACTCATTCAGTTGGTCAAATGTAACAAGCGCCATTGGACCCTCCTTTCAGCTGTATTTAGCTGTAAGGGCGGTTCCCCATCTTTTCGCGCATTAGATTCTTGGTTTCTGTGATGATGTTGCATATAAACTTAAGCATTGGGCACCAGATGTGTTTTATAAGCGACGTAAACGATTTCTTCGCGATACATACCAAGCTGCTCGAGCTCGTCGTCGCTCAGCTTCATAAGCTCGATGATTGTGTTATAGTAACGATATGTTTGTGTGAACCAGTCTAACATGTGTGTCTCCTTAAACAGAAAAAAGCTGGGCAGCGTGAACTGCCCAGCGCATAGCAAAAAACTCAATAGGATGATTAGTCCTTGATTTCGATCTTCTTAGACTTTTGATGCTCTGGAATAAGATTCTCGAGCCACACCTTAAGAATGCCGTTAACGAGCTCTGCGTTCTTGACTTCTACCGTGTCGGAGAGCGTGAAGTGGCGCGTAAATGCGCGTTCAGCGATTCCCTTATAGAAGTAGTAAACGTTGGCGTTGTCAACGTCGTTCGCTTCCTTCGTCTTTCCTGAGATGACGAGCTTTCCGTTCTCAAGAGTCATCTCGATGTCTGTCTTGGCGAATCCAGCTACAGCCATCTCGATAACGTATTTGTTATCGCCGACCTTCTTGATATTGTATGGAGGATAGCCTGGAAGGCTCTTTCCAATGTTATCAAGTTGAGAGGAGAGGAGCTTGAAGGTCTTGTCGAATCCTACAGAGAATGGATCGAACTGACCGAAAGGCGAAGGGATTTGTGCGTATTCATTCTTTGCCATAGTGTTACCTCCTGTTAGGCAAGGTTGAGTTTGTGACCTCGAAAGCGTCACATCAGTATATATAAGCGGTGCAACCAAAAATGTCAAGGGTGTTGCACAAATAATATTGGAACCTGTATGCGAAGTAGATTCCTACAGCCAGCCCTATATTCAGCAGCTGGCTGAAGAAATGAACTAGGAATAGATCAGTCGACTGATCTTTTCTTCCCGATGTTATACTTGGCTTCCAGTTTCCAATCATTCTTTTCCTTATGCGCTAGAATCTTGATTTGATTCAGCGGCGCGATAGGATCCTTCGTGCGATTGTCGTCTACAATATCAATCAAGTCCCACTCAGCCAAAAGATTGGCGATCGTATTGCGACGCGCCTTATCTTCGTCCGAGAAATTCGTAGGTTTGCCGTCGAGCGCAAACAGCTCTTTGAAATGTACGATATAGTAACGCCCTTGCTTATGCAGAATGTGACAGGACTGAAACAGAACCTTGTCTCTGCGTGACGCTACACCAATTCTTGTGAGGGTTTCTCTGATCTTCAAAAAGTCTTCTGCTGTGCGCAGCTTGACTTCCACCATTGAATCAACCGATGCATTCATACCTTTCCACCTTTGTCGAGTGCTACCTCGATCATGGTCAACTGTTCATCGGTTAAGACTCGCAATGCCTGCTCCGCCTTAGCACGACCATAGCCGAAATACTCCATGATCATTTCGACGGTTGCGTCGGGGGCTTGCTTTTTCCATTTGGCATACCTCTTACGCTTCCGCAAGCTATTTAGTAAATACTCGTACTGCGGCTTATGCTCGAGATGTGGGCGCACATTCATCTCGTTGGCGTAAAGGATTGAGTCCTGAAAGTAAGACAGCGAACGATTAGTCAGATAGGGCTTGTAGCCTTTCTCTGCGAGTTCATCGTTCGCTGTCCCACGCATCAGATTCTTTTTAGTATGGCTTACACTATCGACATAGACAAAGGGATTACTCATCAAAGAATCTATCTAAAGTTGCTCCAACGCGATCGTTCTTTTCTTTATCGCGGCGCATCTTAGTCTGTGCATCTCTACACTCGACGCATATGCGTTCAGAAGGATCGAGCACGTTGTATGGTTTCGTTTTGGTGTAATCGGGCGATCTCATATAGAAGCTTGTTAGCGATCTGTGATTATAACATTTTGGGCAGAACTTGCTTCTAACTGTGGTCGTCCCGTATATAGTATTCGTTGTCAGTTGTTCAGGAGTCTTTCGCCATACAACTGGTATATTCGCTTCTCTTCTCATTATTTAATCCTCTTGATCTCGGGTCCGCAGAGGTAAATAATGGCTTCGTTGACTTCATCCAATGTGATGTCACCAAACCATTCAAATCCGCCTGCCCTCAAAAGTTTATCCCTGAAATAACGATGGAGCACCTTGTCCGATCCACGGGCGCGCTCTCCGATATTCCAGATAGCTCTAGTATATAATGGTTCAAATGTTTTGTCAAACTCTATTCTGCGTTTCTCAACGCCTGATAGAGATTCGGTTTCACCAATCTTCAGGCGGTTAGCCTGAAGATCAGTGTCGGTAGCAAGACAGTAGATATACATCTTACTGTTTCCGATAGGGCAGAAACTCGTAAGTGATTTCCATTGAGCAATATTTCAGCCAATCATTGATAGCCTTGATAGTGCTCGTCTTGAGCTTGGTGTCGCTGTAGTTCTTGAAGTGAAATACAATATGCGCCCTGTTATAATTCAGCGCATTTCCAACAGCCTTGCCTAGCGTCTCGTAGATCTTATCGCGAGTAACAACGGCCCAAGTGACTGCAACGCTCTCGTCGTTCTGTTCGAACTCCTCTTCAAGCTCCTGCTTGATGAGATTCATTTCACTGGCAGAATATTGTCTAAAGTTGAACTTGGAGCGAAGCTCTTCTTCTTTAAGATCATTCTTAGCTTCCATGATCAGCTTACCAATCGTGGAGCTCTTCATCTGCACAGAAGCAGAAATGGCAGATTGATAGTCAGCCGTATCCACATTGATACCACTGATGATATCTTTACGAATCATATCGCGCACATCAGACTTGGTTGTCTTGTTATGTACAACTTCTATACGATTCATCACAAGCGCAATTTGAACCAGCACTCGTTCACGATCATTAGCATCTTCGGGAAGACGATTTTCGGGGATAACAACGATCTTGGCGTCAGTCAGTCCCTTGACCAGCTTCTTCTCAAAGGCTTCAACATAAGCGGCGCATGTGTGATTGCCGTTAATGAGTCGAAGCGAGCCATCGACGCGGCGCTCAACAAGAATCGGATCAGCGAAATCCATGTGACCAAAATATCGAATACGATCGATGATTTCAGCCAATACATCAACATTGATTTTGTTTGATCGAACTTGAAGAACGGAAGTTTCGTCTGTATACCATTTAAGGACCTGCTTAAAAGCAGCCTTAGAAATGGCGAACTTGCCATCTTTATAATCTGCGACGATAGATTCAGCCACGCGCAGGTGTTCATTATGCGTCATACCCATTTGCTTTCTCCTCTAAAGGTGCCCGATCTGTCACAGCGACTATTCGGCTACAGCCTTTTTCTAAGTGAGCAAATCACTCACTATCTTTATAGTACCACGATGGCACCAGATTGTCAAGGGTTCATTTGAACTCACAATCGATCATAATCTGCGTCATGCAGGCTGCCAAGTTGATTTCTTGGTCAACAACGAACGCAGCCTTGTACTGATAGTCAGCCAAGGCTAGAACCAGTGGCGGAATCGACTCTGGCTTCATAATTGCGCTTGCTGCGTCATACAGCTTACGAAATAGCACATTCACGTCCATGCTGGCGTTCTGGGCGACCCATTTGCGCATATTCTCGAACTCGCGTCCCTTTAGATACTTTACCAGCTCCTTGATCTCCACGTTGTCCACGGAGGCAAGAATGCCAGCATCAATCGCGCCACGGGCAGAATACCGCTGCAACTCATTGATAACTCGACGCCAATCAGGGAAGTGCTTCATAATCACTTCGGCTAGGACTTTCTTGTCATAGCCAACGTTCTCCTGATCCAGGATCCCGCATGCGCGCGCGAGGAACTGTTTAGCCAATTCGCCCTTTTCCTTGCTGCCAATCTTAAACTCTACGACAGAGCAACGAGAGTGCAGAGGATCAATGATACGATTAACAAAATTACAAGTAAGAATGAATCCACAATTTGATGAATATTCTTCCATAAAATTGCGGAGAGCAGGCTGAGTGCTATTCGCGTTGAGATAGTCAGCCTCGTCAAGGATGACATACTTTCTTCCTCCGCCGAAGGAAACTGTCGCTGCGAAGTTACGAATGTCCGTTCGCAACGTATCAATGTTTCCATTCATTGATCCGTTAATGATAATGTAATCTGCTTCGATCTCCTCCAGCATAGCACTAGCAACAGTCGTCTTACCAACGCCTGCTGTGCCAGAGAGAAGTAGATTGGGAATGTTGCCGTCTGCTACAAACTGCTGGAATGTAGCCTTGAGATCCTCGGGCAGAATGCAATCTGCGATCTTACGAGGACGATACTTTTCAACCCACAGAAATTCTTCGCGCATATTGGCTCCATGATATAAAGAGGAAAGGGGACCGAAGTCCCCTTGTTATTCGCCATACTTGCTAGACTGTTCTGTAGCAATCCAGTATTCCACATCTCCAGTCTTCGACTTGAAGTGAGAGATACCCTTAGCTGACACGCGAACTTCGTAATCGCGATTGAGAATCTTGAGATTGTCAATCTTGAAGATCATGCGATAGTTAGCCTCAGCCAAACCAACTTCGTACTCAAACGAGTTGGAGCCATCGTTGCGAGAATCAATCGCAGCAAGATAAGCCTTGCCCTTACGACCAATCAACGCAATCTCAGGAAGACCAAGAACACCAGCTGCGCGCAATGCGCTCTGCAATGCAGAAGCATCGAGAGTGAACGAGATCTCCGTGGAAGGAAGATTGATTTCCTTCGCAGGCGGCGCTTGGATCAGATCCGTCTTAGCATAGCGAAGAGTCGTCTTAGCCTTACCATTGGTGATCGTAAGCGAATCGTCGCCAAGATTGAGATCGGGATCTTCGAACATAGAAACAGTCGAGATGAACTGCGTCAGATCGTAGATAGCGAACTCCTTGTCGAAGCTCTCGGTAACATTAGCCTTAGCAAGAACAGTCTTCTGCGGGCTGACAGTCTTCTGTACACTGCCAGCCTGGAAGATAAGCGACGGATTGATCGCCGCAAAGTTCTTGAGGATTTCGGTAGTCTCTTTAGAAAGTTTCATCATGTTGTCTCCTCATATTCAATATATCACTATGTATGCGGATTGTCAAATCACTTCTTCTTTTTCTTTGGCATAGAAGTCTCGTCAGCCGTAGCTCCAGCGCCAATCGTAGCAAGATCCATAAGAGATCCACCAAACACATAAGAGCCAGTATGCTGCAACTTCATCCAGGGGCAGAGCCAAGTCTTAAGACCAACTTCTTGCGCCTTCTGACAGAACCAATAGTCTTCTGAAAGATAACGCTTCGACGCTGGATCAACTTCGGCTTGGAAAGCCATAAGAATCTCGCGCGATCCATCGAAATGCTCTGTGCGAACGTGATCTGGCTTGTAGTAGTATTGCGGATACGACTTAGCGAAATGCTCCAGTGCTTCGCGCTGGATCATCATAAAGCCAGTGCCGCCTTCAAGAACTTCTACAGGCTCATCGAGAGGAATCGAAGTCGTTTCGCCTTTCGGATTGAACACATAGTCGCCAACATATTTCTCAAGATTGCTAGGATCTTTGTCAGCGAATCCCTTATCGACTGCTCGCTTGATCTTTTCCCAGGCGATGCACTTCTTAGGATACGGACCGCAGACGATATGCTTATCGGAGCCGGCTTCAGCGATAACCGCAAGAGCGATAACGTCGTTCGGATCGAAGCCAATGTCTGAGTCGATAAACATCAGATGCGTACAATCAGAGCGGAGAAACTCATCGACAAGATAGTTTCTTGCTCTGGTGATTAGTGATTCGTTGAAAAGATAAAAGAAGCGAACGTCCATACCATACTGTGCAGCCATAGATGCTAGATCAGCCGTGGACTTGCAATACTGTCCGCCGCAGATGCCGCCATACATTGGCGTCGCGACGAAGATTTTCTTTTTGCGTAGTTCTTCAACAGATACTGTAATTTCAATGCCAGCCATGATTACTCCAATGTTGTTTTATTATATATGCTCCATCAGAGCAGTTCTTGAATCTCAGCCTGCTTTTTCTTCCAGCGAATGATAGCCTGCTGATGCTTCAGTCGACGCTTGATCGAAGGCTTGGTATAATGTTCACGATCTGCCAAATCGCGCAAGAGATTCTCGCGCTGGACTTTCTTCTTCAAAATGCGCAAAGCACCGTTCACATCATTATTGCGAACAGTGACGGAAATACCCTTGAGATGCTCCCAAGGCTCACGATTATCAGTGGACAATTATCTAAACTCCATGAAAGATAGGGAGGGGAATTGCTCCCCCTCCCTTATATAGCATCACGCAGCGTGAGAAAACGCGGTCGTGCCGAGAACCGCATACGCAGCAGCGACCATCGCGCGCGAAGGCGTGCCGAGACGGTACTTCTGCGTCACTTCGCCCTTCGAGTTCGTGCGCTCGTTGAGATAGATCGCGTAGCCCTTCTCGCGAAGAACACGAACAACCTCATGCGGATTGCCAACGGCGAAGCGCGAGCGGATCTGCGAAGCGGTCAGCTCCTCACCAGAGAGAAGAGCCTTGAGAACGGAATCAGTCTTAGTCATAACAATCATACTCCATAGATGGTGGGTTTAATTACGCTCAGAAAGAGATTTCCTGAGCGTTCTCCGCTGCTTTGTCAGTTTCTGCAGCAGGAGTCTCGGTGACGGGATTGATCGTAGGATCAACCTTTGAATAGAGATCAAGGAATGCAGTCTTGGTCTCTTCGTCGAATCTGTTGATGCACAGGCGAATAGACTTCGCACGATCGCCAATCATACGATACGTCTGTGCAATATGAACAAGGCGGCGAGTTGAAATAAGCTCGTCAATCGCACCCTCGGTGAAAGTCTTGCGAATGATCTCAGACCAAACAACAAGATGCTCAACGAACGCCTTATCATCTTCAGTCATTGTATCATCTGACAAGTAATTTGTCAAGATCTTTTTCTCGATGGCAGGAGTCGGATACTCTTGCTCAATCGTGATCGGGAAACGCTCGAGCCACGCATCGTCGAGCATCGTAGCAGCAACGTATCGACCGTCGTCGGAGCCGCGACCCTTAGTGTTAGCCGTAACAACCACGTTGAAGCCAGGAGTGGCTGTGACGATCTCGCCAGTCTTCTTCATGAAGTAAGGCTTGCCTTCGAGAATGCCCTGGAGACACATAGCCTTGCCAGGATCAGCGCGGTCAGCTTCGTCGATCAGCAAGAGAGCGCCGATCTCCATCGCGCGAAGGACAGGACCCTTCATGAACTTAGTCTCGCCGTCGATGAGACGGAAGCCGCCGATGAGATCGTCTTCGTCAGTCTCGCGTGACATTTGCACACGGATCATCGGACGCTTGACCTTGGCGCAAACCTGCTCGACCATGAACGTCTTGCCGTTGCCAGAATGACCTGAGATAAACACGGGGAAGAACTGACCAGACGAGATAATCTTCTCGATCATCTTGAACTCGCCAAACGGCACATAGTGCTTGTCCTTAGCCGGAATCTGCGCATAGTCATGCTCGGAAACAACGTTCGGATCGAACTTCTTGGCGCTCACAGGATTCTCGCGACGGATAGGAACGATATCAGCCGCCATGGCTGCAATGGACTTAGAGTCGCCTTCGTATCGAGGCAGACGATACTGTCCGCGATCGTGACGATACTTGGGCTTGTAGAGCCAGTGGTGATCTGCGTTGGCTAGATTGTGCTGACGAGCCAGCTCGACCAGCTCAGCGACAGCCACAACAGCTTCGCTGCCAAATGTATCAGTAGCCAACTCGAGGAACTTGCTTTGATTCGCCTTCAACATGATCGTCTCACCTTTCATCATATATGTATTGTATCACAGGCGTCAGTGGTTGTCAAGTCACATTCGTTCGATAGTCGGTTTGCCAACAAGCCCAGTAGAATTGATAAGGGCTCGCATGAATGCAAAGGCATCCTTGAGATAGCGGAACGTGGCAGACTCGTCCGTGAGCAGTTTATCTTCGCCCTTGAGCGTATATGTTACCTTGAACATTTTGCCTTCTCCTCTACTCTAAGATAAGTATATATGGTCTAGGTTCTATTGTCAAGCGGCAATCTTCTCGATGAATCGAGAAAGAACCATACGAGATCCGCCACGCTTGTTCTGGGCGTTGATGAACGCTTTGGCTAGTTGCCCCTTCTTCAAGTCCTTGGCTTCTTCGAACTTAGCCTGCTGTGCCTGAAGATTCGCGCCACCCTGGATAAGATAGAACTCATGGAAGTTCAGCATCTTAGGGATGATCAGACTTCTTTCTTTCTTATATTTGGCTAAGGTCTTATCATATTGTTCTGCAGGCGTGTATCTTGAGATGGCGTTACGAACTTCGTATGTGTTGTTCGTAATGTAGAAGCCAACGAAGTTAGAATCTGTGGCATCACGAACGATGCGCGCAAACATAGCCGTGACATCCGAATAAGCATTGAAGTTCATTGCTGTCTGCATTCGCGTTTCTTCGTCGATGAAGATGCGCGTGACATTACTCCACGTTGGCATAAGATTCATCATACGTTCGACGCCCTTTGTATCTGTGACGATCGAATGATTGCTCTCGCCATCCGTGATGCAGATGAAATTCATAATCTGCACGTTCTTTTCTTTGCGGAACTTATTGATCAAGTCGCGACACACAAGCAACGAATCATTGAGCGGCGTACCGCCAAGACCAAAGAATCTAAGACCATAAAAGCCAAAGATGCTATCCATCATCGAATTTTGGCCATTGAGCGTAAAGCCGTTCTTGATTGCGAACTCGTTGCTATGATAGTCGAACTTCGAGGCTACCGCAAGAAGAATGCCAATCATTTCGTTGAATTCTTTGAGATTCATCTTCTCGTTGAATAGTTCGAGAAGATCGAACTCTTTGTCGGGGAACACGAAGTCCTTGTTGAGGCGTTGTTGGATTCTGCGCTTCATCTCTCCGCGCGCGCCAGAGCGAGCGAGCTTGGTCTTAGTCCAGACCTGATCATTGCCAGAAATAACGCTGGTGAAGCCATAGAAACGATGCGGGATACCAACGCGGCGGCAGAACATAGCCAACGAGATCAGCTGATCCATCGCGCCACGATAATTCTGCGACATAGAGCCAGACATATCAAGGATCGCAACAACGCCGTGATTCTTGCCAGTAGGCTCAATGGTCAGTCGCTTGAAGATATCATCGTTGAACTTGTAGCTGTGGAGCTTGTTCACGTCGATCACGCCAGTCTTAGCCTGCTTAGAGCGAGAGTAAGCGATAGCCGCTTTCTTCATCTCGAACTCTTTGACCATATAATTGATAGCCGAGTTGTTCTCACGGCGGAACTTGGTAGTCAGCCAGCCACAATAAGATCTGAACAGATACGGATTCTTGGCTCGCGCCAAGTCACTATCCACCAGCTCTAAGACTTCGCGATAGCCATAGGTGAACGGCTCGTATGCTAGATCTTTGGGAAAGTAGATATATTTGAACTCGCGGCTCGAAAGACTAGGATCGAGGAGCTGTTCCATACGTTCGCTCATCGCGCGATCAGTCTTAGCCTCGTCTACATTATCTTCTTGCTCTTTCGTAGTGGCACTATCAATAGAACCGTTGTTGCCAACGCCGTTTTCATCGTGGTCATCAGCTTCGCCTTCGCCTTCGCCGCTATCGTCTTCGATTTCGTCGAATTCTTCGCCTTCTTCACCCAGTTGGGCAAAAGACTCAGAAGTCTGCTCCAGCTCTTCTTCTTTCTTAGCCTTGACATACTCAAGGATATCGCGGGCAAGATTCTCCACGTCTTCGAATGTGATAGTCTGTTCAGCTCGCTGCACGAACATACGTTCTTCTTCACTGAACTTGACGCGAACAATCGTGCCCAATTTGAAGTAGAGATTGATACGATCGATCAGCGATAGGCTGTCAAGATCGTCGTTCTTGATCTCGAAGAAATCGTTCTCGTGCAGCCACTTGTAGCCGTCGATGAAATCGCGGCGCGATCCAGGGAACTTGGTCTTGATCTTGCGCTCGATGCGAGCATCTTCTATGACGTTGAGATAGCCCTGGAATGTATGCGCGATGCGCTTGGACTCTTTTTCTTCTTCTATCTTGTCGATAGCGCCTTTCCATTCCGTGGCGTCAGTATATAGAGCGTGGCCAACCTCATGCAGCGCAAGGAAATGATACAGATACTCTGGCATGTCCTTCCACATAGGAAGAGCCAGGACACGATTCTTCACGTCGAAATAAGCCGTTTTGATGGGCTTGTGTTCGACCATAATATTTTCTGCCGCCAACAATTTAGCCAGCTTATCTAGCGAGCCAGGCTTGATTAGATTCGTGGTGTCAGCCATAGTCATCTCCGTCACTATTTACTAATGATAGCGGGTTGGCGGCGAGTTGTCAAGGGTCAATGCGCCTCAAAATAGCGGATATCCGCTTCCGTGGTATACGGATCCTCAGCTTGGATCTGGCGAATCAGCTCTTCGCGGCGCTCGCGCAAGGCATCGATCTGTTTCAGCAGATGATCAGCCAGCGGATAGGCACCGAATTTCATAGCCATGTCATAATTAGACTCCAGCTCGTCGAGGGTGGTGCGAATCTGATTGATGTTCATTTCGTTACCTTTCATCATATGTTCATTGTAGTAAGTTGGCGGGCAATTGTCAAGCGCCCGTCCAGCGAACGTTCGACAAGGCCTGCAGCACATTGCCACGGGCGAAGTTCTTCGCGGGGGCGCGCCAGCTAGCCGCCTTGAGAATGTCGCCGCGCTTGAACTTGCCATCGTCGTCCAGCATAATGAAAGAATGAACGCCAGTCTGCGGACCGGTGATCACCTTGATGAACTTACGATGGATCTCGTATCGAATCGAGGCGTCGAACTCTTGGATCATTTCAGCGCGAGTGGGTGACATCGGGCTATATCCAGCATAGTCAGCCTTGATGGCTTGAATGTAACGTTCAACGCCAGCCTTGAGGTCAGAAGCGATAGTCATGCCATTTCCTTTCATCATATGTTCATTGTACACGGTGGCAGGCTGGTTGTCAATACCGTTCCGACCACCGATCGTTTTCTTCGTCTTCGTCGAGAAAGAATTCCGCCAGCTGACCCAAGAAAATGATCAGGTCTCTGGTATCGCCCTTCTTAATGTTTTCGCTCGGCCAATCAAAGCCGGCTTTGACCGCCGAAGGCTTGAGCATAAGTATGGCTTCGATCAAGTCGTTGCGGTTGGTTCGGGTCTTGTAACTCATGTGGCTTCCTTTCATCACTTTTTCATTGTATGGGGTATCGGGTTGGTTGTCAAACGAAAAAACCCCCTGTAAAAACAGAGGGTTATAGCTAAGTCACTGATATTATGGGGAAAACTTTTTTGTAAAATCTTGGTTACGATCGTTAAGGATTTTTTAACGCAATAAAGCCGGTAAAGGCATGATTTTGCCAGAACGAATCGACTACCTTGAAGCCGGCGGCTTTACACATATCCACGATTTCCTGCCTGGTGCTAGGCTTAGTCATGTGGCGTAGTTGTCGTTCCTTATCCATAATGTCTTCTGTCGTAAATGTCTTGCGCTTGAAATCGTAGTAGGTAAATGTGCGGATCTCGTGTACGCGCACGTTCTCTGGCATAGTCTTTTCTGCGAACACGAACGCGCCTCCAGGTAGCAAACCGTCGTGAACTTTACTTACAACTTCTTTGCGATCCTTGAACGACATAAACTGTAATGTAAAGATTGAAGTGACATAAGAACAGTTTCTAAAGTCATAGTTTAAGACATCGCCGCGATAGTATGTCAAATTCTCATATTGATTTTCGTCAGCGATGAATCCCTTCCAAAAGTCTTCTTCGATCTCGATACCTTCATAGATGGCGTCTGGAGCAAATGTGTTCTGTGCGATCATGCTCTTAAGCATCTTGCCAGTAGAACAACCAATATCAACGACAGAGGTATTGTTCTCGACGAAATACTGCGAGATGTCAACGACGTCTTGCCAAAGATGACCATATCCACGGATCGATCCGTCAATGTGATTGTCAAAGCCTTCTTCGCGTGTAGCAAACGTGAACTTACCTGTCATGACAATTCCTTGTAGGGCTTCAAAATGTTTTCGTAAATGCAAGTAGAAAGGGCGCACATCATCTTTGGTGCAACCATGCGACCGATGCGTTCAGCCTGCTGATCGAACGTACCAGTCAATTCATAATCATCAGGTAAGCTCATGATACGCTTCATTTCTTTGATTGTCAACTTTCTATTCGCCGCGTAGTGCATAACACCACTGGCGCTTCTTTGCTGACCCATCTGTGTGAGCGTAGGAGATGGCTTGTTGGGAGCTGGTCGTTTCATATTGAAGCAAGACGTCTTACCGTTGACTGGTCCTGGCTTCAATACTTTGTGAGGATTGAAAGGCATTGTTTCCACGAATTTCTTCTGGAAACTATTTTCGCAGAAGTCCAGGAGCATTTGAACTTCTGCTGGATCATTATCGATCCCTTCTATTGCGCTGGCGATTGATACACCATCGCTTGTCGTAGGCATTGGAAATACTCGACTCGCGAGTTGATACTCCTCCAGCCCCAGAGCCGCGAACACATCGTTCCTGACTCCCACGAAGAATGTTCTCATACGACTCTGGGGCACCCCAAACTTCGAAGCATCCATGACTTGATACACCATCTTATAGCCTGGTGTAATGCGTTCGAAGCCTGTTACGAAATCTCTTAGTTTCTCAATAGCAGCTCGGGCTGTGATTCCCTCGACGTTTTCTGCTATAATGACTTTAGGTTGGATATCCTCTGCAATCCTTATATATTCCAGGAACAAGTCTTCAATGTTCTTTACAGTCTTGCCATCGGAATATTTTTTCTCTCTGTTCCAACCTTTCTTCCCTTTACCAGAAGATGAAAATGCAGAACACGGTGGAGATCCATCAAGAATATCAAGCTCGCCTGGATTTAGATTACCGATCTCGAGCAGATCTTTTCCTTTTATATTCTTGATATCTCCAAGGATTACCTTCGTGTCGGGAAAGTTGCGCGAATAGGTAGCCACTGCTTCCTCAACGAACTCGTTGATCGCGACAACTTTCCCGCCTGCAAGCCGATATCCAGTTGAAGATCCGCCACCGCCTGCGAATGTTGAGACCACCGTAAACAGTTCGCGCGCGGACGAGCGTCGCACATCTTCAATAGTATATGGCTGATAGTTGCTCACGCAGTCCTCATTCTTCGTTCAGCTTTGTTCTTGAAGTTCTTCGCTTGTTCTAGATGAAACCGATTAGCTCTTTGCTGGAATGTGATTCCATTGAGATGATCGTACTCGTGCTGAAACACGCGAGCAGTATATCCTTCATAACGTGTAGTGCCAGCTTCTCCATCCCATCCACGATAGCGGACACGAATACCGCGCGATCTTTTGATTTTGATGAACATCCCAGGATACGTCAGACATCCTTCTTCGTATATCACTTTTTCTTCATCGTAGTCTAGGATGATTGGATTGAATACGCCAATGATGCTTGCTGGATCGCTGAAATTGCCAATAACAAAAACGCGAGTCATGATTCCTAGCTGACAAGCAGAAAGACCGACACCTTTGTTGGCTATCATCGTATCGCGCAGAAGCTCGTACAACTCTTTGGCGTTGTAGTGAGTTCCGTCTTCTGTCGTGTATCCCGCTTCAAAGTCAAACTCTGGGCAGATTTGCGAAAGCCTTGGATCGTTACCTTTTAGAAGTTCCATTACACTATCCTACTAAAATTCTTCTGCTTTGTAAAGCGAATAACGTTGCTAAACTTATCGTGTAGAACATCACCCTTATGCGAGATGACAAATATATTCGTTTGTTCCAAATTATGAATGAGCTTCAGAAACTCATCACAGCCATTTGCATCAAGCGACGCGTCGAATACTTCGTCTAGAATCAGAAGATTCGTGTTGGCGCTGTTCTTCATGCGAGCGATTGAACGCCACGTGAAAAGAAGCGCAAGATCGATACGCATCTTTTCGCCTTCACTGAAAGAATCGTAAGTAAAGTCGTCGCGATGGCGCGATAGGATCTTTTCTTCGAACGACTCGTTCAACTCGAACTTCACGAAGAAGTCCATGGCGGCGAGGTATTTATTCACCAAAGTATTGATGACTGGTACATACTGTTTTATGATGCGAGACTTGATGCCGCTATCGCGAAGGATAACAGTAGCAAGATCGAACATTTCACGCTCTTCGAGAATAACATTCTTCTTTCCTAGAAGTGCAGTATAGTCTTCGTTCAATTGTTTGATGACAGATTCGTTGAACGCTTCTGTCTTTTTCTCGGCGTCATTTATTTCTTTAGTCCAAAGAGAGATTTCTTTTTGATGGGTCTTGATGGAAGACTGTAGCTCCCGTAGAACGTTTTGCTTTGCACTAATCTCACGTTGTATCCGCGAGATAGAATCCAACCGATTCTCCGCTTCGCGTAAGTTGTCTTGTAACGACGCGAGCGCGATATCAACATCTGTGATAATCTTTTCTTTCTCATCGATTTTCTCACATTTTATAGTTTCGTCAATATTCTGCGTGCATGTAGGACATTCATCGTTATCGTGATAGAACTTGATAGTTTTGCGCGCATTACTCTTTTTCTTCTCAAGATTAGATTCGAGATTGAGTATCTTTTGAATTCTTGCGCTTACAGTTTCTTTGTCGTCGATTTGCGTAAGAAGATCATTGATTTCAGCTTCAACAGTAGCAGCTTCCGCTTCGTCACGCAGGAACGATGCGTTAGCTGTTTCAATACGCTTACGATATTCATCGATCTTCTCGCTCTTTTCTTGCGCCAAGTCGTTGCGCAACTTCTCTTGCAGTTTGATGCTTTCGCTTGTGTTGGATATATCGTTTTCGTTGAGCTTATATGTTTCGCGATTAGTAGCAACGCGATCTTTGAGCAACAAAGCCATCGAGGAAAAGACGCGGATATCTAACAAATCCTCGATGACTTCGCGTCGCACATTGGTTGTAAGTTGCATGAACGGAACGAAAGAAGAAGATCCCAGGATAACTATCTGGGTGAACGACTTCATGCTCAACTTAAGAATGTTCTTCTCAAGCATTTCCTGATAGTCGCGCATAGCTGCGTCTTGATCGATCAGAGATCCGTCTTCATAGATCTCAAACAGATTTGGCTTGATACCACGCTTGATTATGTACTGATGATCGTGTGTGTTGAACTCAATCTCAACAACAACATCGCGTCCATTGACCGAGTTGATAAGTTGATCTTTCTTGATCTTACGGAATGGCTTGCCATACAAACCAAAACACAATGCGTCGAGCATTGTAGATTTGCCAGCGCCGTTCTCACCAACGATGAGCGTAGAGTCGTTCTCGTTTAGCTTGATTTCTGTAAATGCGTTGCCAGTCGAAAGGAAGTTCTTCCAGCGCACCTTTTTGAAATGAATCATTTATTCCCAATAATATCACAAGGATGATCTTGGTCATCCCATCTGTATCGACCAACAAGATTTAAGAGAAGGCGCGTCTTAGTTTCAGCGCATTCAAATATCTGTACGCCTTGGCGACGTTCAATATAAATGTATTCTTTGCCTTCACGACTTATATAGGTTTCGCCAGCAACGAATGTCATCACTCAGTTTCCATTTGAAGAGCTTCATTATATAACGAACGCATGAGCTTGTCAAGTTTTTCATTATCTACATTAGACTCAATCGTCTTGATATATTTCGACAGAATCGTAAGAGTATCTTCAGCCTCATTCAATAATTCTTGCTCGTCGATAGAATCCATGTTGCGATGATCTTCGACGATAGTAACTTCAATTGGGCTGGCTTCGTAGAGCTTCGTAGTAAACAAATCAAACGTGAACGGATTATCTTTGTTAGATACAATGAGTTTTACGTATGCGCCAGCATACTTACTGAAGTCGCGTTCTAGGATTTCTTCTGTCGTCTTATCTTTATCGTTGTACCACACTTTGCGAAACATCTTGTAAGGATTTTCTATAAACGCCAACTCACGAGTTTCAGTATCGAAGATATGGAATCCCTTAGGGTCATCGTAGTCGCTCCAAGTAAATTCAGCATGACTACCAAGATAATGGATATTCCCACTAGAGGAACGATGATGATAATGACCAGAGCATACCAAATCAAACCTATCAAAAATAGACCGGTCATCACCGTGACTGACAGGACTGCCTCGATACATTTCGAAGCCAGCGATTTCAAGATGTCCCATGCAGATTTGAGCATTGGTCTTCCTTATGAGATTCATCGCGTGTTCACGATTGTCTTCGCAAATCCACGGCATAAACAAAATCTTGACACCATCGAACTCGACTTCCGTCGCTTCTTCATACAGAATGAAGTCGTCTAGATACGCTTCTCTAATGGCGTTGACTGAATTCGTATTCTTGTAATAGGTGTCGTGGTTTCCGAGGGTGAGATGTGGCTTGATGCCTCTTGCGTGTAGAGGTGAAATAAAATCCTCACGCAGGCGTCGCGCTGTATAGATGTTAATGTATTTACGGCGATCAACAAGATCACCGAGATGGATAACAGTAGAGATGCTATTATCATCGATATACGGAAAGAAAACATTATCTAGAAACTTCTTGTTGTTGTCAAGGAACGCAATCTGATCGTTGCGCACACCCCAGTGGGTGTCAGTGATAATAGCAATTTTCATAATGTAATTCTATCACGCTACCTTAGAGTTGTCAATCTTTTTATTGCGCTTGATGTTCTTGCTCGCTTCGAAGTCAGCCATGAACTTTTCCATCTGCTCCTTCGACCACTCGCCATACTTGATATCTGTGTCATGTGATCTATCGCCATCCTGCGATTCAGAAGTCTCACCCATGATATTGGCGTATTCGATAGCGGCATACTTAGTGTAGAGATGCTTCTTCTCTTTCTGAATGCGACGAATGAATGCAAAGTAAATGATCTGCGTAAAATACGCAAACGGATTCTGAGACTTAGCAGGATCGAAGTTATTGATGTAGAGCAAACAGTTCTCGATACCGTCAGAAATCATTTCTTCGCGGAACGTATAGTTTGCAAAGTTCGGACGATAGGCTAAGTGAGTAGCGATCTTCATGATACACTCGCCAATGTAGTGCGGGATACGAGGGTTTTGTTTACCTGTATCTTTAGCTTCGTTGACAAGATTCTTGTATTCTATCATCGCAGCATACAGATCTTTGTTGTTGACGTAGTGTGTCTTCTTCTTAGCAGTCATTAGTGTATGGTTCCTGAACTGTTGTTCGCATTATTGATGATAGCCTGTGATAGCGCGCGACTTACTAAACGACGGGCTTCTTCTTCGCGCATCTGCCTAACGCTTCTAGATTCTTTATTGATAGAGTTTAGATACTTTTCTGCAACTTCGTCATCTACTAACATATACGTCATAATATGCGACTTGTCAAGTCTTATCTTCTCAGTCATCATATTTTCGAATGGAATCCATCGCATGATGGCTGTAGTCACAACCATATTGGAAGGAGACTGCATGGCTTCTACTCTGTATGGCTGAGTGACATATAAGCAATCTGGCTCATCGCCAACAAGCATGCAAAGTAGATCTTCGCCATTATTCAGTTTCAGAAAATAAACTTCGCCTTCCTGTTGCATCATCACTCCTTAGCTTGATAGCGTGCAGTTCATAAGGAAACCCTTCGCTATTATACATCTTGACACGTTCAATAAGATGATTGAGAGTATAGTTTTTCTTATTGCTGTGTGACAGATTATCAGCGATATCAAATAGTGTGCAAGTATTCTTTACGTCTGAAATGCGAAGTCCACGACCAATAGATTGCAGCGTTCTAATACGACTCTTCGTTGGGCTTGCGAATATGACGTTGTGTAGGTTTCTGATATTTATACCCGTCGAGAATGTGCCGTAAGATGCGACGATTATAGCATCAGTTTCTTTCTCTACGATACTGCGAATCTCTTCGCGTTCTTCACCGTCAACGCCGCCATGCACGAAAAACACTTTACGATTCTCAGCTTTGTTGTTTATCAGATCGTAGAGAACTTGTCCATGCTTCTCGACGTATGCGTAGAGTATCAGCGTATTACCTTTGAGCGATAGCGCAAGATTACGGATAAATGTGTTGCGCGGCGGAAACGAGATTATATGCTCGACTTCTTCCTGATAGCTGCATCCAGCTAGTCGCTTGCATTCTTCGATAGGATGATTGAGCGTAAGAACTTTCACTTTGAGCTGTGCGAGTTTACCCGTATCAATAAGTTCTTTCGTATCGATGATCTTATGCGTAGGACCAAACAATCCTGTTAGTACAAGCTCGTTGACCTGCGATCCATCCAGTGTACCAGTAAGACCAAAACGATATTTCGTGTTAGTCATATTAGTCATGATCTTTGTAAGAGACTGCGCTTTGAACAGATGCGCTTCGTCACCTATGATTAGATCAAACGAATCAAAATACGATTTAGGAAGTTCATAAACCGATTGCCATGTTGAGATGGTAACAGGCTTATTAGATGCTTTGTCTTGTCCACCAAATACAGTATGAACGTTAGCATCGACATCAAAACCGTAATCAGCAAAATCGGAACGTAGCTGATGAACAAGAGAAATAGTCGGAACAAGTATAAGAGCACGACCAGCATAATAACGAACCAATGAGTAGATGATTAGTGACTTACCACTAGCAGTAGGAGAAATGAGAATACCGCGATTGTTCCTAATCGCCAGAGCAAGTGCGCGTATTTGATGCTCGTGAGCTTCGAATGGTAGATTGAGTGATTGTGTGAACTCTTTTGCTTCTGCAAGAGAATATTCCTCTGTTTCTATTAAATTGGAATCAACTTCGATGGAGTAGTCGCGTTCTTCGCAGAATTGCTTGATCTCGTTAGCCAGTCCTGCATACGTTTGCATGTTGCGTGAGTTGAGCAAACGAATCTTTCCATCCCACACACGCGACTTATATTTTGGTGAGAACTTAGCTCCAGGCACTTCAAAAGTTAAATGTTCCGCGAGCTCGCGCGCGATACCCATATCGCCGTCTACGCGAAGCCATGCTTCATTTACTTTTGTGAGCTTTAGGTCAGAATCCATTCGTGAACTTTCGCCACTCAATCGCAGACTTGATATCGTATCCGCGCTTGTGAATGCACTTCATAATTTCTACGATCACTTCAACCTTTTCTTCGAGCAACGCTATCCGTTCATCCATCTTGATAAGATCGCGGTCTGAATCTATGTAGCCCTGAACTTCGTTCTTCAGGACTTTGTTAAGAAATGGCTCGCGCCCAATACGTTCGAGATCTTGTGGATTGTTTAGATTGCCAAGATAATAATCACGGAGCGTGCTATAATGTGACTTCTTCTTAATCATGATCGCGCGCAATTGACTGCGCGTTTCGCTCAGTAGGCGATTGTATTTGGCGTGTAATGAGGATATGTTAAGAGAGTCGGCGTCCAAGTTAAGATCATCGTACTTGGCGTCTTTTTCCCACATTTCATAAAGTTCTTCAAGGGTCATTTTATAATTCTACTACAGATTAAGCCAGTTGTCAAGAATAAAAATATCTTGACAAGCAAACAGTTTGGCCAAATAATTTGAATGTGTTCAAGCGATCATATTACGTTTCTAAAACGTAACGGCGATATCTAAATGTGGCTGTAGCTTCGAGATATTCTAACGTGGTGTTAGTCGTATCAAAAGTAAGCTCTGTCAATCCAATTGGAAACAGATCATAAAAGAAAACATTTTTATTGAGATTCTTGTTACTTGTCAATATCGACAGTACGCCGTCAGAAACGAAAGTCATAGCTGTTCCTATTCCACGATACATAGGAACTTCACTTCTAATCTGCTTTGATAGGTTAGTGGTTTGTTCGAGGCTTTCAGGATGTCCTAGTCCTTCAATCCAGGACTGAATCTCAAAGTAATTTCTAAGATCCTCGTCAACTTTAAATCTAATTGTCAGCGGATCATATGTAATTCTATCCCCAGGACGAGGAACAAATGCAAATGGCGTAGGAGATTCAATCGCGACCATAGAAACGGAAGGGAGCGTTACGGTCTGACAGAAATAATTAACGCCAGGCAATCTCTTGATCGCAAAACGAAATCCGTTTTGACCAAGGAAATTGATATTAGTAGGTTGATTGTCTAATGCTGACATATCACTATTTAGTCAAAAAAAAGGGAGAGCCGAAGCTCTCCCAGTTTGCGGCTTGAAACCGTCTTCTTATTACATAAGGTTCGTAACAGCAACGAAGCGATAGTAGAGGTTCGCCTTTGCGTCGCCGAACGAGCCGATCGTGCCGTCTGCAGTCGACGTTGCGAATGGGTTTGCAACCATGCCGTAACGTGTCTTGAAGCCGATCTTTGGCTGGAACGTATCCTGACCAACGGCGCGAACCATCTGGAGAGGAACGTATGGGCAGTAGAACAGACCGGCGTCGAAAGCTGAAGAGCCCTTATAGCCGAGTGTGAAGTACTGCTTGCCAGAAGACGATGTGAAGTATGGGTCGATATAGACCTTGATACGTCCATTGAGAACACCAGCGAAGGTGTTGCCCGTGTCGTCGACGTTGAGGTTGTTAGCAAGAGCTGGGGTGTAGTCCAGAACGCCTGCCATCTGAAGAGCTGATGCAACGTCCGATCCGCAGATCAGAACGTTACCCTTGCCGCGGCGGGTTGCCTTAGCAATCTGGTTAGCTTCGCGCTCGATCTGGAACAGAAGTCCCTTGAACTTCTCAACCATCCAACGACCGTTTGAGTCAACGTCGAGGTTAAACGTACCAGCAGTTGTTACGTTTTCCTGAGCGCCAGCCGAAGCGGTGTAGTTGATTGTACGAACAACTTCTCTGTTGATTTCCGAAAGGATTTCAGCAGCGAGGATGTTGGAGAGCTCGGTCTCAGCGTCGAGGCCGTGGATAGCCTTGAGATCCTGAGCGAGTTCCATCGTGTACTCAGCCTTCAGAGCACGCGATACGGCTGTAACAGCAACCTTCTCGATCGAGAAAGCCATTTCCTGGAAGCCGTTAGCAGCTCCGTCGCCGAGAGCTTCAGCAGCGGAACGTGACATACCGGTCGAAACGGTATAGCCAGAAGCGCCAGCCTTTACACGACCCGTTGGATCGCTGCCGTCCTGAACACGTCCGGTTGAAGAGTTAGCAACAACCTTACGTGAAGCTGTGTTACCAGCAGCAGAAGCAGAGAAGGTTGTGTTAGCTTCGTTGAAGAGAGCTTCCGAACCACCCTGTGTGCTGTAACGTGAACGCATTGCGAAGATCAGGCCTGTTGGACCTGTCATTGGCTGAACGCCGCAGATATCGTATGCGATCAGGTTTGGCATGGAACGACGAACCAGCGAGATGAGAACTGGATCGAACGTGTCGATCGAGCCGTCACCTGCTGTGGATGACGAAGCACCCATAGCGTTGATTGGAGCAGCTTCGCCCAGGAGACCTGGAGCGCGATATCCGCCCGAACCGAATGAATCTTCACGAGCAGCCTTCTCCTGATTCTCAAGGAGCTGAGCCACTACGCTACGACGATGAACGTCCTTAATGGGAGCCAGATCAGGATGTTCCAGGACTGGCTGCCACTTCTTCTGAATTGTCTCGTTCAGAGATTGCATTTTCTTATTTCTCCTAATTTACCTATTACTTCTTGATTCCGCGAGCGATCGCGTTCATATAAGCAGCCATTTCAACTGGAACCTGTTTTTCAGCGACGTCGTCGCCCACTGGTTCCTCATCGAGAGTTACGCTTTCAGACAAAGTCCCGGCCGAAGACTTTGAAGGGAAGTAGCTCTCACGAAGAGTTCCAACCTTCTTCTTGAATGATTCAACATCCTCGAAGTCGATGGACTCAGAAAGTGAAGACAGCTTTGCAACTTGCGTATCTGTCAGGCCTTCTGAAACTTCTGCGAACGCGAGTGAGCGTTCGAATTCCTTGATGCGAGCAGTAAGCTCAACATTCTTCTCGATTTCTTCGTTGATTGCAGACTCGAGAACTTCTACCTGAGAAGCAAGCTCTTCTGCAACGTCAACGGCGTCGTCTGGAATGTCGATGTAGTGCTCTTCGAACAGACCCTTCAGTCCGTTCATGAACGACTCAACGATCTCAGCCTTAAGACCGCGCTCGATAGCAACGGCGTTGTTTTCCATCCACTGCTCAACAACATAATCGAGATATGTGTCGATGCGCTCAACGAGTTCTTCGTTGATCGTTGTGGTTTCTTCGCTGATAGTAGCCTGAACTTGCTCGTCGAGAGCTTCGATCTGCTCGTTTACCTTGGAAAGAACAGCAGCTTCGAATACCTGAGTAGCCTTAGCGATGAACTCTTCGGAAACGTCGGCACCAGCAAAGATAGCCTTGATATCTTCGGTTACGTCGATATCCTCGGCTGTCAGCTTTGCGAGCTTCATTTCTGTCTCCTCAGCAACGCGGCCCTTTGGACTAACAGATGAACCCTGCATTGGATTTGTCTTGTCGCCCTTGAATGAATCATAAGCGGCTGATACTTCCGCCTTCTTCATGCCGGTAAGAGCCTGAACCATTGCATTGATCATTCCGACCTTTGTATATGGCTTGATTCCAGAGCCCTGTGTCATTGGGCCTGACTTCTCACCCTGCTGGGCAACACCACCAGGAACTGCGGCCTGAACTCCAGTAGGGTCAGCGACCTCAGCGTCAACGCCGTAGCTCGCCTTCTTTGCTTCTTGCATGTCGAGCTTTTCGACATTTGTGTCCTGAACTGACATATTAATATTCTCCCTCAGGGTTGTAGAAGATTCTTCTAGTTTATTTATAAAAATGACGCCATTTAGAGTTTCTTGAGGAACTTATTAAACGCATTGAGCAGAATTGCTTCACGCTCCTCGCGAGTGCTATATCCCTCGTTAATCTCTGCCTTGATTCGAGCAACGTCCTTTTCTACGAGGATGCCGTTGTCCCAAACCCACTCTTTACCTTCCATGATTCCATTAGCGAGTGCTGCTGGGGCCGATGGATCGGCAACGATATCTGCAGCCGTAGCAAGATAGAAGTCTTTCTGTACTTCCATCAGATCGCCTCTCTTAACGAGCGATCCCATGCCACGAGAAGAGAACCCGAGTTTGGCTCCTTCTTTCATCAGATTCTTTACGATGTTTCCGTACGGTGTGTCCATGATCTTAACGCGGCCGACGAAATTATCGCCTTCCTGACGCAGTGACTTGATCATGTGTGAAACGCGCTCGAGATTGATGGTTGGTCCTTGTGGATGACCAAGCTCGCCGTAAGCGCGGTTCTGCTCAACGAACTCACGATTGTAACGTGAAACTTCGTTGGCTAGTGTTTCGGTAGGATACATACGACCATTTTTGTTCTTGAGATTACCCTGCATCAGGATACCTTCAAGAAAATACTGTTTCTCACCTGCTTCATTAGATTCTGTGATGATCTGTATGTTTTCGTTAACTTCGCAGATGAGTTTCATTAGTATTGCGAGCCTCCGGCAATAGAAACGGTTTTATGCAACTTGAGAACAAGTGTTGCGGGACCAGTTCCAACTTTTGTTACAACAACATTTGAAGTCGCTTCTGCGTCGCCATTGTCGATGAGACGTGAATCAGAAAAATCCATAACGTGCTGACCGTCTGTTAACAGCAGAATTGTGTTTGAGCCGCGCTGAACTACCCAGTGTACGTTGTTACCGCAAGACCACTCAGCTGAAACAATGTTCATACGAGTGACGTTTTCGCCTGCGGAATTAGCACCAATTGTAGCTGTTGGATGATTTCTTTTAATGAAACCACTAGCGTTGAACTTGGCGATGAACCATCCGCCTTTAACGTGCTTGTTTACAATTCCTTCTGCAGCCATTATTCATCTCCGAGTGATTCTACAACGAAGTCAAGAATCTTCTCAAAAGAATCTGCGCTTTCGTTGACGGCTGCACGGAATACTTCGCGATTGCCTGTATTCAGATTTTCATAAACCTGATGGAGAGCATCCCAAGTATCTTGATTGATTTCGATTGCATCCCCGTTCAGCAGATCAATATAAACGATGTCTTCGTCAGACTCGCTGATTACTGGCTGATTAACGAAGAGTGATTCTTTGAACGCTTGAACTGAAGAAGGAGACTGACGTACTGGCTTCATATCGCCTTGTGTCTTGTCAGCGCGTGTCAGTGGCGTCTTGCTGCCTTTGAATCCAGATTGATCCTTAAGATCGGAAGTTCCCTGCTTGATAGGAGAGCGATCGCCGTTCTCTGGTTGATGCTCAGCTTGCTTGGTCTCACCACCCTTGCTTGATACAGGATAATCTTTTACTTCGCGAGTATGCGCATCAGCAAAATCAACTTCTCCCTGAGCGCGCGGTCTAAGAGCGGCCGCTTCAGGATTTGCTTTGTCTAGAGCCTCACGCAGTTGTCTGAACGTCTTCATCTGAAATATTCTCCTGTTCTGCGGGCTCTTCTGCCTGAGAATTAAACATGGAAGAAGCGATCTCGATCTTTCTCAGCTCGAGGGCGTCTTGAATCTTTGTTGCTATAGCAGCACCAATGGCGTCACGAAACTCCGCGGCGTTCTCGTTTGATGCGGCTTGAATAGCAGTGTAAATATGTTCCATTATGATACCTCAACTTGTGATTCTATTTATAAAAAACATCTTGTTAAAAGAAGGTTAGGAATCCTTGCTCTCTTACAAAATTCCATCCGTTCGAAGTTTCAGACCCAAAACCAGCTAGATCTGTTGCATCATCGTTGTAAAATAGTGCGGTCGCAGGAATAGCTTCTTTAGGAGAATTACGAACATAAACTGAAGACCGCACGCTTCCTGGTGTTACAGAAGTATTAGGTGTAGCAACTACATTATAATTGTTTATTTTAATGTGACGTACATTTTGCGGCGTTGTATTAGCAACTACAATCTTAGCGTACCAACCACCTTCAATTGGATCTGATACAACGTCAGCTGTGCTATCTACAATAATTGGATTTGCTGTATTCGCTCCAGATATTTCAAATTTATTAGTTAAAATGAATGTGCTGTTTCTATTAAAACTAATTGTTGCATTATAGGCCGTATTTTTGATGCTATAGAAAGTAGCAGTTTTTGATCCACCTACAACACTTCTAGAGCGAACAGTTAGCGTACCAGCACCGGCCTGATTCAACGTAGAAAAAATGTTTCCATTAGCTGTGAACGTCTTAGCAGAAGCAGAAGTCATATTAATTGTACCAAGACCAGAATATGTGATGTTGCTGCCATCTGCCAAAAATGCTGAAGCTCCGCTTCCAACAACTGTTATCTGACCGTTGGTGCCATGATTGATTGTTCTCGAAGCAGTTCCAGAAGCAGTAAACGTTCCTATTGTAAACGTGTATCCATTCAATACAAGATTGCCGGATGTGTATGTTGTTAGGCGTGTTGAACCAACTGTAACCGCGCTCCCTAAAGAATAAGATCCTGTACCGCTGAATGTTACAGGTTTATCAATAGTTTCGCCGTTGGTAGTAATTGTTTGCGTTCCAGTACCAGCGAATGTTAATGTGCCGCTGCTTCCACCGGTAAATGTAACATTGCTGCTTCCTTCAAAAATAAAATTGCCATATACTGTAAGATTTTCTGTTATTGAACTGAATGTATAAGCCTTGTCTTTAAATGTGATATTTTTAACGCCATTCCCCGATGTTATAGTGAAAGTTCCATCCGTTAAATCGATTACAAAACTAGTAGAATTAGATTGTGTCAATCCAGTCGAACCTGGAGAGATCTGTCTGGTATTTGTTGAACCAGATCCATATAGTTCTACTGTAAGATCAGTGATAGTTAGATTTGTAGCAACCGCAGTATTCCAAACGTTTGTAGTGCTTGAAATATTGTATGTGTTTTTCCAAACACCGCCAGTTGAAGTTATGCCTCTTACGCCAGTACCGCCTCCGCTAAATGTTCCAGCAGTTTGAACAATATTGTAATTGCCCATAACAATAGTTCCGGTTGTTAATGTAATAGAACAACCGTTTCCAGATGTGCCACAAGTAAATTGATCTTGCAAAGTATATTGTGCAGTACCGCTAAAAGTTATGTTACTCCAGTTAACATTTTTACCATTGGTTGTGATATACTGATACGTTTGCCCATTTGCTACAGTCCCTGCAAATGTTAATGTTGTGCCAGTAGAATGATTTATACTCATTCCGCTTGATATTATTAGATTACCATATATCGTAAGGGTGTCTGTACTCCATGTAGTAGTACTTCCAGTGAAATCAAGAGTTCGAACGTAACCTTGAATATTATGTACGCCTGTTGTTGAAGAAGTGATATACAAATCAACAGAATTTGTTTCAGTAGCACCTGAAGTATCACCATGGAAAAATATTATTCCAGGAGTATCTGTATATTCTACTCTTCTGTTACCAGATACAGTAAAGTTGGTTAATGTAGATCCGTCCCATTCTCTATTTGATGGTTGTCCCACACTTCCAGTAAGAACAATTTTTCCACTAGTACCAAAAGCAATACTTCTAGCCGTTGAGCCAGTAAATGTAAACGACGGTGTTGTTAATGTTTTATCGTTAAGAGTAATAGTTCCTGCTGTTAAAATAGTATATAATGTAGCAGTATAATTATCTTGCAACGTCCATCCACCACCAACACCGTTAAATTCAACTTCTAATAACGAAGTGCCATTTGTAGTGATTGTTTTTCCAGTAGATGTACTTGCAAATACTAATTTTCCAGATATAGTTTCTATGCCAGTAAACGAAAAATTAGTAGAAGGAATATAAAAATCGCCATAGACATTAATTATAGCACCTGAGCCATATATTGTTAATGTCATTGCGCGATCTAAACCGGAAGCTGTAAAATTTCTACAATTTACAGTAACACCTGTTCCAGTTAAAATATCAAATGCAGATCCGCTATCTGATCCTGCGTCAAAATATACATCAGTGTATTGATCTGGATAATATCCTGCGCTGCTTCCTCCAGAGAAATAAGACCAATTGGTAGTGCTTGAGTTGTTCCATGTTCCACTACCACCAATCCAATACAATGGTGGATTGTAGAAATATAGATTTGTGTTGTTGCTGGTGTTAGTTGAGTTTGGTCCCATGTACCAAGTATCAACTGGGCTGCCTGTGATATCTCTTACAGTCACATAGTTTGTGCGAACTTTAGATGATCCAGCATAAACTAACGTGGCTGCAACACCAGCAGTTGTAGTATCTAGCGTAGAAACATCGCCTGAGTTATTTGCAAAAGAAAATGTGCTGAATGTATTTGTTGTTCCAGCTTCAAATCTTAGATTACCACCAGAAGTAATAGTTAACGTGTTAAATGTGTTACTTCCATATATGTCAAATCTATTTGAAGATGATGAAGTTGTAAGATTATTATATGTTAATCCACCACCTCTAAACTCAACCGTAGTAGTTGAAGCATGAGTTGAAGAAATATTGGCTGTACCTTTTATAAAAGTAAGATTTGTCGTAGTTGTAGTATTCCAAATGGCACCAGTACCATTTAAAGTCCATGTTCCGGAACCCATATTAACAGTTCGAACATTGCTGTTATTGCTGGCAAAAACTCTGCATGTAATATTGTACGAACCAGCTTCAAATGTGCCGTTTGTAACAGTTAAAGCCGCAGTGGTGGCACCACTTCCAAGATTTAAATTGCTTGCTGCTTGGAAAGTTCCTCCAACACCATCAATAACTAAACTAAAATCATGTCCTGCAGCAGGAGAATTAAGACTTATAGTTTTAGTTCCGCTTGTAGCTGCAAGATTGAATACTCCACCGGATGCTATTCTTCCATTACTTGCACAAGTAAAATTGCCATAAACATAGATTGGATTTGTTGTAGTAGGTTGAATTCTAGTTAAAGTATCAGATGAATTGTGAGTTAAATTTCTAACTTTACTTAATGAAACCAATTCTACTAATCCGCTACCAGTAGCAGTAACAGTTAAATCTGGCGTATTACTTTCTATTGTTCCACCAGCAGTGCTTCCAAAAATGTATTGTCTTGAGTTTGATGAAGAACCAGTAATTTCAATAGTAGGATTTCCTGTTAAAGTAAAATTCGTAACTGTAGCACAGTTAACAACTGCTGCAGCAGTAGTGTTAAACAAAACAAGTTTTCCAGAAGTACCAAAATCAATTTCTCTTACATTTGAATTGTTTGAACTAAATTGACTAATAGTCATTGTATATTCATTTAAATCAAGCGTACCGTTAGTTAACGTAACATTGTTTGATAATTCTAATGAAGTATATGCGTCTAACAATTGAACTATAGTTCCAGTTCCGTCAATTGTCATTCTAAATTGAATAGTTTTTCCATTTGTTGTAACTGTTTGTGTACCGCTAGGTTTAGAAAATGTTAACGTTCCATTATTAAAAGTTGGATTTGTGCCAGCTATTACAAGATTACCATACAATCTTGCCGCTGTTGATATATTAACAGTCGCTCCAACAAGATTTTCAACTGTTAAATTATTAAATGAATTAGTTATTACAGCAGTAGCTGTTCCTGCTGGATTAATTCTAAGATTTGGCGCAGAAGCTTGAATAGCATTACTTCCGTTAAGATTAATTGTAACTGCACCGCCGGTACCATTAAATTCAAATAAAGGATCAGAACCAAGATAACTAAGATTTGTAGCAGTGTTTAAATTTAACGCAGAATTACCAGAAATGCTTAATGTTAACACTATTTTTGATACTGATCCAAAATCAATTACTTTTGCGTTACTTCCGGAAGCTTCAAAAGTACCAAATATGGTCATATTATATTCGTTTAGATCAATAGTTCCTGATGTAAGAGTTACTACTCTTATCGTAGAAGTGCCAACGCTCATATTATCTAGAAGTTGCCAAGTTCCACCAACGCCATTAAACGTGATTGGAAAATCAATTACTTCGCCATTTGTAGTAATCGTGTGCGTACCACTAGTTGCTGCGAAAGTTGTTACTAGAGCACCAGCAGTCAATGTTGGGCTTGTTCCACCAATAGTTAGATCACCATAAATTGATCTTGTTCCATTACTCAAAGTAATATTAGAACTATTGTCAATTGTAAAATCTTTAATATTACCTGTAACAGCAATTGTTGCTGCTGCGACAGGCGACAATTGAAGATTTATCAAACTAGAAGTTGAAGTTACAGTTAACGGTCCTACTCCAGAACCTGTAACTTGAAACAATGGATTTGTACCAGTAACAGTTAAATTGGTTTCTGTTGTCATAGTACAAAGTGTTGTCGTAGTTGCTCCTGTAGCTGAAAGAACAATTTTACCAGTAGTGCCAAACGCAATCGTTCTGGCATTTGAATTGCTTGATGAAAATTGACCAAAAATTGTAAACGTAAATCCATTTAGATCAAGAGTGCCATTTGTAAGAGTAACAGTTCTTACTGTAGATGTTCCAACGCTCAGAGCATCTTGCAATTGCCACGTTCCACCAACACCACTGAATGTTAGCGGAAAATCAATCACATCACCGTTTGTTGTAATCGTTTTAATACCACTAGTAGCTGCGAATGTTGTTACAAGTGCGCCTCCAGCTAAAACAGGCGTTGTGCCAGAGATAGTAAGATTACCATAAAGTGTTCTGGTACCATTATTAAGAGTTATATCAAAGTTATCTATGGTAAGATTGCGAATAGAACCAGTTAATGTAACAGCTGTTGTTGTTGCGCTTGAGAGTTGAACGTTAATTGATCCAGACTCTGAATGAGCGCCAAATGACATAGTAGCTGTGCTACCAGTTGCAGTCAATTGAACTAGTGGATTTGTTCCTAAAACTGAAAAATTAGTAGCTGTTCCGGTATTCCAAATCGTAGTTCCTGACAAAGTAAGAATAATTTTAGATGCGCTACCAAAGTCTATTGTTCTTGTGTTAGAGTTAGAAGAAGTAAACAAACCATAAATTGTCAAATTGTATTCATTAAGATCAAGTGTGCCTTGAATAAATGTTACAGTTCTAGAAGTTGCAATACCAATATTAAGATTGTTTGCTAATTGCACTGTTCCTGTACCATAAAAATTAAACTGTACAGGGCAATCCATGGTGTTGCTATTATTGCCGTTTAGATTGATAATGTGAGTAGTGGGAATTCCAGAAAAATACATAATTTGAGCGTTAAAGTTTATCGTTGGGTTTGTTCCATTGACGATAAAATTACCGCCTATCACCATAGGACCATTAAAATTGAATGTGATGCTGTTGTTTTCGATTGTTAAATTACCAAACGACTGACCATCAGCAACTGCACCAAAATTAATTGTTCCTGCAGTTGCAGCAATTTCCCAATTAATATAAGATGCGCTTCTATCGCCTACAGCTCTTGCTGGATCATATCTTCTGGTAGTTGCAGCATTGCTACCTAATACACGAACAGTAATATTACCATCAGTAGTATTGCCTGTGTTTACGTTTCCATCAAAAACAGTAGCAGTTGTATCAAGAGTAAGAATAATTCTATTTGTAGTTCCACCAGTGTTCTGAAGTCTGATACCACCAGCAGTTTGATTCCATGTTCCGTACAGAGTAAAATCATAACCCATCAAGTCAAATGTGCCATTCGACATTGTAACAGCACGAGAAGTAGATGTACCAACTGTTAACGCACCAGTTAATTGCCAAGTACCACCAACTCCATTAAATGTTAATGGGAAATCTAATGTTTTTCCACTGGTTGTAATTGTTTTCGTACCACTAGTTGCTGCAAACGTCCACGCATTAGCACCCGCAGTTAATGTTGGTGTTGTTCCGTTGATAGTTAAATTGCCGTAAATGGTAATTGCTATATTTGATATTGTAATGCTATTATTGGCGATAATAAGATTTCTTACAGTATTACTTGCAGTAAAAGAAACTGTACCAGCCGTATTCAATAAACTAAAACTTATTGAATTAGCTTCAGATAATGCTCCAGCACTAATAGTTTTCGTAGTAGCTCCACCACCCGTTAATTCAACTAATGGCGTACCACTAACTGTTAAATTCGTTACTGTTCCCGTATTCCAAACCGTTGCAGTAGAAGCAGATGTGACTACTATTTTGCCGGTGCCAAAATTGATTGATCTAGTATTGCTGTTACTACTTGCAAAGTTATCACAAGTGAATGTGTACGATCCTAGTGCAAGAGTACCGTTTGTTAACGTAGCTGCGCCTGTGATTGTAGCTGCATCTTGTAAAGTCCAAGTGCCACCTACACCGTCAAATGTAAACGCAGTAAACGATTTACCATTCGTTGTAATAGTTTCAGTTGAAGTACCAGCAAATGTAATTGTGCCAGTATAACTTTGCGTGAAGTTAGTCGCAGGAACAGAAAAATTACCATAAACGGACATGGCTCCAGAGCCACTCCATGTCATAGTTTGATCTAATCCTGAAGCTGTTAAATTGTCGCAAACTGCTCCTGCGTTGATTGTAACAGTAAATGGCGCAGATGAATCAGAACCAGAGTCAAAAACAACTTTAGTTCCAGATTTAGGTGCTCCTACTCCACCAGTTCCGCCAGAAGACGTTGCCCAATTTGTGGTGGTAGTGCTATCCCATGTTCCAGATCCACCAACCCAGTATAACTGATCAGCATCTAATTGTAAAACAGAAATTGTGACTTCGTCTGCGCCTGTAGTTGTTGAAGCAGTTTCCGATAGATAATCTAAGTTAATATAAGAAGTTGTTCCGGAAGAATGTAAATAAAGACCACCAATTCTGCTTGCGTGAGTAGAACCATTTACAGACTCTTGAACAGATTCAAGCCACGTTACTGGACTTGGAGAAGCACTTGTTATGAATCTATATTGATTAGACAGTGTTGTGTTATTGCCGTCAATAGTGGCAGTTCCAATAACAAGACAGTTTAAGTTGCTAGGAAGAAAAATAGGAGCGAATGAAGTTTTAGTAGTGTACGATGTGCTTGTAGTCGTAGTTCTCGTCGTATCTGTTTTAATAGTTGCGAAAGAAAATTCATCTAGACGCAAAGCCAAAAGTTTTGCATTACGACAGTTAACAGTATTTCCATTGATATTAGAAGAATACTGCATCGTAATGCTTTGAGAAGATGCAGCCAAATTACCAACAGACGCTTGTAGCAAATTAGAAATATAATTTGTTTGATCGTTAGGTCTATTTGCAGATGCGCTGTAAGCAACACTATTATGTGTTATTTGCGTATTTACGATTGTACCGGATGAAGTAGTTCTTAATTCACACTGACCAAGAATAAGATAATTACCTGCTGATGCTGGCGTAAATGTAAGCGTCGTTGCAGTTTGTAAAGTTGTGCTAGTTGTAGTGGCGTCTGCAGTGTTTTCTACATATTGATCGGCCGAACTTAATTTAATCGCAATAAGTCTAGCATTTCTTATTGATGCTGTTCCACCTGCGTTTTCAGTAGAAAAGTTTAGAGTTATAGATTGGCTTGTTGGAGAAGCACCAAATGCTTCAATATCAAATCCTGATACAGCAAATATATCTGTTGTATCTTGAGGTTCAATATTCATACTACAAACAGCTGTTCCTGCGTTATTTTTTAGATTAACGCGCGTGTCGTATGCAGTGCTACCATTACCAACTTCACAATTCCAAATGTACGCATATGTACTGTTTGCATCTGGAGTAAATGTAAGTGTAACTTTTGTAGTATCAGTTGTAGAAGTGCTAGTAGAAGTAGTTGTACTTTCAGCTGAATGATACTTACGACCTTTAGTGCCCGTAATTGGCTCTAACGCCAAATACAGCAAAGTTGTATTGTAGTTGCCTGTTGTAGTAGCACCGTCTCTTCTATACTGAACATTTGTAGTAGATTGCCCAATACCACTAGTTCTTACATATACACCGGCGTTTCTTGATACTGCTCGTCCAGTTCCGGAACCAAGAGTCGTATTGGTGATATCCGATTCAGCCCACGTTACACCATCGGTCTGCCAACGGAAATGGGCTTGTATAGATGCGCTTGTTGTGGTATAATGCGCACAACCAAGAATCATATAGTTGTATTTTTGCAGATCTAATGTGCCGGTTGTTTCGGCTGTAGCGTATGATGTACTTGTAGTAGTCGTATTGTTGCTGTTGTTAATGCCAATATTTGAATAATCAAACTCGTCCATTCTTAGAGCAAGAATTTTAGCATTGCGACAGCTTACTGTATTACCGCCATAAGAATTAAATTCATACTTGATATTGCATGATCCACTCAACGAGGTAGAATAACTTACAGACATATTAGGAATAAAATCTGTAACTAGTGAAACTAGCTCTGCAGAGTTGTATGAAAGAACATCGTTAATGGTTACACGATAGCGCCCTGCGCCACCATTGCTACCGCTGTTTTGTTCGCAATAACCGAGTACCGCATAGAATCCGGCTGATGCTGGCGTAAATGTAGCTGTTGTTGCGGCTGTAAATACAGAAGTCGACGAACTCGTAGAAGTTCCTGTATTCTCAGAATAAACGTCTGCGCTCGTTAGCTTAATAGCAACGATTCTTGCGTTCTTAATGCTGGCTGTAATGGTGCCTTCTGAAGAATAGGTTAGCGTGATGCTTTGACTAGTTGGTGAAGAACCAAATGTTTCAATTGCAAAACCAGAGTAAGGAATAAAATCATTAGCATCGTTATTTTGATGATTACCATTGCAGAGAACTGTTCCTGCGTTGTTTTTTAATTTTACGCGAACATCATAGTTAGTAGCGCCGCCTGCTTGGCATGACCAAATGTACGCATATGTACTGTTCGCATCTGGAGTAAATGTGAGTGTGACTTTCGTCTGATCAGACGTTGAAGTAGTGCTTGATGTACCAGTGCTTTCAGCGGATGCGTATTTACGAGCGGCCATTTATTATTTCCAATTACTCAGTAGGCGTTTCTTCTTCCACGGGAACAGGAGGATTCATAATCATATTTAACCATTTATCAAACCTTTCCTGTTTCATTATTTCAATTTGCTCGTCTGTATAAGAATGATTTTCAGGCAAATGCAATGCGTCAGAATATGAATACACGCCGTCTTCGCTTGTTTTAGTAAAATTGATTTTAATAAAACCTTCCATGTCAATCCTCTATTAAGTTTCTTGTGCCACTGCGATAACATCCCAACGAGAATCTGTTGAGTTATAAACACAACCAATATATGTTGTTTTAGTAGCAACAGTAGTAGTTGGCAATGTTACACCTATTGCTCTAAACGAGTTTGTTGTTCCAGTCGTCCATGAAATTGTTCTGGCTGTACCATTGTCTTTGAGCCTAAACATAATCTTTTGACCGTTGCTTGGCGAACCAGAATCTGCATTAATTGTAGTTGTTGCTGCTACCGCAGTTAATTGATATTGTTCGTAGTTATTACTATTCCACGATAATGTAGATTGCGATGTATTGCTGAATACTCTAGGAACGTATAGAGAATTATCATTACCCCAATAGACTGATGTTCCATTTGTCTTGAGAACTTTACCAGAAGTGCCAAGAGATCCGTTGGCGATAATACCAGAAACAGTTGCGTTTCCAGTTACAACAAGATTCGTAACTGAAATAGATTGTCCGTTAGAGAATCCTCCTCCGCCGCCTGTTCCAGTCGCGTCTACTCCCCAATACACACTAGTGCCGTTGGTCTTAAGAACTCTACCAGCAGTACCAAGAGATCCGTTGGCTACAAGACCAGTGATTGTAGTGTTACCAGTGACAGAAAGATTCGTAGAAATTGCAACGCGACCAGTGTGGTCTAGCAATCCAGAAGTCGTTGGGTTTGATTTAGTCGCATATGTTGCAACAGCATTGGCTACTTGTAGTCGATCGCTGATCAGAGTGCGAAGCGCAGTATTAGTGCCCGTAAGATTAGTATTTACGAGAGTAATTCGCGCGTTCGTATTAGCCAACGCTGCTCGTTCTGTAGCGATTGTTTGATATGTTGCTGCTGCGTTCGCAACTTGTAGTCTGTCATTGATTAATGTGCGAAGCGCAGTGTTAGTTCCTGTGAGTGCAGTCCAACTGGCTCGTGTTGCAATGTATGCATTCGTGTTAGCCAAACGAGCATCGGCTGTAGTTTTGGTTTCATACGTTGCTGCAGCATTAGCAACTTGTAAACGATCAGAGATTAAAGTTCTTAACGCAGTATTCATGCCAGTAAGATTTTGATTTACAAGCGTAATTCTAGCGTTGGTGTTAGCAAGAGCAGCACGTTCAACTGCTTTTGTTTGATATGTTGCTACTGCGTTGGCTACTTGTAGATATTCGTTTGTTTGCGCAGCAATTGTAATCGTATCTGTCGTAGGATTGGCTGCAAGTGAAATCTTTGATCCAGCAACAAATGTAAGTCTGTCTGTAGAAGAATCGGCCGAGATAACATTTGATCCAACAAGAATTCCAGAGAATCCGTTAGAAGCAGCGCCACCAGATGAGCTAAATGTGATTGTATCTGTTGTAGGATTGGCTGCAATGGTCATCCCACTGCCCGCTACAAATGTAAGTCTGTCGCTTGTCGAATCAGCTACAACTACGTTTGAACCGACGAGAATTCCAGAAAATCCGTTGGAAGAAGTGCCCCCACCAGCAAGAAGATTTGATCCTACCCCTGTTGCAGCTGCGCTAATATCAATATATGCGCCACGATTTGTACCGCCGTTTTCAAAAATTCTTAGTCTGTCTTGATATACGTCAATAGTGACGCCATTTGTAATAGTAGTCCCTGTAGCTGGTTTATTTAGAAAGATCTCGCCGCCTTCATTTCCATTTGAATATACAGACTCAAGATTTCCATTAACTTTGATGCTGACACCATCATATTGTAAACCAGAGCTTCCAGTTAACGTATTAGAAGAATTTCTATACAGAATCTGATTGGTTGTGCCTACAGCAGCTGTATCTGTACCCCAATAGCTTGTTGTGCCATTCGTCTTAAGAACTTGTCCAGAAGTTCCTAATGAATTGTTAGCCTTAACACCAGCTACAGTCGTATTTCCAGAGACTGTGAGATTGTTCAGCTGAGAGCCTATCTCGAATACAGCTGTGCCGTTCGAAGAATAGAGCTTCTTATCTTTTGTGTTGATTGCTATTTCGCCAGTAGTGAGATCAGTTGTTAACGGTACTTTGCCCGCAACACTACTGCGCTTGATTTTAATTGTAGAGGCCACACCCAACTCCTATAAAGGAAGTGAGGGGAAGCACTTGTCCCCTCACTGGTATATTAATTTATATTAGTATGTACCGCCGTCTATGACAGCTTCGATTGTAGCGATTGTATATCCTGCTCCTCCAGTATCTACTGTAGTAGTAGGTTCACTCTGCAATCCATAGTAGAACTTAAATACTCCGTCTGTTGCATCGCGGAACAATCCAGAATACTTAGTGCCACTAGAAACATACTTGGCATAGAGACCGGTATCGACTGTATCAGCTGCGTTGTTAGCAGCCAACTTAATCATCGAGTCGTCAACGTTCAGCGTAGATGACGAGATATAAGTGACCGATCCTTCAACCGTTAGATCGCCGTCAACAAGCAGATTACCGCTAATGCTCGTGTTGCCGGAAACAGCAAGATTTGTTGAAATCGTTGCGCGTCCAGTATGAGCCAAGATTCCAGAAGTTGTTGGATTAATCTTAGTGGCGTAAAGCGAAGCTGCGTTTGCAACTTGCAGTCTATCACTAATCAGAGTGCGGAGAGCTGTGTTTGTGCCTGTAAGAGCAGTCCACGAAGCTCTTGTTGCGATGTATGAGTTAGTATTAGCCAACGCAGAGTTGAACGTGGTCGTGTTGACCTTAGTCGCAATATATGCGTTGGTGTTAGCAAGAGCAGCGCGCTCTGTAGCAATTGTCTGATACGTAGCAGCAGCGTTGGCTACTTGCAATCTATCAGAAATGAGTGTACGAAGCGCGGTGTTCGTACCAGTGAGTGCTGTCCATGAAGCTCTTGTAGCAATGTACGAATTTGTATTCGCAAGAAGCGTATTTACATAGCTGTTTGCAGCTGCATAAGCCTTGGTTGCAAATTTAGCGTTTGCATTAGATACTTCAAGATACTTGTTGAAGTTACCTGGCGACCAGAATACATTCGTTCCATTCGTCTTAAGAACGTAACCAGAAGTACCAAGCGAACCGTTTGCAAGAAGTCCTTTAACAGAAGTATTTCCTGCAACTACCAGATTGTTCGCTACAGTTACGTTAAGAGCAGCGAATGGTGCAAGCTCAAACGAAGCATGACCAGTGTTAATATAAACGTTCGCATCTGGTTCAAGCGTGTACTTATGGAATACCTTGAACGTGCCATTATCAGAAGCATCGCGGAAGAAACCAGCGTGACGATATACGCCATCGTTGTAGTTACCTGCGAAACCGAGATCTGGGTTCGACACAACGCTGTTAGCGTTGAGATAGATCATATTATCGCTTGTGCTTACGTTGTTAGCGAAATATGAACTGACACCACCCGTTACAGTAAGTTTACCTTGAATGAAAACGTTGGCAGAAAATGATACGTTCGTATTAACAGATTGAGAAGAAGCTTGTGTGCCAGTCTTCTTAAGGAACGTATTGTTTACGTATGTGTTAGAAGCAGCATATCCCTTAGTCGCATAAAGCGCAGCAGCGTTAGCAACCTGAAGACGATCTGCAATGAGCGTACGAAGCGCTGTGTTGGTGCCAGTAAGAGCTGTCCACGATGCGCGCGTAGCAATGTAGGAATTCGTGTTAGCCAGACGAGCATTGGCTGTCGCTTTCGTCTCATACGTTGCAGCTGCATTGGCTACTTGCAAACGATCGCTGATCAATGTGCGGAGCGCTGTGTTTGTTCCAGTCAGCGCAGTCCATGACGCACGAGTCGCGATATATGCGTTTGTGTTAGCTAGACGAGCGTTAGCTGTAGATTTCGTTTCGTATGTAGCTGCTGCGTTAGCAACCTGAAGTCTGTCGCTGATGAGCGTACGAAGTGCAGTATTAGTGCCGGTGAGTGCTGTCCACGAAGCTCTCGTTGCGATATATGCGTTCGTATTAGCTAGGGCGCTTTCGCCGATTTCAAATACGGCTGAACCATTAGACGAGAAGAGTTTTCTGTCCGTAAGGTTGATCGCAAGCTCACCCGCTTGAAGCGAGCCGGGCACCGATCCTGGTGTCGTACTTCTTTTGACTCTAATAATTGAAGCCATATTCTATTACCCCTTATAGATCTTTTGTCTGTTCGTTGTGAAACCGTTCACCTTCACCTTTTCGACTTCAGGAATCTCCTCGACTCTAGGCTTGTCAGCATTAGAGGAAGCGATGTCACTTAATCCCATTCTTTTAGCTACAACAATCTTGTCATCAATCTGTTTTTTGTATTGACTATTTATACTTTTAAGATCTTGAATTTCCTTAGACATTATCTTAACTTTGGTCTCGGAAATCATAAGAGCTTGAGTAAGTTCTTTAATTTTTTGTTGTTGCTGTTCTATAAAAATGTTTAATGTTTCAGCTTCTTTACTCATTAATAATTACCGCCATCCATTCCAACAGAAATGTCACCGCTAAATGTAGGAACGCCGTTTGCTATAGTTAGAACTTCGCCTTCAGCTCCAACTGCAAACGCAAACGCTGAAGTGTTGGCTGCATATAGTAATCCGCCTTGTGTAAGCGACGTGAATCCAGTTCCGCCATACTGAGGACCAAGAACGCCGTTTAGAATTACGTTAGTGATGCTTGAATTAATGATCGACGAATTTGCAATAGAAACATTAGAAAACGTCGAAGGATTCTGAGAATCAAAGTTCGCGATGACGTCGTTAGTTTGATTCTTAAATACAACGCCGCCAGTGTTTGACTGGATCTTAAATCCACCAAGATTAATCGTGGTGCCAGCAAGATACAGATCTCTCCATCTTTTCGTAGGAGAACCTAGATCATATGTAATATTTGCTGAAGGAAGTATGTTCGTTGTAACGAACTGAAGATTTGCTGTTGATGTAGCTAGATCGCTGAACTTAGCAAGACGTGTTCCGCCTACTGTTGCTCCATCATGTACTCTTAGGGTTTTGTTCGTGACGTCAACCGTAATCGCACCATTCGCTCCAGTGAACGAATTGTGCTGTCCGGCTGTACCCCTTCTGAACTTAACCTGGATAGCCATTACAGCGTCCCGTAATCCCTACTCGTTTCTATATCTACTGCGCCAGTTATTGTACCGTAATCAATAACCTCAGAGCTAAATTCTGTTGCAATAACATTACCAGCCTGCCACTTATTTATAGTGGTGTTCCACACCAGTGCTTGTCCATTCGCTGCTGCTTGAACGCTCGTATAATCAACGTCGTCTAATCTGTTGAGTTTTACTTCACCAGATCCAGCAGAACTTCCTCCTCCACCTGTAGCAATAGTGAATGCGAGACGAGAAATTCTTTTCTCGACAATATCTTTGAACTGTTCGAGTTCTTTTTTGATTGGTTCAACATCTGCATCAGAGCCAGGATCACCTTTGTCTCCCTTATCACCCTTATCGCCTTTAAGGCCTTGTAATCCTGCTGCACCTGTTAAACCTCTCGGTCCAGGTTCTCCGTCCTTTCCATCAATACCATCGCGTCCGTCTCTACCAGCAGGACCAGCAGGACCTGTGTCACCCTTATCACCTTTGGGTCCTTTAGCACCACGAACGCCTGGTCTTCCTGGATTTCCTTGCGGACCCTGATCACCCTTTTCGCCTCGTGCGCCAGTTAGTCCTCTTGGTCCTTGTTCACCTTGTGGACCTTGATCTCCTTGCAAGCCACGAACAGTTCGTATCTTGCTTATACCTTCAAGATCTTCAGGATTGGGAATAAATGTTTCGGATATTATGCGTGTTTCTAAATCTTTAAGGGTCTTCTGTAATTCTTCTCGAACTACAGAAGCCTCAGACTTAGCGAACTTGGATGCAATGGAAAGGAGTTTTGCTTTTTCTAGTTCGTAGCTAGGACTAGAAAAGTATTCATGGAATTCGCGTAGAACATCGTTCCGAACTTCTTCAGCTTCAGACTTGGCGAACTTAGCCGCAATAGATAGAAGTTTGGCGTGTTCTAGTTCTTCCATCTTTACAGTTCATCCCTAGCATCTTCTTCTATCTCGTCAAGATCTTCCTTCGATACACGCTCGATTGCGCGAGTCATGCTCTCAATGAGTTTCTTGTCTTCTTCAGTTAGAGGCTTAGGAACGAACTCTTCTTTCTTGACGCTCTTCACGCCAGAATTATCATTTTTCACGCTGATCTCTAGCTTCTGTGGTTTGTTGCTAGTGTTGGCGTCTCCGCCAGCATTACCGCCAGAGCTACCTGGAGCATTAGCTATAGATTTCTGTGCGGGATCAGTTGTTGGCGTATCGCCGTCTGCTGGTCCTTCCGCAGCAATCTGCGCATCAATCTCTTTAATGTCCTCATCTGTCTGTCGAAGAACGTTCTTACGAATCCACTCTACAGAATAATACTTGCCTGCATATGCGTCTACAACACCTAGAGTACCTAGACGCTGATTAATCATTTCTTGTTCTTTGATTTCCGCGTAATAGTTATCGCGCTGGAAATCATACTTTAGATCGTTCTTGATATCTTTCCATTCCTCGCGGGTCATTACGCCCTTAAGAAGAAGTTGAATCTCAAGAAGATTGTCAAATAGATGCGTGAAACGATCGCGCAGTCTTGAAGTGAATTTGGCGAATTTTACTTCGTCGCGAGTAATCTCACCCTGACGACCAAGTGAAAATTGACCTTCTGGTTCAAGACGGGAGATCGGAACTGAAAGTGACTTATAGAGCTTCTTGCGGAAGTAGTCTACGTCGTCCATCTGTCCCAGATTC
>Ga0129336_10000011_pt1 | contig 75128 bp, 94 predicted proteins | sample CPB6_02_DNA_FD_96878 | JGI IMG/M metagenome (GOLD analysis project Ga0129336, IMG submission 96878) | Freshwater to marine salinity gradient microbial communities from Chesapeake Bay, USA - CPBay_Sum_0.6_0.2_DNA | ecosystem: Environmental > Aquatic > Marine > Coastal | place: USA: Chesapeake...
ACACTTGAAACATAAGCATCAGGTGCAGAAGGATCGTGAACAATATCAGCGGCGGTTGCAAGCATAAAATCTTCACAGACTTCATTGTATCCTTTTGGATTTTGTCTTAGAGAACCTACTCCTCTTGAGGAAACTCCAAGTCTTACTCCTTCATCAAGTAAGGATTTTGCAATTTTTCCCATTGGGGTAGACTCGAGAATCTTTGCCTTTCCAATGAAATTTTTACCCTCTGGAACAAGCGAAACAATCTTAATTGCAACTCTATCTAGATTAATCGAGGGGGTCAAAGGGTGGCATAATTCCCCTACAGCCCTTCCTTCGTTCACATATTTCTGTGTATATCTCTTCACCTCTCTTTCCATAATGTTATAAGGATATAAGCGTCCATTACGATTCACAGTTTCCGCTTGAAGAAACGGACCCGTAATATACAAACTCTTTTTACCATTTACAGTTTCAGTAAGAATTTCTACTGACTCAATCTCTTCTGTGATAAGTTTCATTTTATGCTTGCCCTGAAATTTGTACTTGTTGGAAATAAAGTGTTCCTGAACCACCGGAACCGTATGCAGAAACTTTTTGAGACATTCTGACTTCTGCATCAATTGGATTAAATGCAGTTACAATTCCAGAAGAATTATAATTTACTGTCATTCTTGTTTGATAATATCCATTTACACCTGAAGATGTATCTACAGAAATTACCGGAACGTGAGTAAAATTATAATAAGTTTGACCATAAGAAGTCAATGACACATAATCACCAACTCCAAAAGGAACCTGAGTACCTTCTGGAACGGTTACAATTGTTGTAGTTCCAGTAACAATTCCAACTACACGATTGGATGCTTTAGTCAATGCAAGAGTTGCAGTTTGACCTGAAGGAACATAATAATCAGTTACAGATGCAGATGGATTAGTTCCGATTGTAACGTGAGCTGCAGCACCAACGGCAACAACACGAAGAACATCGGATTGAACAGAAAATGAAGATGAGGTGGTTGCAGCACCTGCGGTAAATGCAAATGATGAACCTACTCCAACTGGTCTATGAGCCATTATTTTTAATACACACTTATAAATTATTTATCAATATATCTCTCTCCATCTTAAGGAAACGCCAACACTTGTTGAATCCGAACCGATATTTGTCACACGGACTGAAAAAATCTCTGAATCTGTAGAATCAAAATTTTGAGATAGATAATTCTTTTTTGATGTTGGTCCAGATTGAATCTGTGCAGTATTTGCTGAGGGTTTTTGTTGATTTTGACTTTCTCCTGCAGCATATCCTCCCATAAAGTCCTCAAAAGGACCTACTGCAATCGTAGTTGCATTTTGATTATATTCTGCGACGGATTCGTCATTTTCAGAAATCCAAGTTCCTGTTGTTGAAAATCCTGAAGTTGATTTAAGTTTAACTACTTCATACTTTACGTTTGCTCCATTAGTGAAAACCGTAATATCTTCTAATTTTATAGTTGCTCGGTTTTGATATCCCTTGAATGAATTTTTTAATCTAATTGCAATAATTGGAACTGTAGAGCCGATTCCAACGGAACGAAGAGGTGTGGTATGTGAAAATTCTCTTCCCGCTTCTGTATATCCACCTTCACTCATCACGGAAGAGCAAATTTGAATAAATGAACCTCCAGCACCAACTTGAGTTCCACTATTGCTAATTTCACATCTCACTGGAAGATTTGGATTAGACATATAGACGGTAGTCAGATTATTTGAATTATAAAATTCGTGTGCTACGATATTTTTTCCATCCATACTAAATCCACATCTGACTCTTCCTACTCCCAACCATTCAAAGTCAGTAAAAAATAATTGAGTTTTTGTGATATCTAAAATGTAACCAGAAGGTCCATTTCCATCTAATTTATCTTTATTCCATTGAGATTGAGGTATTCTTCTTTCTGAAGTGCCAATTCCTGCAGTCGTGTATGAGCGAATTACAAAACTCAGAGTTCCATTTGACGCCTGTTCAAAGAAAATTCCATCTTTATCGTCAAAATATCCAGTTCTTTTAGTTACATTTTGTTGAGAATTACCGAAATTAAAAGTTGAGTAAATCAATTGAGATTTACCTGGCATATAGTGATGATATCTTTTTGTCTGGTGAATACAATATCCATTCGTACTAATTCCAGAACTTAAAACTGCTGCTGCTTGATTTCTTTCAAAAGTTACTGATGCTCCTACACCAGAAGTCACGTCAATAAAATCTGGATCAATAGAATAAAGATGTTTGTAATCACCTAAAGTAAATGGTTCTGATACTCTTAAACGATTGAATGCATCAGATTCTGGTTTAAATGGTTCATATAAAAAAGACATTAGATTACCCTCCAGGAATTACCTTTCCAAATAAAAGTCAAACTTCCATAATCATATGCAAGAATTGCTCTATCTCTACCATCAATTAAATCACTTCCCGAAGGTAGAACTGTAATATACCGATTTGTTCCTTTTGATGCCTCTCCAAGCTCATCTTTAATCACAAAAATTTTTCCTTCCCTATCTGCATAAGGTAAAGTAATTGTGACTGCTCCAGCATATCTTACCCCAATATAGTAATCTTGTGGAGTAACTGTGTATGATTCTGAAGTTACGGACGTAATTGGAACGTCCATAAATGTCAAATTTGTCTCACCTCCACCACCAAGAGTAGAGAGTTGTTGTTGTATTCTAGCTAAAAATATTTTATATTGTTTTTGCAAATCATCAAGAGTTGCAAAATTTTGATTTAATGGTGTAATCGGATCTGTTTGAATTTTTTTATCCGATGGTTCTGACAAAAGACCCAAAGATTTTTCAATTAAAGTTGATTCTTGAATATTCTCAACAGATTTATTTTTTTGAATCTTTCTTTTTTTCTTCGGATTTTTTTGCTCTTGAAGTGGCTTTAAAAATAGATCATCAAAGGAACCTGAGATTAGGCTCTCAAGTTCCTTTTGATTTTTTTCCTTTTCTTCATTTACAAAAGAAAAGAAGTCATTTAAATCGTATTGTTTCACAGAATCATTCTTCTGAATTGAACATTACATTTGCTACAACTGGCCTTAGTTCATCAATTCTTTCTGCTGACTTTGCATAAAGAATATCTTTAATTGTATCACTAATCTCAGAAGGAGATTCATCAGAAGCAATCATATCCATTAGGTCATCCATTTGCATTTCTTCCATTTGAATTTTATCTATTTATATGTGCTCTACAAAACTCAAAGTATTTAGTAAACTAAATACTTATGTAGTTTAACTCATTCTAAATAAGAATGTATAGAGCATTTCGTTATAGATTTTATCCTTCGCCTTCTCAAGAACTTCTTTTAAAGAAAACTCTTGGTTGTAGTAGGTTTGTCTATAATCATTTTCTTGCTCTACGTATTCGTGAATGGACTACAAATCAAAAATCAGTTTCTTATAATGAAACTTCTTCAATCTTAACTCAATTAAAGAAAGAAGAAAGCACAAGTTGGTTAAATGAAGTTTCAGCAGTTGCCCTTCAACAATCTCTTCAAAACCTTCAAGAAGCATATAATAACTTCTTTAGGGGATTGAAGAAAAAACAAAAAGTTGGATTTCCTAGATTCAAAAAGAAAAGTAACAGAAACTCTATTACTTTAACAAAAGCAGGATTCTCTTATAAAAATGGAGAAGTCTTTATTGCTAAATCTAAAAAACCTCTTTCTATCCGTTGGAGTAGGGAATTACCAAATGAGAACATTAGTTCAGTTAAGATGTCCTTAACTCCTTCGGGTAAATGGTTTATTTCCATTCTAGTGAATGATGAAAATGACTATACTTTACCTCTTTGTAATAAAGTATTGGGAGTTGATTTGGGTATTGAAACCTTTGCTACATTATCTACTGGTGAAAAAGTTAAAATGCCTGATTTAAAACCTCATTATGAAAAACTCAAGAAACTTCAAAAGAAACATTCTAAAAGGAAAAATGGTTCTAAAAACAAAAATAAGGCAAGAATAAAAGTCGCAAGACAACACGAAAAGATTACCAACATCAGAACAGATTTCCATCATAAACTATCTACAAGAATTACCAACGAAAACCAAGTTATAGTTCTTGAAGATTTAAATGTTTCTGGAATGGTAAAAAATAGAAAACTTGCTCGTGCTATATCTCAACAGGGATGGTCCCAATTTATATCGTTCCTAAAATACAAGACAACTATGTATGGTAGAGAACTTTTACAAGTTGATAGATTCTATCCTTCAAGTAAAACTTGTAGTTCTTGTGGAACTATACAGTCTTCACTCCTATTAAACATAAGAGAATGGACCTGTGATTCTTGTGGGACTACTCACGACCGAGATATAAATGCAGCAAAGAATTTAATGGCGTTAGGAACTAGCGTTACTGCCTTTGGAGGAGATGTAGGACCTACTTGTAGGCAAACTCCGGTGAAGAAGGAATCCGCGACATCTTTAGTGTCGCGGTAGTTCAATTATCAGATTTCTCCGCCTTTGGGCATTTTAACCGTAGAAGTGTCAAGTTCTGCTGCCTTTGCTGATGGTTTTGTAAGTCCAGCATTGTTTGCACCCTCTAAGTCTGGTTCATTCACTGGTTGTCCCAAATCCATTTGAGAAGTTCCTTGTGGCAATGGCATTCCAGTTTCTGGATCAATTGGTGCATTTGGATCTGGAATTTCTCCATTTTCAATTTCCTTTTTGATAATTGCATCTTGTTCCAGAATCTCTTGGTCAGTTTGACGAAGAATTTTACGACGAACATAATCTTTGGAGAAATATTTACCTACATAAGGTTCTGCTACTTGAACCATATTTAATCGTTCGTTAAGTAGTTCAGAATCTTTTAGTTCAGCAAAATGATTATCATAAAGAAAATCATATTGAATATGTTCGCTCATAATATCCCAATCTTCTGGTGTCACAATGTTCTTCAGAAGAAGCTGAGTTCTTAACATATCGTGAAACATATAAGAAAATCTTTTTCTTAAACGAGCAACGAATTTGCTGAACTTTACTTCGTCACGTAGAATCTCAGATGAACGACCAAGATTGAATCCACCTTCACCTTCCATTCTTGATGGAGGAACATTTAGTGACCGATAAAGTTTTTTCTTAAAATATTCAATATCTGTGATTTCTCCAAGATTTTGTCCTCCTGGAAGTGTTGTAATTTCGGTTCCCCTTCCACCTTCTCTACGAGGAAGCCAGAAGTCTTCTAGCATGCTCATGAATTTTTTCGTATCCGTAATTTCGCCTGTTGAGGCATCATATGTTAATTTGTTACGATATCTCATCATAACATCACGAAGATATTGTTCGGCTTTAATTTTAGGAAGATTTCCTACATCAATATAGAAAATTCTTCTTTCTGGAGCCCTTGAGTTATGAACGATAATACCATTTGCTACGAAATTATGTTTTTCGTGTGCGACTTCAATATCATAAACTTTTTCAATATCAACCTCCTCAACTGATTCAATTTTTTCAAATTTGGGTAACTTATACTCACCAATATAAAGTTGATAATCTTCATTTTGTTTGTTGATGTTACTTGAAGCAACTCCTATAGAAGTAATAATTTCTTTAATATCTTCAATAAATTTTTTATTATCTGATGAAATTTTCCAAGAGAATCCGTCAATAGTATCCATTTGAATACCATAAGAATCTAAGACTTTACCAATATAATTTAATTTTACTTCATTACTTGATACAAAAAGATTTTCTGGAATTTCTTGTCTATTATTAAACTCTATAAAAATTTTATTAATGTCATTTTCTTCCTGACTAATATAAGTTAAACAATGCCTCTTAGGTTCAAGGTCTTTAATCGGAACATACTTTACATCATTTGTCGTAGAATCATAAACTAAAATTGGATGAGTATCAGTTCCTACTACACTATGATGCTTTGACTTTACTTTATATGTCTGCTTAACACCAGTTAACCATTTATTTGTAACTTGAGTTTCAACTAATTTATCAACTCTATTATCATAAGAATAAACAGTATCTCCTACTTGAATATCTTTGATGTAAGAATACCCTTTATCAGTTTTAACTCTGGTGTCTCCAATTAAACACAGACGATAAATTACCAAAGAATCCTCAATCATTCTGAGTTGATTCAGAGATTTAATTGCTTTATGCAAATAAGATAAAGTTGAACCCTTATTTCTATCAATCAATCCAGAGTGACAATAAGTAATTGCATCTTTAGTAAATTTAATTCCTCCAGTTCCACCAAGAGATGATGGATTTGTGGTGGGGAAAGACATTTTTGGATTATAAACATAATATTCCTCAATTTTTGGAAATTCATATTCCATCGGATTAGAACTTCCCACGTTCGCCAATCTTTTTTGGCGGCGAGATTCATCAGTTTCTTTTTCTTGCCTCACATATCTCATTTTCATTGCATCAATATATCTCAATTCTTGAATGCCAAGATTGGGATTTTTAAAATCAATGACTTTATGATAATAAAGTCTTCCATCAATATACCAGTTACGATATATTTCGTGAGACTTCTTATCAAAATCTAAAAGTTCTAAAATATACTTAAATTCTTCTCTAATTTTCCTTTTAATTCCATCACTCGCATTTAAATTTGATAGCTCAATTGCAATTGGACTATCATTCGTATCACTTACAATTGCTTCATTTACAATATCTTCAATGGCACTATCACATTCTGGATGAAGTGCCATTTCACGATATCTTTTAATTAAGTCAAATTCAGTTCTATAAACACCTTCAATATCTACATAAGATCCAAAGAATCCACTCGTTAGATAAAAATCACTCCCGTCCGCATTGTTAGGCGGAACGGGAGATACTACTGTGGGATTTACCTTTTCATTTGAATCTTCAATAGAAAAACCAAAAAGTCTTGCCATAATTAATTTAATTTAGTTTGATTCTACTATTTATCAGGTGGGCTGAGTGTTCCTATTATCGGTCACATCAAGAGGTCTCCAGTATTGAACTTGGAATTCTGCTGTAAATTCTTCAATAATATCTGCAGTATCATAAGAAAGATCAATTGGTGCTACGTTTGTTGGAAAAATATCAACAAATTCGTATGTGGCGATTACTCCATTTGCTGATGCAGTATCAGTAAGGCCACCTCCAGTGGTTTGTCCTGGAGTGGTAGCACTTCTTCTAAGTTGCTTTACTTTAGCATTTTGCATATATTGAGCTGGATTGGTCAAACCGCTTGCATCTGCATATTGACCAATCACTTGAGACCATCTTTCCATTGTTCTACGAATGGAAAAATCTTCATCATTGATTACAGTAATAGTCCAAGGATCATAAGTCCTTTCTCCAGCAACTTTGAAGATTCTTCCACGAAAAGGAACGTCCACACTCGCAATGTTTGAACCCGGAAGAGCTGCAGCCTTGCAAAGAATGGAAAAATTAGTGTCACTATAACCAGTTGCTTTTTGAACTGCAGTTGGAATTGTTAATTCCACTTGGAATAAATTTGCACGAGCACCACCACCCTTTAGAGCAGCTTTGAAGTCTTGAATTGAATGAGCCATTTTTAAGTCCTCCTTGTAAATTTAATAATGATCAAACAGTTCCAGCCACTTCTTCAAAACTTACTCCAGTACGAGTAGCAACGAAAGTAAGAGTAATATAATTAATAGATTTGGTTGGCTTTAGATAAATATCAGCTCTGAACTCATTATTATCAATTACATCAGGGGTATTATTTGTAGTATCGCAAACTACTAGAAACTCATAAAGACCTCTTTTTGCTTGAACATCACGAAGATATGGTTCAACAACATTTTTAAAGTTTGCACGAGTGAGTTCATCATTGAGTTCAAATAGTTGAGCATTTGCAGTTCTTTGAAGTGCTTGCTCAATTGTAAGAAATAGTCTGCGAACGTTAATTCTATCAAATGCAGATGAATAACCTAGAGCAGTTTTATCACCAAAAAGAACGGTCCCAACGCCAGGCTGTGTTACAATTGCATTAATTCTCTGAGGATAAAGTTGATCTCTTTGAGACTTGCTGGGATTATATGCTAGTTTGATCGCATTATTTAAAATTCCACGTTGTTGACCCGCTGGTGAGAACCAAGGATATGCAACAATGTTTGTGCGACACATCAGTCCAGCAATATCGGCATTACAAGGAATATAGACAAATTTATTGTTAAATCTATCATAAGTATATTTGTATCCACTATCAAAGACTGCGTAAGATGAGGACGCAAGTGGGCTGAAGAAGCTAATGATATTATTTGTTTGAGTTGTAGTATTTGTAATATTTACTACATCAGAACGATGGGGAGAAATAGTTGCAACACAATCTTTACGAAGTTCAGCAATTGCAATTAGACTATTTGCCTTTGCTTGAGAATCCTCCTTACTATCCATTCCTGGACCCATAATCAAATAATCAACAGCAATTGAGTCCTTATTTGAGAATAGATCATAAGAGGACACAATGTCAGCAAGAGTTGCTTTAAGGCCATTTGAAACAGAATAATCAACGCCACCAGTTAGAGTATAAGTGACATTTCCGATTGCACTAAAAGCAGTTCCTTGAGCATTAGATCCCCAAAGACCTTGACCACTTGTATAAGGAGTAAATGCAGTTGAAAATCCAATAGCTCTTGGAGCAGTTCCCCAATAAGAATCTAAAGCACTTGATGGATTTGAACCAGAAAATACTTGAGAAGAAAAATCTGCAAGATACTGCTTATACCAGATTTTTTGAGGTGAGTTTACTGCAGAAACAGAATCTAGAGCTTTTGAAAGACCTAAATGCTTTTCAAGAATTGAGCCTTGAACACCACTGATTTTTCCTAAGTCGTCAACGACTACAACGTGAAGTGCATCACCTTTTCCGTTTCTTTCAAGAGAATAACGATTTGTTACTGGTTTTGGAGCAATAGATTTCCAGTAAATGGTAGAATTTGTTAGACTTAAAGTCTGTTCATTATACCAATCTTTCACTGAAGAAACTGATGCTGAACCCGTTGAAATGCCAGAATTGTTTACAAATGTTAGAGAATTACCACTAGCATAAGAGGATCCAACGGAACCTTCGGCATATGTAATTGGAGTTTCAGTTCCAGTAGAAGAAACTCTAGAAACAATCTTTACAGAAATTGTGCTATTTGAATTTGTAGAGTCAGTAGAAACTCCAGTAATAATTCCTTTTAAGTAACCATTGAATACTGCAGTTGTTCCTGAACCCGCAAGAACGGCTGAAATACCAGTAGTTACTCCATATCCGATTTGAGCACCAACAGCACCTAAATCGGAAGTACTAATTCCAATAATTTGATCAGCTAAATCATCAATAACGCAGACCTTTAATCCATTTGCCCAAGAACCTGGATTCTTAGCGGCAAAAGTAAAGGTGGATGAAGAAGCCCAATTATTCAAATAATCATCATAATTTTTAATTTTTGCTGATGATGTAGAAGCAATTCCAACACCAGCATTTGCGTTATTCAGTGTAGAACCATCGGTTCTTACAACTTTCATTACGCCTCCATATGAAAGATAGGATGAAGCACTCATCCAATATTCATATTGTGAATCGGTTTGAGATGGTCTACCGAAAACGTTGATTAAGTCTTGTTCTGTTGCAATATCAATTGGGAAATCTACTGGACCAATTGGAAATGGACCCGCAATTCCTCCAATATTATCTAAAACATTATCAGCTCTTCCTACACTTAAATCAACCTCTCTGACTAATACACCAGGAGATAATTGAGGAGTCGCCATATTTTTCTCCGTAAAGTCTCAGTTTATCTAAAAAATATTTATGAAAAACTGTATTTTCAGAAGATTAGTAGTTCCACATATATGAAAATTCAGCTTGACTATCGCCGTATTCATCTAGATACCAACGATCTCCATCTACATCAGTAAAAGTTTTATCTTCTAATCCATCCATAATGAATCCAAATGGAGCCATATCTTGTTCAATTTGATTCTTTTGTTCTTCGTATAATCTTTTTCTTACGTCTTGTTCTGTAAGTTCTTTGAAATAATCTTGTGCTACTAGCCAGGCATATAACACGAGGCAGATAGCCAAGTCATCATTACATCCTTCTTCAGCTTCAAATGAATTATGTTTTTGAATAAAAGTTGTTAATTCTGAAATAATATCATAATCATTTAAAAATAACTTATCTTCTTCAATTAAAGTCTTAAGATTCAAACATCCGATTTTCTTTACAGTTTTAGACATTTTCACACCCAATTGGGTGTGTTTTCCTGAGAATCCTTGTCCGACAATTTGACCAGCTCTTCCTCTCATTGAACACATCAAAAGATTTGTGTATTCTAAGTCATAATGAATAATTGATGCTACTTGATCACCTACATCATTGACTTCACAAAAAATAAAAGCATTATTATAGTTTTTTGCAATATCTACAATAATACTTGGATATATCATTGGTTTAATCTGATTATTGCGATATTTTGCTACAACTTTATGAGGAAATGACGTAATATCAATCACAACAAAAGCAGAATAATCTTTTTCTACACCTCTAGCTACATCAACAGTTATTAGATAATCGTGATTGTCTTGAGCCTCCTCAAAAACATCTAAATTCTTACTTTTTATTAATGGTGGTTCATACACAAGAGATTTAAGTTTTGGTGCAGAAATTAATGTGTCAATAGAACCCAAAAATTCACAATTATGCGAAAGAATATTATTTGAATAATATATGTGGTCTTTTCCAGAATTTATTATATCAAATAATTCAATTCTTTTTTTAATAATTTTAAATTTTTTTAAAAAACACCCACCATTTTTTCCATAAACTTCTGTATATTTGTCTAAGTCTTTTGCTTTTATTATTCCTTCTATCGTCATTAATGGGTGTTCTAATGAACATTTAAGAATTTCGCCATTTGTAAATTCTAAACGAATGTATTCATCTCTTACAATTTTATTTACTCCATAAAAGTTCTCAAATCCATAGGGAGTTTCAATTTTTATGTTGGAATTATTTTTCAATATGTTGTCTGACATTTTTCATTTAGAGATTGGTATATTCAAGTTGTTATTTAGTTGGATAATAACTCATATAATTTTCCCATTTCAATATCTACTATTTTATCATCAATTTTAACTTTAATCAAGGTCTCTGCGGCAACACTTTCGTGCTCTGCCCTGAACTGAGTTTCACTTGTGTTGGCTATAGTTTGTTTTTTCCATTCTTCATCTCTTCCCGGAACTTGAGACCAATGAACTTCTGTTGTTACAAATTCATTTCTACCTCTTTCGGCATCGTGCCACATTTGATAGAATTTGTTGAGTCCGCGTGGCGTGCTCACAATTATAACTTTTGTTGATTTTCCAGAAGAAATTGTTGGATACACGGATGCAAAGAATTCATCTGCAATATGGTTCGGTACGAATGCGAACTCATCAAGAAAAATAATATTAAAGGTCATACCTCTAACGGCAGAAGCCGAAGTAGATGCGGCTAAAATTTTAGATCCGTTTTCAAGTTCTAATGATCCTTTATTCCAAGAAATGATCCCCTGTTGCATCCATTTTGGAAGATTTTCATAGGCTAATTGCAATCTACTTAATATTTCTCTAGAAGTAGAAGCCTTATTACCAAGAATACCAATAGTTACATTATCATTAAAAACAATATAATGTAATAGATATGAAATTACAGTCGTTGTGTTATGTGTTGGTATGAAAGTTTTTCCACACAAAAATAAATGATCTTCACTATCTACTTGAATACACGCAACAGGGACACTTTCAACTTTTTCTATTTTTTGTATATAAATTCTTTTATTTTGTGGCCTTCCATTTCCATTAAAATTGATTAAATTTACTTTTCTAGGAAGATTAAATAATTTTTCTTTACTCGCAAACCTAATTGTATAATACCAACAATTATTAATTAACTTTCTAGAAACTCTAGATTTTATTCCCAATGAAGAAAGTAGTTCTACAACTTGGGTAATAAATTCGTAATTTTTTTGATAAAATTCAAATGATTGCGTTTTTGTTATTGAACCGTCAGTATCCATTAAACCACGAAGTAATTCTAATCTTTGTTCTATAGATGAACGAAGATATATTTCAGGAATATGTTTATTTTTTAATAAATTATTTTCTTTTAATTTTTTTCTTAAATTTTTGCACTTAAATCTTATACAATTTTTATCTTCCCTTTCGTATTCTACATCAATTCTAGTTTTATAATATTCATAATCATTTTTATGGGAAATTATTCTTCCATCAGAGGAGTAACCATCACCCAACCAAACTCCAAGAAGATAAGGATCAATTGGGAGATTCTTGTTTTCTCCTATAAAAGGTTTTGTATACTCAATGTATATTGGTCCAACTACACCTTTTCCTCTTTTATTATTTGATTTTTTTGAATATTTTAAATAGATTTCATTTGTTGTTATAACTTTTTTTCCAGTTCTCCAATCTTTAGCATTCACTTCCCAAAGATGATCGGCATCTGCAATAATTTCCTCTCCATTATCAAAATATATTTTATAGCACTGATGATTAAACATTGTTTCCGTTTTAAAAGTAACAGAAACTTCATTTCCATCTGGAGATAATATCTTATCACCAACTTTAATATCACCAATTGTAGTCCAACCAGTTGCAGTTGGAATTGGCGTATCTAATGCTAAGGCTTTTCCCACTTGTCTACTGCACTTTACGATATTAAATCTGTGTCTATGAAAATTACTAATTAAATTTTCTTGAAACGGCCACATTTTAAAATTAACGAGACCTTGATCTACGTTAACAATTTTAACATAATTTCTAGTGAAATATACGGGATCATCCTTACATTTTACAAATTCTAGAATTTGCTCTTCTGTAAATTGAATAGGAGTATTGGCTTTTTTAAGATTTGGGTTTCCTAAATATACACTATCAGACATAAAATAACCTCAAAATAATTTATTATTATATCAACGACACCTCCAACGTCTAAGAGCCTTATTGATTCTGCTATTTGGATCTCGCGCCGTTTTAGCACTCGTTAGTTTTGACCGCATTCCAGACATCCTCTTACAGAATCTAGAACGCCTCTCTTTTCTTTTGCCTTTTGGATTTTTCTCAGTAACTGCAGTTTGAAGTTTTGAGCCTGGATTTTCTCTACGATACGCATTAACTGCTTTTTGACTCAATCCATCAGTTTTATCTTTACGATTTACTGACTGCCAGTCCTCATCAAGTTCCACTTCTTCTCCCATCGGTTTTACATAATTTTTATTTGGTCCTAATTTCGCTGGACTTCCACCTTGAAATCCAGGTTGAATTAGTGGTTCTCCGGGAGTAAAATCAGAAACTGAATGTTGAACTACTTTACATCCAGGATATACTTTGTTTAATTCAAGAGCAATTTCTTGACGAGAAGGTAATTTTATTTGAGGGAAAAACATTCTTAAGGAATAATATTTTCCTCTCCAATTTAAAGTTACAAGAATTACATTTCCAGTTTGTGCTTGAAGTCTTTTTGCTTCTTTGATTTGCGATTTAAATCCCTTAATCGGTTCCGGTTGAATAAGATCAGTTACTTCAGCAAAGGTATTTCCTTCCGCATCCTCAATTGTTACGTTTTCTGCTTTTACACAAGAACCTTTTGAAAATTGTGCTGTTCCTTTTTTTCTTTTATATCCAGGCCAGCATTTTTCGTTAAGAAGATCATCAAGAATTTTATCTGTAACTGAAATTTCTTCTTTAAAAGCAAAGTGAGGAAGACGAACTTGGGGTTTTACTTTTTCTATATTTGGAATAGTTTTGAGTTGTTCATCGGAAATGTTTTTTGTTCTTTTTGCAACTCTATTTTTTACTTTAGAGTCTGGATTTGATTTATAAACAGTAAAACTAACTTCTTTCGAATTTGATTCATTCATCTCACCACTTGCAACATAATCTGCCGCAGTATCAAGATAGTCTGCTGCTTTTGTGATTTTAGATTGAACCCAAGCTTCTAAATTACCTTCACCCTTTCCCACAGTCTGATGAAGTCTTTTAAGAGCGTCTGAGATAGTAGATAGCTCACTTCTCGCCATTGAGTATTCGTGATCTTTTACAGAAACCTTATCCCAAGCTTTTCCACCATAAGAACACTCACTTCTAGTTTCTCTTTTATCGCAGAGGGGACAGTATCTTTCTTCTTCGTGCATAGTTTCCTCCGATTTTGTTCCCCAGTTTGCGGCTCCAACTTTACGACATTTAGAAAGAGCTAAAGAACCATAAGCACTCGGCCAAACATCATATCTTGCCTTTACTTTATGATAGCAGGCATCCCTTTTCCCTTCTTTCTTTTTAGTTTCTTCTAAGTTCATTTCTTCAGTCCTGACGTAAGTTGGTTTTGAAGCGCCTTTTTTTTCTGGTTGATTCGGATCTTTACGATTTTTTCTTTCAAATGCTTTCTGTTCTTCTTTATCGGATAAATTTCTCGCCATTTTAGAACTTCCACATTTTGGAGTGGATTTTTGTCCTGGTTGGCGAGCACAAGGAGCGCCGGCAAAAGGTCCCCCCAACTGAACCCATCCCGGAACTCTTCTACCCGTTTTAGGATCTATTCCACTTGATTTACGAATCCAATCACCAAGACCACTATCACCAGATTTAGTTTCCTCTTTTAGCTTTTCTGGTAAAGAAAATAAATCCCAACATATAGCACCGTGCTTGCACTCACTTCTTAATTGAACTTCTTTACATTTAGGACAATATCTTTTTTCTTTTTCAATGTGGACCGAGTGCATCGGAACATCCATATCAAATTCATCTTCTTCTTTAATATCCTTGAATTTTTTGTGATGTTTTTTGGCATCCGCTTCCATTTTCTTCAAACGAGTATAATAATCAGGAATCTCATCTAAGTGTTGAAGAGCAATATCACGAGCAAGAGAATGATCTTGTGTATGCTCGTGTTCTATAGGTTCTCCCATTTCAAGTTGTTTTTGAATAAAGGAAACATCAAGACGATGTTTTCTCGCAATTTCCTCAACAGTTTTATGAGATTTAAATTTACTCATCAGAAGACATAAAATTCTCTTTATTATTTAGGATTTTCTAGACTCGTTTGCTTTAATAGTTTCGCAAGTTCTGCTGTAGAACCCACAAACAAAGCATTATTTACGGTTGTAGGACCTTTAGAACTTTCTCCTTCAACCTCTTTGAGTTTTGATTGTAGTACCATTAATTTATCTGTAATATCACCTACATTTTTAATTAATTGTCCTGCAACTTCATATGCTCTCGGCATCTCAGTTTCTTGTGCTAATTCAAGAATACCATTAATTGCCTCTTGTCCTTTTTCTATTAAGGAATACAGATTACCTCTCGTATATTCATAATCTTTACGAATATCCTCGCCCGAAGATTCATTCTTATCAATTTTTTCAATTGTAGTTATTTCTTTTTCAGAAGAAACAACTTCTCCTGAGATATTAAATGCTTCATTAAGTTTATCAAAATGTTTTGTCATAGTTATTCTACCGTTCCACTAAAGCCAAAATTGTCTCCAGATTCTACAAGTGCATTATCTGCGGAAGTAATTGATTTAATCTCCGCGCCAGCGAGATGTGAAGTAATTAAAGTGTTATCTTTTCCTCTTTCTACGGTTAAAACATTACCTGAAATAGATTTAACATAAATTTCTTCTCCTTCTAAATCAAGATATGTATTTGAATTGATTGATGCTGCATTATTGACTTCAATTAAGACATCTGTAGTTGTAATATCTTTGGATAGATTTGTAAGAACGATTCCGGTATAATTTTGAATTGCTCTTGGTTCTACTGAATAAACAATTTCTCTTGAGGGTGTGTTTGATACATCTCCGGCAATATAACTGATAGTAGTTTTTTTGATGATATCCTTTGATGCTGACGAGATTGGTCCGAAAAGATACGTCTTTGCTGTAAATCTAAAAGTATAAAGTAAAACTCTTCGTGTAGTGAAATCACCCTCATAAGTATCTTGCATCGTAATATTTTCCAAAATAATTGGAATATCTTTTTTTTCGTTTAATTTATCAATAAGATTGATGCTTAGTGTATATGATGGTTGAAAATAAGGTAAAATTTGCTCTACAACTTGCAATGCATCATCATTTAATTTAGTCATTAAATTTAATTCAAATTGCATATTATATGGAACCGGCATAAAAACTTTTTTAGTTTCTCTTCCGTCCGATGGATCTTTTACTAAAAATGTTTGAGTGGTGGTAACTTTTCTTGATGCATCATAAGTAATTCCCGTAAACTCAAAAGACATTCTAGGCAATGTAATTGCAACGGGCTTATTTAAATCTGGTGATTGTTCTAGTCTTGCTAGGAATTTTTGAATTGGACCATAAGCTAGAGGAACTTTAAGAATACTTACTACTTCATCATCTTCATTTTTGTGTTGAATACTAATATTATTAAAAAGAGTACCAAATGCAATTATAGTTCGTCTTAAAATTTCGTGATAAAAATACTCAAACATTTTGTTAATTTCCTAGTTTTATTATTTAGGGAACCCCAAATGGATTTGCTTCATTGAAATCTAAAATTTTATCCGCTTCAACTTCAATATCTTCGTTTGTAGAATATCCATCAGATATTTTATTTACATTGATAGTTGAAATTGCATATTGTGCTCCAGATTCTTGTCCAATAAGAACTTCTCCTCTTCTGAACGCTCCAGTTATATTTGAAATTTGAAGTTGATTTGTAACTGCATTCCAAGAACGAACTCTTGCAGTGACGCCACTATCACTTCCAGTTAAAATTTCATTATATCTATATGTTCCAAATCCAATAATAGGAGGTGAATCAATGATGATTGTTGGTATTTGAGTGTATCCCATACCAGCATTAGTTAAGCGAATTGATAAGATACTTCCGCTTGAACTCATAACTGGAATTGCTTCTGCCGATTGAGTCGCAATTCCAGAAAATGTAATGTTTGGTGCTACAGTGTAACCAGATCCAGCATTTGTAACAGTGATTACTCCAACGATTCCATCTGCTATTGTTGCAACTGCGGATGCTCCAGAACCTCCACCTCCAATAAAACGAATTCCAGGAGGAACAGTATATCCAAATCCAGGATTAATGATTTCAACTGATTGAACAGATTTTGATGCTGGATTTACATTTGAATTGCAAGCAACAACTCCACCAATCATATTTGCAGTTGCTACACCAGTTACACCTCCAAACGGAGCAGAAGAAATCGCAACAATTGGAGTGCTAGTATAACCCCCTCCCCGATTAGTAACTGTAATTGATTTGATTCCACCATTTACAATTGTTGTAATTGCAGAAGCAGTAGAACCAACACCAATCATTGTTAATGTTTGAGTAATTGCAACATTGAAAGAACCAATACCAGCAATGTTATCGTCAATTTCACCAATTCCAGTATCAATAACTTCATCTTCATACTGAAAGAGTTCACATTTTAACTTATAAACATAATTCTTTTGAAGTTGATAAAAAGGTTCTTCGTGTTCTACAAATTTAATCTCAAATAATCTATCACCTAATGGAAAATAAATTATATCACCTTCTTTAGGACGTGTAGATAATTTGATATCTGATAAATTCTTAATTAGTGGAGAAATATAATTCTCAAATCTTTCTCTTGAAATAATCAAAGTTAATTCATTTGTGGCCTGAATTCCAAACTTAGAGAGCATTACATTATTTCCACCATAACCCTCATAATTTTCAATATAGGCTTCAATTGGATAAGCATTCTGAAATGAAGATTCAATAACTTCTTTAATAATTGTATTTTCAGTTAAATATCTTCTGGGTAAATAATGAACATCAACGCCATACATTCTAAGTTGTTCGTTGATTAGGTCTTGAATTAGACCTTGCTCGCTTTTTGAACCTTGAAGAAAGAATGGATTTAACATATTTAAACTCTTCTAAATGTATATCCTCTATGACTATTTTGTCCACTTTTATTCAAACATTTTGTAATAGCAGAACTATCACCATTAATATATTTTGCACATTCTACTATTGAATTAAACTCAAGACTTAACTCGTTTATAATTACACGACAAGTAGGAAGATTATTTCCTTTTCCTTTTTTTGTCTTTGAAATTTTTTCTCCTCTTTTTTTTCTCTCTTCTGGTGTAATATTATCCCAAAATTTTTGTAATCCTTTTATTCTATTAATTTGCCCCGGCTTAGCTTTTGGTGGAGAATCTCCACCATCTGTTTTATTATAAAGTACTCCAGTTCCCAAGTCCTTTCTACCAAAAACTGCAATCATATATTTTTCGTGTTTGAATGCCTCTTCCTCTGTTAAATTATTTTTTAAAATAATTATTCTATTCTTTGGTGGGACATATATTCCGTGTGTTTTATGATTTGATATTTCATACGCACGATTTCCCTTTCCCTTTCCAATATAATAAGGTTTTTTGTTTTTTCTTAAGTATGCGTAAGTGTAGTAAATCATAATTCTTCATCCAATAGCATCTAAGGGTGGAAGTTCATAAGTATTAGACATTCTTTCCATAATCAAGTCAATTTCTCTTTGAGCATCATCATAAAGCTGTCTACCATTTAATTCCACGCCACCGGGAAGTTTCACTCCAGCAAATTTAATTAAATTCTGACCCCACTGTCTTTTAATAAGTGCAGTCAGATAAGGTTTAAGAAAGGAATCATTCCAAACTCTTGAATAATCATTCGGGTCTAAAGTGCTGTAACAATCAAGAATTAAATATTGACCGGGAGAAACTGAACCCCAATCAATATCTAAGTATAGTCTGTCTTGTCTTTTATTAAATCTAATCTGTTTTTGTGTTGTGAGAAGAAAATCTAAATCCTCAAGATATGTTTTTACCATTGCATATGAAAGAATTTCAGTGGTTCCCCAATAGTAAATATCATTCAAAAACAGTTGATATTTTACACTAAACATATTATGTGTAATGGTATTTGAACCATCAAAATGAAATACTTTTGTCACACCAATAATATTTGGAGGAACTTCAAGATAATTGCTTGATTCTTGATATGAAAACGTAGTTGCTGTTCCGACAATACTTGTATTTACCGTAATAGTAGAAACGCCAACCGTTTTTTCTGATCCCTTTGGTCCAGGCGCTCTTCCTCTATCAATATCGTCTTGAGTGATTTTATATTTGTAAAATGTTTGATATACGCCATCAAAATGTCTTTCTTGGAAAAATTGTATTGCGTCATCCACAAGATCATCAATTTGCTCATCAGCGACGTTAATTTCTAAAACTGGAGCGCCTAGTTTTCTTTTACAATAATCAATGAGTTCTTGTCTTGTAGATGGTTGTGCCATTAGATTTTTGTGAGAACTTCTTGTTGTTTTAAATAAAGTTTAATATAAGATTTTGCAAAATTGCGCAAAATTTCAATATCTTCTATACTATCTATATCTCTAGCTTGTTTTTCATATTCAAACAATTTACTAATGCATTCTAAAGAAATATCATCTGGATTCATTGAAAATACTCCTAAGTAAACTATGAATTTCATTTAATGTATTTTTAATATCATTCACTTCAGTCTCAAGTTGATGAATTTTTAAATTCTCCTTTTCTTTTTGCTTTTTAATTAAAAGATAATTTTCATATTCTGTTTTATTTGTATTTAAAACAGCACCACTTACTTCATCTTTGAGTAAATTGCTATTTCCTTCTATTTTTGAATATCTCATTTTATGCAAGAGCAATTACTCTTAGATCCTTAATTCTTGGTGGGAAAGCTTGATTTGTAGATGAACCTACTAGCTTAACACTAAAATATTTGAAAGGTGCTAGAGAATCAATTGTAAATTCATATTCTTTAAATGGTATCTCAAAACTTTCAAATCCTAGTTTGTCTGTTTTGATTATTTTCTTATCTTCTCTTCCATCAGATTGTGAATAATTTATAACTTGTCCTGAACTATTTAAATTCGTATAACCAGGAAATGGATAGTAAATCATATCAGAATTTAATTCATTTTGAATTGCATAAAGTGCCCTTAAATCACTGTAGTTATTGATGTATGCAGTCACTAAAACTTTAATTGAAGTTGCTGGAATTTCAAGTTCTACAATATTTGTAGCATATACAAAGGCTGATGGATCGTCTTTTAATGTGTTTACACGATTATCGGTTACATAATTTTGAATTGGATTATTGATGCGATTGCTTACAAAAATCATACCCAAACGATCCAAATCAATAACTGGTGAAATTGAAGAATTTGTTGTTGTTAGTGTTAAATTTACATTTAGAGATTTATTTCCAGGAAGAGTGGATAAAAGTGTATCCTCATTTACCTTAGAGCATACAATTCTAGGTGAATTGAAATAGTTATTTTTATCTAAACCAATATCAGCATATCCTTTATCTTCAAAGGAATTTTCATTTCCATCTACACTTGTTCCGGATACTGTTCTCATTTTTGCGGAAATATTTGTTCCGTTTAAAATCATTGTTTGGATATTTGGTCTTACGATTTCATATTGAATATTTTGTGTCGCATTAATCAAATTTCCTCCAGTCGATTTTGATTGATTTGCATAAAGTTTCGGAAAATTTGTTCCTAAACTTCTATCAACTTGACCCAAAGGAAGAGATTGTGTTTTTCCATCTTGAGAAGTATCAATTTTAATTGTATAGTAATCTAGATCAATAGAATCACTTATTGTGGAATCTTGTAAAGAATGTGTAGTATTAATTCTTCTTAAAGAAATTCCATTTAGTTCATACTTATAAACTTGTGTTCCTGAAGAATAACTTGATGATAATGTTTGATCAATTCCTCTTGTGATTCCTGTTAAAGAAGTTGCCGTTGTTCCAGTGTAAGCAATGATTTCATTTCCTATTAATGCGTAACCTGGATTTGTCGTTCCTATTCCGATATTCTCAAAAGTTGAAAAATTAATAGTTCCATCCACATTAATATCTGAAGTTGAACTACTACTATATTCTTCTGTAATTTTGATGGGTTTAATATCAGAAGATACTTTTGAAATACGAACAACATTCTCTGTTGCGTGCATTCCGTGATTTTTATGATTTACCCTAACGTGAAGTCCATCGGATTCTACTTGAATTCCATCAGATATAATTCTTACATTTCCACCAACTGAAGAATTTAATGCAGTGGTGATTCCAGAGCTATTAATAAAATAAATTGATTTTGCTACTCCGGCTTCAAAATCTCCTTGAACATTATCTAAAATAATTTCATTTGAACCATTTATAGTTTGAATTGAAAGTTGTAGGTTTCTTCCAAGAGTTAATGCGCCTATCTGAGTTGCGGTAACTACATCACCGATTGAATATCCTCTTCCTCCATTCGAAATTGTAGCTGCAATTGCGACTCCATTACTAATTGTAATATTTGCTGTCGCGTTTTTTCCATTTCCAGTTATGGAAGAAAGTGAGACATTAGAAAATGTTAATGAGCCAGATGATGGAGTATATCCTATTCCAGCATTTATGATTCTTAAAGTTCCTGTAGATGTTCCTGCAGAACCTACATAATTTCCAGAAGCATTTGTTCCTGGTTGAATTATAGTATTTCCTAATTTTAAATCATTATCTTGTAAAGTTGACCCCAATCCAACTCTAATTTTTCTAGATGAAAATTCAAGAGAATTTGAAAGTAATGTTGCTACTTGATTATTTCCCAAACTAAGATCGGGATTATATAAATTGATATTTCCGGATGTTTGATTGAATTTTGCTCTGTAGAGTGTGAACTTTAAGTCTTCATATGGACTCTCATTCCAAGTGGTTGCGTTTTGAGATTTAAATAGACCACCAGAAAGAGGTTGCTTATAAACTAAGATTTTATCTGTTGAAGTATTTGGTTCTCCTAATTTTGACACCCAAACATTATATCTATCAGAATTTGATAGTAAAACAATTGAATGAAATTTTTGTCCAGTTAGATATATTGGAGACTTAAAATAAACTCTTGTTGGAACAGAAGCATCTTGTGAAAGATTTACTGATGATGGATTTAAAACGATTTCACTAAAAGGATATACTTTATCAGTAGGTAATCCTAATTCAATTGGTCTGAGTTGAATTGTAACCGGAAGATTAACATCCTTAGATTGAAAATAAAGATCAACAGAAGTCACGAAAATTCCAGATTCTTCTTCAATATAAAATGACTGGGCTAAAGGATCTATAATATTCATATTTTAATTTCTGTTGAGTTTACTTATAATTAAATATTTATTGATTAACGTCTAGCGGGACGCAACCCTGCGTCTAGAGCTGCACCACCAACTGCTGCACCAGTTCTATCTATCCAAGCTTGAATTGAAGATAAACTATATCCGTCCGCAAGTGCTCTTTGGAGACCACCACCACCAATAACTGGCTGAGTTCCTCCACCAAATGCTTGAGATTGTGATCCACCAGCATTTTGACTTACAATACCACTTGCTCCAGTATCTTTAGCATATCCACTAGCAAATCCTTGATAGACCTTCTCTCCCCCTCCACCATCACCAGAAGAATACGAAGAAGCTGGTGGAACATAAACAGAGCCAATTACACTACTTCCTACTACAGTTGGAGAACCAGTTTCGGAAACTGTTTTACTTTCTGAAGTGGTTTGGGATTCAACCCTAGCATTTCTAACAAGAATTACATTTTCTTGAACAGTATTAATCTTTCCATCAACAAAATACTTCTCTTCTGCACTAGTGATTGTTTCTCCAATAAGTTGAGAATTTGAAGAACTACTTGTAATTCTAAAGAGTTTAGTTCCGGCTTGGAATCTTGGATTTACATCAATATTTCCATTTGGAATAAAGAAAGAACCAATAATTTCTCCTAAATTATCTGTAATTAATCTCAAATCCGTAACTGTAGCTTCTGCGCCACTTGTCTGCCCTTTTAGTTTCATAAGTGGCGCAATGTATCCACTAAATTGACCTTGAACCGTATTTGATAAACTAAAGGTGTCAATATTTAAAATTGTAGAAGTGGAGGAATATGTAGTAGGAATTACTGATGTTGTTTCTTGAGCATATGGATTTATGGTAAAGATATCAGATGGATTATTATAAGTTCCATATTTATGATTTTGTTGAGCAACTCTAAAAGTTATTTGAGGTGAATTTCCACTAGAATTATCAAAAGAACCAATTACAGTTTCTCCCACTTGAAAAACACCTTGTCCCATTGTAATTTCAAGTAATTTAGGTATCGCAAAATTGGTTACATTTATACCATCAAAAAAGCAATATACTCTTGTAAATGGTTTTAGCCTTCTTCCACTGAATTCAATATTTCTAGATCTTACATAAGGAATAATTTCAGAACTTAAAACTTGATTTCCAAAAGAAGTTTTTGCAAATTCTTCTTTTAATAATTGTCTAGTTCCAGATCTTGTGGAAGTTCCAGTTTTTGTAATAGTTTGTAGTTGTTCTCTTACAATATTATAACCTTGAGTTACGTCTCTTGTTGATGATGATGAAGTTGAACCAGTCCATGTTGTTTCCCAAGATCCCCAAGTTACAGGACTATATCCACTTTGAGCATCAAATCCTTGAGATATTAGTTGAGATCTTGTTTCATTATAATTTCCTTCAGCATTAATTGTCTTTGCTGCAACCTGAACTTGATCTACCCATACATCAGATGATGGGAAGAGTTCAACAGTTCCACCAAAATAATCGGAAACATATGGATTTACATTTACTACTCTTGTGGAAAATGGCTGTTGAATATAAGACTCTTCTTCATAGTCTAGAGTAATAAGTTGTCCAGTTCTTTTAATACCAGTTCCAATCAAATTAGTATCAGTTCTAGCATCTGCAAGAGAGTTTACCGAAGTTCCAATACCAACCAAAGAATTTGTTCCTAGAAGAAGATCAATACTTGTGGTATAATGAGTTGGGCGAAGTTCCGACTTTTGGACATCAATAGAATTTTTAACAATTGTAAGTTTTTGCTGAGTATTTGTTGAAGAAAAATCATCAACAAAGAACCCAGATTTGAAACGATTTAAACCATTAGAATCTGTAACAAAAAGATTTGAAGTATCACTTTCTAGTAATGAAAGAGATGTATAATACTCTAAATTTTTAATTCTATCTTCAAGTTTGCTGATATCATACATCTGATATCTTTTATGTTTTGTAAGAATCACACTTGAATCATTAACATCGCAAAGATATGGTGGTAATAAAACTGTTGCAATTTCTAAAGCATCATCTCTTGATGTTGGTTCTTGTGGAGTTTCTGATGGAACACCAGAACTAAGCTGAAAAATTCCATTTTTTGTCAGAAAAATTTTATCAATTCTTGAAAGGTAGAATGAATAACTTAAAAGAATTGATTCATCCGAAGCTAAAATATTTGTATATAAGTTATCCGAAGAAACAAAGGTTCTACCTAAAAATTCAAATGGTGATCTAGAACCTTCTGAAATAGTAGATGTTGCAACTCTTGGTCTAATGTCCAAAATATCAGAATTTCGGATTTCATTAATTTTTCCAATATCACAATAATCAAATTGTTGATAAGAATTTGCAGTAACTAAATCTCCAGTATCCGATGAAGAAAATCCAGCAGATTCAAAGACAATTTTTAATTTTCTTGTCGGTTCTTTAGTTGTTTTATTGCGAATTAGTTTTGAATAATCATAAATTGTGTTATTTTGATTTGAATTTAAAATAAAAGATGATGTGATATTGTTATCGCCTGAATTGACAGAAGAAATATTTCCAACAATTCCAGACTCTTTAAAAAGAACCTCTTCTCCCTCTATAAAAGAATTGGAATTTAAATAATTAAAAGAGAGTTGTAGATCATTAATTTTTTCTACATAAATTCCAATGGTTTGACTAGATTTTCCAACAAATTCTTCTCCAATTAATAAATCACCAACTTTGTTTGTTGGGCCATTCAAATTAGTAATTACTAAATTTGGTAAATCAGGTGAATTTGTATCATTAGATTCAAAAATACCATAAATTTTTGTTACATCTGGCTCTAGTAAACAAATTTCCTCATCTTGAACTCTTGTTCCATAAGGATAATTTCCATAAGAAAGCCCATCATTTAAGGTGGTTGAGCCTATTCCAGAAGCAGAATACTTTGACTTATCAACTATTAATGTTTTAATTCTGTTTCTATTTTTGATTTTTGATTTTACATTAATTTTTCTTAATGTTGCGATCAATTTTGCCGAGCCATTGGAACCCAATCCATTAATTGTTAAAGTTTTAGAACCATTCGTAAAAACAAATTTATCTGAACTTAATGGTTCTGTAGTTCCATCTTGACGAATCAAAACATATCTCTCTTCATCAAAAGGTAAAAATGTTTCGTTTTCACTGTTTGAATCAATTGAACCCGTTGAGTTTGATGTAATCGTTACGTCAAATTGTTTCCGAATTGTCAGATAAGAATTTGTTAAATCTACTGATGATATATTTCTTTTTGGTAATTCTGTATAAAGTGCATTATCAGTTGAAGATTGTAAATTAGTGGTTAGAATTTTAAAATCTGATGGATTAATTGTGCTTGATGGAAGTGCTCCATCACAAATACCAGAAACTGTTGTTACGCCACTAATTGTAATAGAATTTAAAGATACCCCCTCAACTTTTGCGTAAGTAGTTGTTGTTACGCCAGGATTTGAAAAGGAAACTAAATTGCCAGTAGATGCAACTCCTACAAAATTTACATTGGTTGAAATTACAGTGCTAATTCCAGAAGAACCCGGAGTAATTGTAACTTGTCCAATTGTAGTGATTGGCGACTGAACTGTATCTGCTGTAAAAGTATATGCACTCCCAACAATACCATATAATGATTTTATATCACCTGTGGTATATGGCCTTACTTTTGTAGTAATTCTAGAATTTTCAATACCATTGAAAGATAATTTTTCACCAATAGAAAAATTACCTTGAGAACTGTAGACAATTATATTTCCACTATTCGTTACACTATTTCTTAAATATGCAATTGCCCCACTCTGAGAACCTTTAATTTGTGTTGGAACGGACAAAGTGATGGGTTCATTTAATTCTATAATTGTATAAGTTTGAATATCAAAAAGAGTAATGTCCCATTGATTTTGATTTAAGTTTGTTGTATTATATGAACCAGACTCTAAAGCAAAATCATAAACCCTAGCAAGTCCAATTTCATTTCCGGGAGCTGTAGTTTGTGAAGAACCAACTCTAGAATCACGAAGACTTACTGTATATGTTGTAGAAAGTCCAATGACTGGAGAACCGTATACTCTATTCAGAGTAAATGTTGGTCCAGTAAAATAATTAATGGATTCATTTTCTAGTGTTTTTGTAGTTCTTGGTTTTGGAAAATCTAGAAAAACTGGACTAATAGTTTCGACTTCATATCCTCTAATATATGCTTTAAGAGGTGAAATTTTATATGTTCCTGTGCTTTCATTTGGAACATTTCCATTATATGTTAATTCATTCTCTAAAAATATTCCTTCATTTCCCTTAAAATTATTTAAAGTTTCTTTTGCAACTATATTTGGTGCATTTACAAAATAATCTCCAGATTCATCATAGGTTCTTCTTGCAAATTCTTGAGAAAGAATATTATATTCTGGAGTGTTATTGATAGAAATTAATCTCCCCTCTCTAACTTCCAAAAGTTGAACGAAATTTTCTACATCTGTAGATTCAATTGGAATTTTTGATAATTGAATAAACAGTGAAAATCTATCGGCTCCAGGTGCCGCATAATTGGAAAATCCTTGAGCATTATCATTTAAAGATGAATCTTCATATGAATTTTTAATATCTTCAAAAATTTTGAATCCAATTTTATAGCTAGGTCTATTTGAATATTGATCTAAGTATAAAATGTCTTTAAATGCATTTACAAAATATCCCCGAATAAAATATACACCTTCTTCAATAAAAACTCCAGAGCCAATTGCTGTTGCATTTTCGGAAATTGTAATTCCTATTCCTTCGCCAGCTTTTAGAGTAATTCCTAAATTTTCAAACTCATCACCTAAAGCAGCATCCTCATTCATTACAATCTTTTCGCCATCCAAAAATTTAGATTGCGAATTTGTATTTGAGTCTGAATTTAAATAACTTACATATATCGTAGTTTTGTTAATTTCCGAAGTACTTCTTGAAATATATGAATTTATAACAGCGGTTACTCCACTAACTTCGCCTTTTATTTTCTTTTTTGTTAAATATGGTAAATATACTTCAGGTGAGTATCCGTTGTACGTATCTTCTAAAATAACTGCATTTAAATCATTACGATATGAAATATTTCCAGGAATGACCGCAGAACCTTCTTTAAAAACGTGAGAACCAAAAAGTTCAATTTGATTTTGAAGAATTGTTTGTAATGTAGTTAATTCTCTTGCTTGAACTGGATAACCAGGTTTAAACAATACTTTATGATAACTTTTGTTTGGGTCAAAATCATCAAAATAAGGAGAAACGTTAAGATTAGTTTTCTGTGGCATAATCCTTGATTAGAATTGCAAAATAACTTTGATATCTTCTTTTTGATTTGGGGACCTTGTTATAGAAGGTCTATTGTCAACGTAAATAATATTTCCAGAATATTTTTTAACTTCCGGATTTGAAACTCCGTTAGTGAATGTCTGACCCAAATAATATGTTCTACTATTTATTGTTGTAGATACACCTGAGAAATTAGTATCAATACCCAGTGTTACACTTCCACCAACAATGCTTAAAGATCCACCGGATGAAGGCGATGAAGTAAACCGATTTAAGTTAAATCCATAATTTGGATTTGAGTTAAGTGTTCCATCCGTATTAAATCCAACTAAACTTTTATCCTGCCAATATTTTAAAATACCCGTGTTTTGATCATAAGAAACAACTCTTCCAACTGCAGTTGAACCTACTCCTACAGTTTGAGTAACTTTACTGTCAGCAGCAAAAACTGCACTACTATAGCCAGTTCCTACTAATTTTAAAGCATAAACCGCACTTGCTTGATCTAAGGTTAACTTAGAGAACGCATCGTATGCTTGTGGATTTTCTACTATTCCAACTCTAGCAATTTGATTTCCAGTGATAAAATCTGGATTTTCTGTGCTATTTTCAATTCTAGAATAAATGAGAACATTATATGCTCCCAATTCGCGATATATGTCCGCCCCGTGACCACCTTGAGGTGGAATAATAACATTAAAAATTGGGACAGTAGATCCAGTAGGAACATTCCCCGATACAAGATCTACTGTTCCATAAGTATATCCAGAACCACCTTTTGAAACGGTAATGGATTCTACCTTTGAATCATTATTAATTACGATAGTTGCTTCTGCTCCAGTTCCATCCCCTCTTATAGGAACTCTAGTATAAGTTTGATTCGCAGTTCCAATTCCAGTTCCACGATTTACTATGGTAATAATTTTTAGTTGTTCACTAGTTGCCGCATTGTTACGAACGGGTGCATTTTCGGAACTAGAATCCCAATTTAAAGGAACTGGAATAAAATTAGTAGAATCAAACTTAATGATATCACTTGGCTTGATAGTATAAAGATACTTCCAAATGTAGCCATCCCCACTTTCTCCAGCAGTTCTGGGCTCTAAATCAGTAAAAGTTGGTTGATCTAATGAGGGTTTTCCTGTTGGATTTTCTGGATCAGTTCCATTATGTAAACAAATATAAACTCTGTAATCTTCATTAATTACGTAATAATTTGCGGAATATAAATTTGTTGCCCCAGATGGCTTTGATGTATTAGTTCTACTAATATCGTGACGATACATATCATAAGTTACACCTGAAGTCCAAGAAATCTTACGAATCACCTGACGAATATCACCAGAAGAAATTTTCTTCAGTGCAATCATAATGTCCCAATAATCATTCTCTTGTTCAAAACTATCCTTCGGTGATGGTGGATTTGAATCCCAATTTGATTGATAATCATTTGGATTCGGAAGACCTATAAAAGAATAATATGAATTACTAGAAGATGATGCTACGGAAACAAAATTTTTAGCATTCAAAATTCTAATTTGATCAGTTATGATTGCTGCCATTTTACAGAGTTTTTTATCTATTTATGAAATGTAATTGATGTATTTTAATGGAGAGTATCTCTCTACAATTGGAGAGGTTGAAATTCCAGATAAACCATTATTATATGCAATGAATTCTTTTGAGTTATCTCTCTCTGGAGCAGATATTCTTCCCCAGCTATATTCTCCATAATAACTACTATATCCAAGTCCAGTTAAATTATTATAATTTTGAACACTTACAACTACTCTTGCAACATAAGTCAGACCCATTCCAGTCACACTAGTTTGGGCAATTGAAACGGATGAAACTTGATATATGTTATCTAAGAATGTAGAACCAATTCCCACAATTGAATTTGTCAAGCTTAAAGAAGTGACTCCATTTCCTATGTTGGAATTGAAAACAACAAAATAATAATTAGTCTGTATTCCACTTATTGTGATCGCAGTTCCAACAATTGATGAATCCCTTAAGAATGAATTTTTTGGAATTACTAGATCAAATACGATTCCAGTAGATGCAACACCAACAGAAGTTGTTGAAACTCCAGAAATAATTCCAAAATCTCCAGTATATGAGATTGGAGAAATTTCTTCAATATAATCTGAATATTTTGGTTCTTCAATTAAAACTTCAGGTATACTCGTATATCCTATTCCAGATGAATTGATGACGATAGAGGTTACTATTCCAGATGTAATAAAGGAAGTAGCTGTTGCTCTTTGAGTAGTTCCATAACCAATTGGATTTGAAATGGTAACTAAAGGAGGATTTTTATATCCTTTTCCACCATTTACAATAGAAATTGAACTTATTGTTCCACCGACTGAAACTATTGCTGTTGCAGACGCACCAATTAAAGATTCTTGAGAAATAATTTTAATTTTATTTCCTAAATTAGTATTTTCTTTTTGATTATCAAAGAAGGTTTTCACACTTTCTACAAATATTTCCGTAGATGAAGTTCCAACAGTTTTAATAATTCTAGTGTAAGGATAAATTAACGGCTCGTAAATATTTCTATTTTTACCTACAGATTTTCCATCAATAAATAAGTCCTCTGTTTGTCTGCACCATTTAACTGGTCTAGTATAATTTTCATTCAGTGAAATTCCTGGACCAAAATAAAGATTCGTATTTAGATTATCACTAGAACGAACTTCAGTCACAATTCTTTCATTTTGGCTATATGCCATATCATCATCGTTTAATTGAACCTTATCTCCAAGTTTGATACTTTCTAAAATATCAACAGTCACAATATCAATATCTGATGTTCCTTGATAGAAAAGAATTTTTGATTTGTCTCCCGGTTTTGGTGGCTCGGTAAATGTGATATAACTTCCACCATTAAAAATATATCCTTCTTTAGGTACTTGAAGAATATCATTGATAAAAATTAATAAAGTTGCATCATTGTCAATCAAAGAACCACTCTTTGCTCTAATAGACTTTTGTTCACCATTTACAAAAATAGGAAATGAGACTGTTTTCCCATCAAAAAGAGAATCAATAGAGTCAATTACAAGAAGATCTCCTATACTCCACCCGGAAAATTTATTTGAATACGTTTCTTCAATTGTAATTTGAAACTCATTATATGAGAGAGATGTATTTGTAGGAATTCCTACTGTTCCTCCTATGGCAACGGTAAGAATTTCTCCTTTCTTATATCCATACCCAAAGTTTTTTATCTCAAAATCAATTACACTTGAACCTTGCCCAACTACAACATTAATCTTTGCTTGTGTTCCGACTCCTAAAGAAGAAGATGAACTATAAATTAAAGGTAAATTAGAATAAGATAGTGGTGAATCAAAAATTACAAGTGGTGGATTGGTTGAAGTATATCCTGTTCCAGGATTTGTAATTGATATTCCAACAATATGTCCATCTTGAATTGAGGCAGTTCCAATGTAAGTGATTTCTGAATTATAAACACTGGAAGTTGCAACTCCAACATTTACTGTCTGAATTCCAGAGCGATACCCAGATCCACTATTTCCGATACTGATTGATGAAATAGTTCCCAATCCAGAGATGACTGCGGTTCCTCCCGCAGAAACTAATGGCTGAAATCCAAATCCTTGCGTAGAACCAACGGAAACAATAATTCCGCCTACAGGAATAATTGCAGTATTTACATAGTATGAAGTAGAAGAAATGTTTCCTGTAAATTGTATGCTTGTAATTCCTACACTTTCTTTTAATTCATAATCACCCAAAACACTTACGGGGAAAGAGTTTCTTTGTGGTCCTTGAAAAATTTCATTAATTAATATAACTGAATTTGAGGTAGAAATTCCCGTAATATTTGACCCATTGGAAGTTAAAGTAAATGAGGTAGTAAATCCAGAAAATTCTGATGATATATCATCAAAAATATAATTTTTTTCGTAAGGCTCTTCGGAACCATTCGAATTTGCAGATCTCATAAAAGTTCTTCCACTAAAAGAAGATGAGCTTGTCAAGCCTTCATAGTCTACGTCATTCGGATTTCCTGTGGTAGTTCCTATACCAATTTTACCATAAGGGGCAGTAGAAAAATGTATGGTGTTGTCTATTATGTTATAATCACCAAAAACTTTTGTGATTACACTCCCACTTGAATGTGTTGAAATTCCCGTTCCCAACCAAGGGCGGGAAACCAAAAATACATTGGTGCTTCCAAAACCAACAGAATTGATTCTCATTATTTCGTCATTCACTTGAATCAAGTCTGCTCCAAAAAATGAGGTAATTCCAGAAACTTTAATTGTATTATCTGGAATTGAAACATCATTAATTAACGTTGTAGTAATTGCCGTTGAGACTACCGGCGATTGAATGACATTATCAATTGTAATTAAAACTTTTGTATTCTGTTTTTTGGATGTAAATTTATGGCTTACACCAACACCAACAGAATTTAAAGTTAAAGGAATGGGTATCGTCTTTAATGCATTTTCTATGGTATCAGACAAACGAATTGAAATATTGTCAATTTTTATTGCATATACTGTGGATGGAAGTTTATTTGTGGTTCCTATTCCAATAATATTTGTGGTGGCAATTCCAATGGGCTCTCCATTTACGCCGTAAGAATAAGTCAACTCTTCACCAGTAACAAAAAAATGATTTGGAATCTTGATCAAATTGTTGTTAATATCAACGATGGAAGTAGTATTTCCTGCAATTACTCTTTCAAAAATAGGCAATTGCTTATGTCTAAGCTCAAATGAACGCTTTAAATCGTTTTCGGTTCCTCCATAATTTCCATATCCAGAATTAATAAAAGACATAAATTTTACCTATTAATTACTATTTAAATCTAAAATTGTTTCTGTAACAGAAAAATCTGATATTGTTAAAGCATTTTGAAATACTCTGACTTGAACATCTATATTTTCAATAGGAGTAAATGTTAAATATGTTTTTGATCCAGAAACGAAAGAATCAAAATTTCCTAAAGATACATCAGTATTTAAAATTCCAAACTCAGTTATATAGGATTCTGATTCATCACTCACTAGTGCAATTTCAGAAAATTGATACTGATTATTAGTAGTATCTTCAACACTTACTATGTAATATGCACAGGAATATTGAGATGAATATTCGGAAATAGTTGTTGCTGTTGGAGAGATGGATGATGCAATGGATGTAATTCTAGAATCAAGAACTCCATTATTTAATTTTGAAGTTGATATTCCGGAAGACATAGTGTTTGCAATTGAAACACTAATAGTATTTACGACATAAGTTGTAGCCAATCCAACATTTGGAGTTACATCAATATTAATATTTGAGCCCGAAAAATATGCAAAATAAGTTCCTATTCCCGAAGAAGAAATAGACGATACAGTATTAGTAGTCAATTTACCATAGTCTTGAATGATAATTTCGGAATCATTATGTATCAAAGATAATTCATCAAACTCAAAATATTCATTATCAATTGATCCATATTGAATCAGAACTTTAGATGCTCTATATGTGGAAGCAATTCCTACGATTGTTGTTGGAGTAGTTGTTCCTACTGAAATTGATTGCGTATTGCTAATTATATTAACAGTATCACCAAATACAAAAGTTCCAATTCCAGAAATAGAGTCTGTTATGCTGTATGTAATGAAACTTACATCATAATCATTTACTTCATATTTTGTGGGATAGAATAAAAGCTGGCCTTCAGTTCCAGAAATATTAAAATCAAAAAATCCTAGATCTCCAGAACTGTCAACTTTTCCATATTGATTTAAAAATCCATTTTCATTGTTATGGAGTAATGTAACTAATAAAATTTCCCTTTCGCCAATAATTTTATCTTTAATATAAATTAAATATTTTTTAGAGCGAGCTGAATTCAAGTTAAAAGTATCTATTACACTAAATTTTGTATTTCTTGGATTACTATTAAATTGCCCACTAATATCATCAATCATCAAGACACGATTGCCTATAGATTCAATATAGTCTTGAAGAACTGCAGATTTAAAGATAATTTCATCGGAATAATTTTTTGAATCTATATTCAAAGTCTTTTCCGTTACCAAATCAAAATCGTTTACACAATTTAAGTCAATAATAGAAACTAAATCTGAAACACCAGTAAAATCTCCATTATTTTGAATCGTTGTGATTCCTACATTAGTTTGGTCTTTTGATTCTATTGTTAAATCGGAGAACTTTTTAAATCCGGCAGTATGATTTAAATTACTTACTGCATTGTTCCATTTATCATAAGGAACTTTTGATTTAATTGAATATGAAAAATATTGATAATAATCATTATCGTGAATTCTTTGAAAACCATTATTTAAGAATCCCGTTTCACGATTCCATCCGTTTTCAACTATAGATGACGACGCTATTTTGTATGATGCATCAAATTTTATAATTTCTACAATCAATCCTTGACTTTTTGAAGATGTTCCAGTAATAATTTCTCTAGTAGAGTAGTTTTGAATTGAAGAAACTTTTAGGTAGCCATTTTTATTATCCCAAGAATTTACAGTTCCACTTGCAGAAGAAGATGAAACAATTTCACCTTTAAAGAAATCATTCTTAACTAGTGTAATATCAAATATAGGAAAATACTTTGATGGAACTACTTTTCCTGAAGAATTCAAAGCATCATATTGACCTGGAGTTTCATCTGATTCAAGATAACTTGAAATATTATATGTAATAGAACCACCAGTTCCGCCAATATTTGGATCTGTTTGTGTAATTGTGAATAGAGTGTAATTATAATTTGAAGAATTATAACCTTTCGCTGAAGTATTAATACCTACATTTATTCCCTCAACTAACACTTTATCACCAACTTCAAAAGGAAAATCAAGAATTGAACTAAAACTCGCACCAAGAGAAACAACAACATCTTTTGTTATGTTGTTAAACGAAATATTTGAAATAGAAATTCCATTTGAATTCAAAATTGGAATAATTAAAGGAGTTGCATCACTTAGACCTTTAGTATTTTTTAAAATCTTAACTTCAGATTCTCCTAAGGAATATTTTAAATCTACATCTAAAATTTGTCGGTTTGTAACTCCATCTAAAACAACTAAACTTGGAGAAATTGTATAATTTTTTCCTACGGAACTAATACCAATTCTTTTAAAAGATGAGAATGGTTCAATTCTAAGAATTTGTGGTAATTGTGCCTCAGGTCTTAAAGTAATGTCTGAAAAATATTCAAATCCAATATCTTGTATTTGAGTTTTTAAAATTCTTCCAATATTATCACTTTTTGGTAATAAGATTGCATTCTTTCCATTTTCTGAAGAAATGGACGCAATACCTGGAAGTTTTTTATAATTTTTTCCATTGGAAATAACATTAATTTTTGAAATCGGTCCTGATGAGGAAATTGAATTTGTAGTATAATAAATTTTTGAATTTGAATCCGTATATTCAGATTCTTTCGGTCTATCTTTTAAAATAAATTCAAAAAATGTTGAACCAATTCCGGTTACTTTTTGATTTCCATTGAGAATGTTATTATCTACAATTAGACTATTGAAATTTATAATATTTTCAGTATCACTAATGATTTGTTTTTTATCTGAAGTGTTATAATCTAAATTAATTGGTTTTAAATTATAGTAAAGTTTTTGAGGAATAAAATCACTAATTTTGACTTTTACATATGCATTAGTACTAATTCCAACTATTCCATTTTTTATTACTTCAAACTGAGAGCTATTGGAAGTAGAATAGAATTTAGATTTATATGTTGAATCTGAATAAAAATCAAAGTCAAAGGCAGGATATGAAATTGCGTTGTAAATAAATGATAAAGAAGAATCGGATAGATCAAAAATAATCTCTTGATTTTTTTCTACTAAAATTTGTGGATTTATTTTTGAAATTGTTCCGCTAGAAGCACTAGTAATTTCAACTTCTATTGGTTTAGACGAATTAAAATCCGAGAAGGATGAACAAAGTTTAATTTTATTATTATCTACAACATAAACATAGTATATTGAATTGTGATTCAATCCACCAGATGGTGAAGAAGAAGTATGAATCACTTTTTGTCCATTTATAAAGTTATGATTTTGAATAAAAATTGTATTGTCAATAATATTGACATCGGATGCATCAAAGTTCTTTGGATCAAGAACCAATCTGCGATTATAATCATTATATTTAACAATAAATGTTGTTGTGATTCCAGAAGATACATTTAAAGTTACTTGATCATTATTTTGGAGATAATGATTTGAATCTGTAATTACCGTAACATAGTTCTTATTTACCGTTCCTTTCAATACATCTTCTAGATTAGTTTTAAAGCTATGGTTCTCGCCCGTTCCAATTCCAGTAAAATATAAAGTGTCTACTGTAATTGAACTGTTAATTCCAACAAATGACCCAGTTGAACCTAAACCAACTTTTGATGTTGCTATTCCAATTAAATCTTTTGAGATTTTTGCCACATAAACGGACTGTCCTTCATAAAGTTGAAAACTTTGAATTCCATTTGTAGAAACATTTAGAGGAGTTCCTCCATTCGCATAATACTTTAATTCATCACCAGTATTTAAATTATGATTTACAAAATAAAGTGATTTTGATGGAACTAAGATCTGAGTGACTCCAACACCAGGATTTGAAAATCTTAATGTAGTTCCGATTCCAACACCTAAAGAAACAGTTTCTATTGGATTAAAATAATATTCTTTATTATAGTTGTATTGATAAAAATTATCAATTGAATTTACTTCAAAAATAATTTTTCTAGAGTTTTCTATTAATAAAGATGTTGCGGTATGAGCACTACCAACTGTTCCATCATATTCTCTTTGAACACGTATTCTTGAAGAAATTGGATCTATATTCAAAATTTTAATTTTTTCCGTTCCAATTCCTAGAATATCATTCTCTCTTAGAAGAGGTGTATTTAAGTTTCCATAAACATTAAAATATGTGATGATTCCAGTAACATTTGAAGATTGAATCTCATCAGATAAGACTAGAAAAGATGATGTAATTCCAACATTAAAGAAAGATGATTGTAAGTCTGATCTTGAGGTTGAAAATCCATTCAAGGAAACAATATCAAAATTTTGAAGAGAATGTGGTATTGAGGAAATACCAATCAAAGATGACTGAAGGGAATATGGAATAAATTCTACATTAAAAATACTTGTACTAGCGATGCTTATTTTTTCAATCTTTTTCCCATATATTTCAGATATTTTTGCTATCGCTCCGTCACCATCAGTGTTCGTATTGTCAAATATTACAAGATCATTTACTTTGTAATCATCTCCTCTATTAATAATTTCTACTGATTGGACTTCACCTCCATTAATGGATAAAATCTGAGTATTTTGTCTTTGAATCTTATTTGGATCTTGAATAAATTCATAATAAGAATTTTTCTTAGTAAAATTATAAAAATTTGTATTACGGATAAAGTTTGTTTTTGTCAAATCAATTTCATCTTGATTTGAACTAGAATTAAAATTATAATCTATCGGTCTTGACTTGAATGTATTTCCGATAAAATACGGAAACTGCGGCCGTCTATAATTTTTAAATGAAGAATTTGAGTCAACTGAAATTGGATTGATTGTAGCAAAATATGCGTATATTCCGTTTGGATATTCTGGAGTTACACAAAATCTTCCATTGTGTTCATCTAAATCTCCATTACTTTGATATACATAATCTTCAACAAAAAATCCTTCTGGATATAGAGAAGTATCTGGTCTATATGTGGAGATATTCAAAGAATACCCCGATTTCATAATTTGGATGCTTCCACCTGTTAATGAAGAATATCCATATGGTCCATAAATTGGATTTCCATCATATGCCCATCCAAGAATTGGAGAGTGACTTTCTGAAGAAACTTCTACTTGATTTTGAACTTGTAAATCTGCAACATAAATTAATTCTCCATTAACTCTTTTCGTCCCATATACAATTTGCCTTAGTTTTCTTGGTGCATATAGATGGGTATATTCAAGTTCAAAATCAGATTTAATTGCTTTTGAAATTACGCTGTCATCATCTGAAATCTGATTATTTTCTAATAATCTTTCAAATAAATTTACAGTCCATTTCTTACTTGTAAATTGGAAATTTGCATCACTTCCAGCAGAAATTACTTGAATTGATGTATTTTTTGAATCATATCCAAAACCTTGATTAACAATTTTAACATCTATAATGGAACCATCAATTATGGTTGGAACTAAAGATGCACCATTTCCTGAACCAATTACTTTAATATCTGGAATAGAATTATAATTTTCTCCAGAATTTAAAATTATAACGTTGGTAATTCTTCCATTTAAAACTACTGGTTTTAATAATGCACCCGATCCATTTTCAAGGTTAAAATTTGGTTGATGATTATAATTTAAAATTTCAGATGAACCATAACCAACACCACCATTTTCAATGAAAACTGATTTGATTTTTCCTCTAAAAATTGGTCTCAAAATGGCATTAAAATTTTGGCCACTAAAAGTAGAAACTCCAATTTTTCCAGAAACTTGAATCTGAATCTCTGGATAATTAAAAATATGTCTTCCAGACCCAGATGAAGTTAAATTTACATATTCTTTGTTTTTGTAATATACATCTGAATTTGTGGATCCTATTCCAACTTGTGAAAGTTTAAAAGTATTATCATCAATTTTTGTAACATAATAATTTGCTGTGGTCAATCCACTGATTGGTGTAGATTCTGGTGAATATGAGATAATCTCACCACTCTGATACTTGTGATTTTTAATTGTAATTGTATTAGAAGAAGTATTAATTCCGGATGAAGTTGCTACGGTCTTTCTGTTTTTATAATGAATTCCGGAATTTAAAACTCGCACTGAACCGATAACTTTTTTTGAATATTTTGATGAAATTGTGTGATTCCCAGATCCATAGGAAATTAAGTCAATTTCATTAACTTTAGAAATAGCATCAGAAAAAGACTTATAAAACTTTATGGAATATTCGTTTACGGTAGAAACAAAATAAGAAGAATTGTCCGAGAGTCCTCCAATTGTACTTTGCCCATTTGTTTTGTAAACGACTTCTTCACCATTTCTAAACCTATGATATTCAGAAAAAGTAATCAAATTCGTTGAAAGATTAACTTGTCCTGCTGAAGAGGATGAATTAAAATTAATGCTATGATTTATTGTGATTAAATTTGGACTTGCGATTGCATTAATTCCATTTCCTCCTGTAATCGTGATTGTTGGAGTATTAAGATAATCAAATCCTTCATTTATAACTTCAACTCTCTCAAGTACACCTTCTACCTCACAATAACCGGATGCGCCGGAACCATTAGAATCGGTAATTGTAAGAACTGGAGGATTGATTACATCATAATTATTTCCTTCGGATGTTACTGAAATTTCTTCTATCGGACCATAAAAAAGAAAATCATTAGATTTATAATTTAAAATTTCAACTCCATTTACTAAAATTCCAGTATTTCCCGAAGTAGTTTCATAATTCTGATTGTCATTTATGGGATTTGAAATTTTTCGTATTAATTTTTGCGGCCTTAAAGACTTTCCTGAAAAGTTGGTGAGTTCTAAAATATTTTCAGTAACAGTGCCGATAAGAGTAACAAAAACATTATTAAAAATATTTGTTCTACTTCTAGCAAGTTTAATTTGATTCTGATCAATTTTCTTTACAAAATAAATTCCTTCAGAAATATTCAATTTATTGAATTCATCTTTTGATTTATAAGTTACTGAATCGCCAGTATAAAATCCGTGATTTGGTATAGTTAATATTTCTCCATTCAAGTTACCAGAAAATGTAACTGAACGATAATTTGGATCTAATGATTGTCCTAGATAGGTCGGAAGAGAATGTGAAGCAACATAAATGGATTCTTTATCTGTATATACATTTTGAATATTTGTCGTATAATTTTGTAATTCGTTTAAGTTTGCTTTAGAAAGTAATTTTTGAATTGTATATTTTTTTGAAACGTCAATTAAACCTTGATTTCCAAAAATAAAAGCGGTTGAGTTTACGATAGAAAAAATTGTAGATATTTTTTCTATTCCATCTGAAGAAATTAACTTAATTTGATCACCAGGTACAAAATTATGTGAATCAAAAGTTTCAATTTTATAAGAATAATTTGAAATATTCTGAATTGATATATTTTTTACGATATATGTTGTTGCAACATTAAGAATCCATTGATTTGATTTGAGATCCTTAAGTTCAATTCCAGGATTTTTAATTAAAATTTGATCTCCTTCTTCATAATAATAATTTAATTCATCTTTTTCTAATTGTGATAGAACTCCAGTAATTCTTACTTTAACTATCTTTGAAGTTCCAATACCAGAATATCCATAAGCATACACTTCCGATTCTAATAGTTGATTTGAAGGAAGTTCTCTAGTTAATCCAGAACAATCAAAAAATTGATTTAAAGATTTTGATTGATATGTAATTGTAGAAATGGTATCATCAGAATGTCTTACAATCAAATTTCCCGAAGAAGGAAATCCAACAGTAGAATCTACATCTAGTGTGCTTGCATTGGAAGTTACTTCCGTGATTAATCTTGTTGTTGGACAAATTGAAAAATCACCAAATATAGATCCATTGACTATAATATCTTTATTATAGTCATAGTCTAGACTTAGAATGTAATAATCTTGATTATTTCTTTGAATTTTTTGAACATTTGTGATAGATCCACTCGCCGCAGGAAAATCGCCAATTTGTTCTTGAAACAAGGTTCGGTTAATTAATTCTTCAGGATTTCCTTCAATTGCTTTAACTACCAAGTCTTTTGTGACTCGGTATTGAGCATCTGAAGGAATCAGAAGATAATCTCTCGGTTTAATAACCTCAATATCTTCACCATAAAGAGCACGAAATAAAATCTCAAAAGATTGATTTGTTCCTTTAGATGAATAGAAATCTTTTGCTTGTTTAATAAAAATATTTTGATTTACTTGTGAATTAAATTCCCTATTTTCAAAACCAGGAACTATTTGATATTTAATTTTTTTGAAAAATTCCTTTAGAAAAAGAACACTTAAATTAAATACTTGAGTATTTGATGAATGAGTTGCAATTTCGGATTCTGAAAATACTAGAGAATCTACCTTATTTGAGTTTTGATATGATGTGACTCCACTAAAACCACGAATACAACCAGTAAAAGAATTTGTGGTGATTCCAGTGTAAGTAATAATCTCCGAATCAATTTGAATTAATCCATAAGATTCTGGAAATCCATTCGTTGAGGTTACATAAATTGTGTCATCAAAAAAGTCTACATCAGAAGTTAAATTGATCGTTTCAACTAGTTGAGTTAAGTTATCAATTTTTACATATTCAGAAAGATTTTCAAGAATATTCAGTGCAGAACCTTGCTCTTCTAAAGAAATGTAATATTGAGATAAAAATTCCTCAACCAAAGGAAATTCTTCTCTTACATAACTTGGAAGTTGATTTTTAACGATTGAACTGAATTTAACTTTCTTTTCTGACATTTTATACTCTTACTAGATTTCCATTATTATAACTTGATGTTGTAACATATAGAGTTCCTGAGGGATCAGATCCCGAAGAAATTTCATCAGATAACATATTCACCACGCTTTTATTAATATCTAGTTGCAAATATAAATCTTGTAATCCTATGATATCATTTGACTTTGAAATTGCAGAAATTTCAATGATTGGTTGTTCTTGGACTGTTTTAGATGTGGATATAATATTTACTGGATTTAAAATAATTTCACCTTTCTTATAATTGATTGTTCCTGCGGATTGTCTTACAATTAAAGGCTGAGTATCAGAAAGAAGTTTAAAGAAGAAAATTGTTCCAGTAACTTGATTTGAATCTGGAATATCTGAGAGATAAAGAACATCTGAAACACCTGAAATTTTAAATCCAGAAGACTTAATATTATACCCATTTACATTTTGAATATGAAATTCGTTTCCAAAGCAAATTTCATAATCTGCAATTTGATTTAAACTTGCCTTTAAATCTCTCCGAATTTTAATTTTTGTAATATTTGACGTAATTGATTCGTGACTGTTGTCAATAATACTTTGAAATTTACTATACTTAAATCTTGCACCATATTGATTCAATTCAATGGAATTTGCATAAGATTTAATATTTTCAAAGATAGTAGTTTTAATTGATTCTGAATTTGAAACCAAATTAGAGTTATAATATGCAACAGTGTCTGTTTCAATATAAAGATATTTTAAATCTAAAAATTCTAGAATAATTCCAGCAACATTATATTTTCTTAATTGATTTTTGAGATTATCTTTAATTGAATTTGGTAAGTATGGCCCATAAAAAGGCTTGATTGCTATAAAAACCTTTCCATATTGAGGTGGATTCAAATCTTCTCCACCAAAAACTGAAACCGACTGAGTTTCAGGATAAATTTTTGGAATAATTGCCTCATAATCCGCTGCCGTTACCGCACGATTTTGAGAAGCATAAATTCTTGGTGCGTAATTTTTAATCGACTGAACCGATTCAATTTCTTTTCCACCTTGAGAGGAATTGATGGTTGTGATTAAAGAAATTCCAGATGTGATTAAATTATTATTGTTATCAACAATTCTTCCATTAAATGTAAATGATGAGACGCCATTTCCAGACTCACCATTTGTGACGATGTATGATACGTCAATATAATTCTGCGCTTGAAGCTTTTCACCAAAAACACCATCACCAAAGATCAATTCGTATCTTTGATCCTCAATCTCTTGAATGAAAAAGACTCTTGAATTTGAACTAATTTCAAAAAGACTATTTGATAAGTTAAACTTACGAGAAAATGTACTTGATTGTGTATTCCGAACTAGTACTGAAATTGTGGAAGTATCAATGTTCTCATTCGTTAAAATATATCTTTGAGGTGGAGAAGGATTCTCTGCTTCTACCGTGAAATTTGCAGTTAAAAAAGAACCTTCATAAACTTCTATATTCTCAAAAAATGCAATTCCATTTACAATCGGAACTGTGATATCTGAAGAGATTGAAAAAATATAACTCTCGGCTCCAAAAGAAGATGATGCGCAAACAGTTCCCTTTTTTAGAGTCAGAGTAATTGGATTCGTGCTTGATCCAGTGACATCCACAAAGAAAGAGATAACTGCCTTTGCTGCAGTTCTTGAGCGAGGAACATATCCAATATTTCTTGCTAAAGATACTACATTTTCTCTTAGAGTAGCACTGTCAATAAAAACCTCATTGCTCATCATATTTGCATTATATGATGAGATATAAGTGTTATATGCTAAAATATCTAAAATTGTAGATAGATTTGATCCCTCAAAATCATAGTCAGTAAAATTTGAATTCGCTCTTAGGTAGTCGCGAATTGAAGTTTTAATCTGATCAAAATCTAGATTTGTAAAATTGACTAGTGCCATTTATCGTGTTGGCTGTAATGCGAATGATAATTGTTGAGGAAGAGCATCAATTCCAACAATCAAATAGTTGATTGTGACGTTAAAATTATTATTATCATAGTCTGGAGATACAATTACATTTAATAATCGTACTCTTGGCTCATAATTGTTAATTGTGTTTGAAATCTCATCTTTAATTACAGAGGCTGAGATTTCGTCAATATTTTCAAAAAGAGAGCGACTAATCTGAGAACCTAAGTTCTGATTAAAAAATCGCTCTCCGTGAAGAGTAAAAATTAAATTGCGAATTGAACGAGCGATTGCAGACTCATTTTTCAAGGCAATCAAGTCCGAATTGATCGGATTGATCTGAAAAGACATACTAATGTCCTTGAATGACTTACTAACTCGCTCAATGGGCATAGAGAAACTGTATTTATTTTATTTATTCAGATTCTCATAGAGCGGCTCCGTCCCATACTCCCAATCGTCATAATCATTGTCATTGCGAATCTGAGAATGAATCTCATTTTGAGTCTCAAAATCGTGCTTTTTAGGAATCAGATCATCATTTACGATCTCACGAATCATCTTTGGATTTCTTTTGCAAATTCTTTGTTCCCAACCATACTCAGTGACAAGAAACTCGGTTCCCCACTGCTCTTTCATATATTCTCTATTAGTGTCTATTTGTTTAGTCATTGGTTTAAAGTTCTAAGGTGAATATAGAACTTTTTATGAGGTTTCTATCTCATTACTATGTAGTTTCAATAAATAAAAAATAAGAATAGTTACTTTAATGAAAACTTTCAAAGAGTTTATTTTTGAATCAAACCGTTTAAGAATGATTACTTTAGGGCCAAGTAGAAGTCCTGTAGGAAGGCAAAGGCAACAAAAGGATAACTCAGAAAGAGCCGCATTTCGTAAAGCTGGAGTAAGAAGAAATAGACCTGGAACAGCAGGCGCAAGAAGACCTAATCAAATTCGTTTTAGAAGCGAACCAAAAGAATACACATCAACGACAATTTCTTCTTATCCAAATCAATCAAGTTACGCAAAAGATATGATTCCGAATAAAGTAGACGATAAAACCAAAAAAGTAAAAAAAACAAAAGATAGGGCTCTTTATCTTAGACGTTTAGCGAGACAAATAGGTTCTAGAAGTAGTCGTCAAGTTCACGCTGTTGATATTTTACCCAAAAAAGATTTTGAAAAGGATGATCCTCGTGAAATGATTACAAGAGGAAAGGAATATCATTCATCAGTTAGAAATATTCCAAATACAGTAAAAAGAATTTCTGATGGAAAACCGGGCGATGTTATTGTAGGAAAGGCCGCAGAAGTAATGAGAGGTTCTAAAGATATGAAAAAAGGAAGAAAAAAACGTGAAGAATTATATTCTAGAGTCTTAGGTGCATCTAGAAGAGATCCAATTACAAATGTTCAAAGCGCAAGAGTTAGATGAAAACCTACGAGAATTTTATAAAAGAAGCTTCTCATAGATTAAACATTGACGAAGGAATGATACCTTGGAGATCTCCAAAAAGACCAAATTCAAGTGGTTGGATGCCTTCAGAAAAAATTCAAGCTAAGAAAAAGCAAATTGAAAATCAACTCAAAGGAAAATCTTCTGAGTCATTACAAAATCGTTATGATAGATTAACACAAGTTCTTCAAAATCCTCCAATTAGAACCAAAAATAAGCCTCATATTTCAAATTTTGAAAGAATTAGTGGAATTTCTCTAGGTGCAAGTAGAAGAAATATCAATCAAAGAGTTATGCCAAAGAACTCAAAGAGAAAAAGAATCTATCAGTCATTAATCGGAGTCTGAACTCATAATTTCATCATAATATTCTTTACTCCAATAAGAATAGTAGTCGGTTTTTTTCAAAATATCACGAAATTTACGCAATTTTTCCTTTGGTTGACCCAAAATCAGATTATATTTTCCATTATTTGTTCGAATTCCATTGATATAAGTGTCATAAGACGCACAATCTTCAAAAAATAGCCAATTTGGGTGTTTTTGATTGAGAATTTCCACCCATTTCTGAATTTCTTCTAATTTTTCTTCATCAATCACGTAAATAATGACATCATAGGATTCTTCGGGTTGAATTGAGTTTACAGAGCAGAATAAAATCTTATATTTTGCTCTTTTTGCAAATGGACATATAGAAAATCCCCCAAGCTCGGGATGAGCCTGAGAGACTTGTTGAATCCATTTTTCTATGTGTTCAGTTACCCTGCCTTTTGTAACGCTTGGATCTTCCATTTTTTGAGGATGCGCTGAGTTTTGTGTGCTTTGAACGCCCCTGACGAGTTTTCTTCGGGGGACCAGATTGAAATTCTGTTTTGTTGCCGCCTTTTGCCATTTTAGATTACCTCCTGAGATTCTTTTCTAACGATTTTTACGATGTCCTTATGAGATTTTATTTCTTTATTAATTAAGAAATATAGAGAAGAACTAGAATATCCTCTTTCTCTGCACATCTTATTTAAGTTTTTAATCACTTCAGTTCTTCCGTCATTATATGTGATCTCGTATTCCTTTTCTTTATAGCTAGTTTCCGGATTTCCTCCTTTGATTGAGTTTTCACTAAGAGACATCCATTGTAAATTTGAAGGATGATTATTTAGTTTATTCCAATCAATATGATCTACGGTATCGTATTTTAATGGATTGGGATTTTCAATCAATTGTTTTGCAACAAGACGATGAACTTTTTGTATGATTTTCTTAGTTCCGGGAAGTTTCATATTTAAATGATAATAACCAGTCTTATGAAGATGTTGAGAAATTTCTCTGGTAAATTCTTCTGAAAGAATCATTTCGTCTTTCACTCTTTCCCATTTACTAAAGATTCTTACTTTTTCGGATGCATCGTCTTTCTTATATACAATATAATAACCAGGCCAATCAGTTAATTCTACACAATCATATTCAGAAACATCAATTTTAGATTTAGGCTTTCTTCTTGTTCTACCTGTTTTAGGTCTTTCAATTTCTGTAAATGAAATAATTCCTTTATACTCACTAATTTCTCCTTTTCTTAGGCGATACAAAGATCTTTCTGTTAAGCTATTCTTTTCAAGAAACTCTAGAAATCCATTGATGATTTCCTTTCTTCCGTCCTTATATACGGCTTCAAATTGTTTGACTCCTCCTTTTGCACGATTAATGTTCGCAGAAAAAGTTCTATACTCAGAATCCGATGCCCATTTTAGATTTGATGGATGGCAGTTATAAATGTTTCCGTCTTTATGAATCACTCTTGAATAATTTTTTGTATTTCTTAAGAGATAAGATGCAACTAGAGTATCTAAGTAGAGTCTTTGCTTTTTACCCATTGTTGCAATCGTCACATAAAGACGGTCACGATCATCAGCAGATTTCAAAGGTCTTGAATATGATTCATCAATCACGGCTGGTGTTTTTCCAGTTTTTCTCCAATTACTATGAATCGTAACGGGTATTGATGAATCATATTCGTCATAAGAAAAATAGTATCCTTCGTGTTCTTTGATTCTGATGGTTTTCATTGCTAGGAAATTTCAAGACTACGCCAACCATCATATCACAGTTATCTTCTCATGTCCAACTCGAATTCGGGGATCACACCAGATCTCAAAGCCCGCTGCCTTTGCATCCAACGCCAGTGACACATCTTCACCACACCCATCAATTACTGAACCAGATTCGAATGATTGTAATTTTGGCATAAACCATGGATATTTCATCTCAGGATGCTCAAAGACTCCCTTCTTAATCAGAACCCAACCGAATCCAGTGTAATCCACAGTAAACGGTTTGCGTCTCTTTGAAATACTCTCAATGGTCTCGTGATTCATTACACCACCATTGCGACGAAAATCATCCTCTTCAAGCCAATGAGCAACCGAAGTTGTGTGCCGATCTTCAGTCGAATACCAGCCCGCTACAATGTGCTTCTCTTCACCCTCAGCAGGAAGCGCAAGATCACAAAGTTGCCAGAATTTCTCAGAATTAAACACAATGTCATTATCAATCCATAGTTGATAATCGTAATTTAGTTTTCCATCCCAAGGAAGCTGATCCGGACCTCTCAGAACATTCGCACCAAGAACCTTACATCTCGCAAAATTCACCATTGAACTATAGTCCTGAGAAATCTGAATGCTCATTCCATTTTGAACCAAATCAAAACAGAGTTGAACAAAAGACTTCAAAAAGTTATAAGAACAACTTCTTCCCGGTAGACAAAAGACAATGCTCTTACCTCTCATTCTTTCTTTAATTGCATCATAATCCCATTCTAATTCAGCAGTCTTTGGTGTGGCTGCTTTTACACTAAAACCTTTTCCCATAAAGTCAAGTCTCCATTAAAGCTTTCATTTTATCAGTCTATATATGCATTTGTCAATAGGCAAATTCCTTATGAATCTCAAGTTCTTCATAAGATAATGTTCCTTTTTTGTATTCATTCAAGAATCTCCAAATGCTCTCAAATTCTTCTTCTGGAATGGAATGAAGTAAACAAGAATCATCTTCATAGATGTGATAGATTTTGGTTTTCATAATTTCAGAAATCTTATACTATAATTTATAAATAAAGATAAACCTCGTATTTTAGATAATACAAATGTAAATCCAAAATTCAGACAAAGTACCAAAGATAAACTTTCTTCAGAATCAGATTTTGAAAAAGAACCTGTAAGTGTAATGCCAAAGAAATCGTGCTCGTGGTGAAAAACAAGTTCCTCAGCATATTATGAAAGCAATGTGGAATCAGCACGATTAATTTAAGAAAACGAAAGAAGGAAAAGAAGCAGTTCGTCAAGGTGATAAGATTTCAAAACAACTTCGTATTTCTAGTAGACAAAGAAGATTCCGAAGAAGAACAACTAAAGGATGATTTTTTTTTTCATAAGACCCTTTTGGGTCTTTTTTTATGGCAAAAATTTTTTTTATGAAAAGGGTATTTTGAGTTTTATTTTTGGGAAAAAATTTTTTTATGAGAGTGACATTTAGAGATCGCTTTCAAAGTTTTGTAGCCTTATGGTACCTTTGGTTTTAAGGAAGGGGGGGCCTTAGGGGCCTTAGGGGCCGCATCGCCCGCTATAAGAAATAACAATTAAATCAAAATACCTGCCTATTCACTATTCACGCAAATCACGATTCATTCACTATTCAATACACTCTGAATTCACGTCGATATAGTTAAATCACGCAAATCACTATTTTACACTTAGCGATTGCGTCGATATAGTTAAATCCAACGATTCACGTCGATATAGTTAAATCACGCAAATTCCCATAAAGAAAGGCCCCATAAAGGGGCCTGAGAAGTATAGGTATCTGCTCAACAGATACTATCAACGAAGCTCTGAATTTGCTCCCGACAGCCAGCGGGAATCTTAGTGGAAATTCCCCACTGTTCCGTAACAGATCCCAGAAATTCGGGACCGTACCCATAGCTTCCTGGCACAATGTTGCTGGGATTCTTAACCCACACTTTAGTCTTGCATTTGCTGAGATAGAGTGCGCATGTTTCAGACAATTTGATAGATTTGCTGCGACCTTTCACGGCCTGCAGAGATGCAACGATCGCGGCAAACGTTGCCGCAAATTCACCATCACTGTCACTTGCATTCTCACTAGAATTCTGACGAGAATGCAACCAATCGTTGGCCATTTTGTGTGCCCACGCTACTTGATTTTCATTCAATTTATCCCATTTTGCTAGGAGAGAAGCGGCAAAATCGTTAGATTTGCCGTTCATGTAGGCACAGTAAGATAATGCCTGACGCAGTTGCTGATCGCTCAGCATAGACTGAAATTCAATTCTCTCGCCGTTACGCTTAGTTGCAACGTAGGTGCGGCCCTGGTAAGCGGGGCATTCTGCGGCCAGTTCGGCGGCCGCCAGTTCCCGCTCGAGATTGGCGGCCGCCATGGGATTGACGCGGGCCAAAGCGGACAGGGAGAGATCGGCAGCATCGCCCGCGATGGGGGCGGCAACGGTCACGGTGGCAGCGGTGGCAGGCATGGCTTCGCCCTTGTGTGGAACTCCCAAATTCTACAGCACCGACAGCCGAACCGCGACCGCCAGCGCAACATTTGTTCACGTTACAACGTTGGCAGGGGAGGTTACGAAATTTTGCGTCATCGAGGCTACCCTGCCTCTCGTTGGATTGTCTCAGAATTCTAGCCTCTCAGATCTCCATCCGGTCGGATCTGAGAGGCATTGGAGACGGTTCAGCGACCGTCACACGGTCAGCGGTGGCGTGAGAAGCCCGCGCCAGAGCATCGCAGCCCCTGAAGCCCACCGCTGTAGCTCTGGCCATGCTCTGGCGGCCATCCATTGCCTCGCAGCCGGCCAGAGCGTTTCCCGGATGATGGCGGCTGCCACGGCTGCCAGAGCGGTTCCAATCGCTGCAGCGGAGCGCAGACGGTCACTGCAGCGATGCTCTCGCCATCGCTGGCTGATGATGATGGCGATGGCTGCCACTAGAAGGCAAACGGACTCTATGGCATCCATCATGGAATTGTAGTGTTTCCGATAGTCTATTTGCTGCAGAAATGCAATGGCAGCATCAGCAGGCGGGAAGGATTGCGAGTTCATGATACAAATGCAATGGATTGAGATAAAGAAAGGGGAGGAATTTCACCTCCCATGATATTGGAGCGCAGACGGTCGCCACTACAGAGCCCGCAACGATCCCCGCATTAGGGACGCTGCACTAGCAGCCAGTGCCGCCGCGATGGCGGCCTGTTCTATCCCAGGCTGTCGTTCGGTGCTGATCGCCCTTGCGGCGAGAGTCAGCATCGCAGCAGAAACCAGAACGGAGAGAATGAAGCGACGCATGATTCTAATGCAATGGGAATTTGAGTAGAGAAAGGGGAGATTTGATCTCCCCAGAGTGTAGAAATTCAGCCGAGACTGTGAGCCCAGTGGATCAATTCTCCTAGATCAATTCCACATCCTTCCCAGTCGCTAGCTGGCCCATAATGGGTAGCAAATTCTTTAGCCAACCCTGCGCAGTCTGCACAAGCGGCAACGATCCCATAGGGTATGGCCCCATTAGAATCACAAAATTCTGCCGCGTAAGAATAGAGAATCCCCGCGCGGGGATTGAGATCGGAAATGGCGAGTGCGGGCATCGGTCCGATGTGGATTGCTCCGCCATCCTACAGACCACACCACCGCTTGCCAACGTTCCGAACCATTAAGAACGTTTATGTTTCGGGACGTTGCAAAGGGCCGCCGATGGGGCTCCTGAGAGGCTAGGATTGCGTCAGCCGCAAGGGGGAAGCCTTGAATGCCTGAATGACAATCCGATCAGCGGGGGCGCCGCGGAGACACAAATCAAGTCACTCACCCTGCCTTGAATGTAGAGTATAAAGAATAAAAAAAGAACTAGGAGTTTAATCCCAGTTCTTTATTGAAATAGATTGTTCAAGAATAATAATTCCCAACAATCACAGTTCCATTGTAACAGTATTTCATAAGAATTCCACTGGAATAAGTATCAGGATTGTATCCATCCCATTTCCTATAATCAAAGGAAGACATTTGATTTGAAGAAATTTTAATAAAATCTCCGACGTGATACCATTGGCCGCGATACTTGAAGAATTCTGCACTATCAAATTCATCCTCAGTAAGATAGTCAAACTGCCCACGGAGTTTATTATACAAACTGCCTGGGCGCAGTCCACCGAAACCGTCCAACCATTGGCCCATGATGCACTCACGGGGAACGTTGTTTGTCTTAATGATGGCGGCCATTGTCGTCTCCGTTGTGGACTCCCATAGTATGGGGCATGGAAGGCACCTATGGGCCAGTTCGGGGACGGTTCGGGAACCGGCACAAGCCACCCACAGCAGCAGATCAGATCGACTAGACTCTAAGAAATCAAACGAGAGGCGGAAACCTCAACGACAACAAATAGGAAACTTATCCTGCCAAATTTATTCACTATAAACAATAAACTAAAATTTGATTCACTATAAACTATTCACGAAAAAGTGAATGAGAATTCTATTCACTAAGAATTCTCATTCACGATTGAATTCACTATACTAGAGTCATTTTATTAAGCATATCAAATTCAAGCACAAGACCACACTCAAAGTATAGACCAACGATCAAATCATTGTGCTTGATGCAAGCATTAGGATAAAAGAACCACCGACTGCCGATGTTGTTCATTCGATAAACTGCATCCTCCAGGGTATCAAATTCACCCTCACGAACAATGTCGACATCCTTTGTACGATTCTGGAGAGCATTATATACATCATCAATGCTCATCTGATCGGTATTCTCAGAAAAGAAATGAAGCGTGAACACGATAAGAAATGCAGTGGGAATTTGAGTGAGCCAGTTTATAGTCTTAGCTCAGGACTTGTGGGTCATTTGACCTTACCACTCCGAAGGTGGCCAGCCCAGACATAGGCCGGAGCCGTAACAATCCGCAACCTATCGCCATCATCCACGATGCCAGCCCAAACGTAGGACTGGTCGGCCAGACTGCAAGCGATTCGAAGGGGAGCGGTGAGACGCATTGGAGGCGATTCCTGAACGACTCACACAGTATGGGCCAGAATTCACGCCACGTCAATCACCAGACTCATTAGCACTGCTAATCACTGAATTCTCACGGATCGGCTGGTGATCTGCTAGACTATGGGGACAATCAAACGAAACGCGGGCGGCGTGGAACCACAAATCAAGACACTACTCCTGCCAAATTTATTCACTATAAAGAATAAAAAAGAATAGGGATTTGATTCCCTATTCTTATAGAATTCAATTCAGAAGAATTCCCGACTCAAATTCTTCCTCTTTTCCATCATAAGAAATAAACCATTGATGGTTCTTTTGATAAATGTATTCGCCGTTTCCGTGAGCAGAAAGAATAGCGTTAAGTCTCGATTTGGTGGTCGTTGTTCTCCAACCGCCATCATAAAGTTTCAGCCAAGTATCACCAATCTCGGCAATTTTGTTGCCATGAAGCCTCACAATGGAAACCTCATTCTCATTATAGACAGAAGTATTAGCCTGCTGCCAATCCTTAGATTGAGTGATGGCTTGGTTCATCAGGGTTTCAATCTTGCGTGCCATGATGGTTTGGATGACGACTCCCTTAGTATGGGGCCTGGAAGGCACCTATGGGCCAGGCAATGGACAGTTCGGCAAACTGGCACAAGATCACACACAGGGTCGCAAAATGCCCTATCATTGTCTCAGCGGCACAGGAGGGCCACTTGAAAGCATTCACGACAATTTAACGAGACTCCGAAGGTCGTTGACGAAGAGTAAGCCAAATTCACCCTGCCTTGAATATAAAGTATAAACAATAAAAAAGGAATTCACGAGGAATTCCCATTTGTTTAGAGAATCACTTAAGATTCTCTTTCAATTCTGGAATCAAATAATCACGAACGTATTCCTCTACATTTGCATGCGGTTCAACGCCACCAATTCCACTAGATTCAATGAGTACAGTATGCTCACCTACGATAGACTTTGCTGGCCCATAAAGAGACAGATTCAGGTATGAGAAACCATACTCAATAATCTCTCTCACCATAAATTCAGTCTTACTATCATCATAGACTTTCTTACCTTCACGATAAGGCATCCACCAGAGTTTATTATACCTATCACGACGAAGTATCTTAGCAGAACCATCAAATTCTGGTGGCCGTGCATCACTCCACTTTACTTCACCATAGCATTCTACATCGTTAATGTCATAAGCATCATCCGATTCTTCTTTCAGAATCAGATAATAACCATTGCCAAGATCATACTTTTTATCAATCTCAATCTCACAAGGATTCACGCAATCAAGATCAAATGGAAGTGTGACGATCATTGGAATCAATCCGTTGTGGACTCCCATAGATTAACGGCAGAATCACCAACCGAACCTATTCAATGTGCCACTGAATGAACTGGCACATTCACGAGAATTTGACTCCAGAGTATGCTGTAGAATTCACGAAATCAAACGAGAGGCGGAAACCTCAACGACAACAAATAAGAAACTTCACCTGCGGAATTTATTTACTATAAAGAATAAACAATAAGAAAGAATGGAATTCAATTCACTAACTGAATTCCATTCTGAATTGTATTCACGAATTAAACTGGATCTGCCTCCCAAATGTCATAAGTTGCATTGGGAAACTTACGCTCTAATTGTTCAATCTTATTCTCCGCAAGTTCCCAGGATTTATGACGAGAAACTAACCATTCTTCTTTGTTTTCTTCACTCAATTCAATTCCTTCTGCATTCAATTCACTAATTGAATCAATGTCAACCACGAGAAAGTTAAACATTGGAATTTGCCTCAAGAATAAAGAATTGAATTTGAGTCAGTTTAATGACTTGACTCAGGTCAATTCATCACAGAATAATAAAATCAATCAAGTTCTGAATGAGTTTGTATTCTTTATCATTCACAAAACACCAGCCATTCATTCTACAAATATACTCGGCACAATCGTTCACATTTGCACCTTGCTGAATCATAATGCAAAGTTGAGGAAAATGCCTCACGATCTTATACTGATAATCAGCAAGATCGGTCGCTTGATTCTCAGTGAGCATTGCGTTTGCCTCATGAACAGACACAGTATGAATCACGAAACGCCCCAGCACCAGCGATCTTGTGCCACTGAATGAACTGGCACATTCACTCACTCATTCGCCCCAAATACACTAGAATACTCTCAGTTCACAAGAAAACCTTATGATTGTATTTCTCAAAATCTAATTCAGAGGCGGAAACCTCATTCACGAAAAATAAGGTACTTCACCTGCCAAATTTATTTACTATAAACAATACAAAAAAGGGAATTCAATAAAGAATTCCCTAAAGAGATTGAATTCACCAATTTAGAAATTCATTTGCATTCTCTTCTGCAAGTTCTTCTGTATCAAAAGGACCAAACCATTCACTATCAGGAATGCATTCAGGAGAACATACACACCAATAAAAGCCAGGAGTGTATTCTGTATCACCATAATTCTCATTTAATTCTTCTGATTCATTATACTCATCACACTCAAATTGATTCATATAATCAATCCAAACCGGAGTGGATCCAATGAGAGTTTGCATTGTTCAGAAAGTGATGAACAGATACAGTATGGGGCACATAAGATCCTTCTGGGGCACATAGGGGACACTTGAAGAACTGGAACACTTTCATTCGCCCCATATGGTTTTGATGCTACTCATCTTTATTCACGATTTTGTCTAATGTTTCAATCAATGAGTTCTGAATCTTATGTAAATAAGAATCACCTTTTAATTCACAGATTGTTTCATAATAATCTAAAAGTTCTTCAACGTGTTTAATTTGATTACTTGGAATTCTTATCTTATCGGTTTTACCTAAATGAGAATACTTTGATGAAAATGGCATAATTCATTCGCCCCATATAACGATTTATTTATACGCCCCAGATACAATTCATTTGCCCCAGATAGAATCTTATTTACTAAATCATCTGGACCACATAAAACTTAATTCATTAAAACAAACTTCATTCAATCTTGTTTCTTATTGTATTCTTGAATCTCTTGTTTCTTGAGTTCTACTGTTCCTTAACTACCGAGACTCTAAGGTACTCTAAGTGTCTCTAAGGTAACTTAAACTAACCTGTATCATCGCTGACAAGGCTAATTCTACAGCAAATCAAATACACTGTCAAGTCCTTGAGATATTATGTTTACATTTCGTAACAATTAGATTCACGAAAAGAATTGACTAAGAGTTCTTATGATTCACTGATGAACCATTAGATTCTTATTCACGAGAACTCCAATTCTTATACAAAATTCAAAGTCCACTCAGATTGACCTAGAAGGCCATCGTTTTCTCAAAAACATTTACGACATCATATGAGGCCCTAGAGTGCCCTTCTGAGGCTTTCTAGCAGCCTCCTACGATGCTTTAGACTCAAGGATTCAATGCACCGTGAAAATAAGACTCAAAAATACCCTAAAGTAGGAACTTTAATGTATCTCTTAAGAATCTTAAAAATGATCGCTTTAATTCACTCAAAATCAGTTTCATCAGAATCCACCAGACCCATTAAATCTCACGTTGCGTCTCGCTGAGATCCCTTGGTATGACTGGGCTCAAAAACGCAAAAAATCGTGATTTTCACGAAAACGTACTAGACATCGTTCACTACAAATAGAATCAACGATTTTTTGGAAATTGATTTTCCCAACAAAAAAGGGGCTCCGAAGAGCCCCTAGAATGTCAATGTATCTTCAGGTAGTCTTATTCAGGACTTTAATTCACATCAATTCACCTGAAGAATCAGTTCAGAACGACGAGCACGATTTACAAATGCGCCTACACTTTCTTCTTCTTCAATGGTATCAGACAGTTCGGTTTCCCAGGCTTCAATATCATTGACGTGATAGGTATAGATCTTATCAGGATTGGTGTGATAGACAATATCTACTTGAGAGTCATCATTCACTTCAGAAATAGAAAGAATGGAGCTGGACTTGAATGCAGTTACAGTAGCCATAATAAGAAATTAACGGAATTAAAGGACTAAGAGAGGCTCTTGTGCCTCATGAGATTAGAATACCAAAGTTCTTGTATAAATACAAGGGTGTTTGTGCCAGTTCACCATCTGTCCATTCGGGACAGGTCTTCAATATAGGCATTTACTTTCTCTGCTGGCTCTAGATCAAATAGCTGTCGCCAGTTGATCTGATGAGGATTAAAGTCAGGAAATGCTGTGATTTCTAGGGTGATTCTATACCTTTCCTTAGTGGCGGACTGATAAGAAACTGACATTTTGAGTTCTGGGGTGAAACTTTGTGTATCTTAGGCGATCTTAGGGGATTTGTCAAGGGGTGTCGGGAGTTATATTTTGGGTCTGGTGGGGTTTTTATGTGGGGCGCGTGTTATTTTGAGTTCTTAAGTGTTGGCAATCTAAGATCACAATAAGAATTGGCATTTACTAGCATTTACTAGCATTTACTAGCATTTACTAAGGTTTGCTCAATAAGATCTGACATTTTCCCAATAAGATCACCATAAGAAATAGCTTTTACTAAGGTTTCCTCAATAAGAACTAAGATTTCTCAATAATATCAACTTTTTCTCAATAAGATACTTCTTTCATTCCGATTTATCCTTATAAACGACTACTTTTTGTTCTACCTTTCCTACATAAAAATAGAGAAAGTAAAACTCCTACTATGATAGATGCACCACATAAAGAGGTTTGGAGAATCAAAGGATTTGAAACCTTTACAAATTACTTTATTGATGTAAATGGTAATGTATATTCTACCAAGTATAAGAACCTTCGCAAACTTAGACCATATTGGGCTAACAACAAAGAGAACCCATATTGGAGAGTTACTCTATGCGATAAAAATGGTAATCTAAGAAAGTTTTATATTCATCAACTGATGCGTGCTGCATTCATTCCAGAAGAAATGCAGGGACGTTATGTATTTGCTGGAAATAAGAATCGTAAAGATAATTCACTTCGCAATCTCACTCAAGAATATGAACTCAATGAAGATGTTCGCAATGAGATTAAGTTAATACATCAGGCTTGTATTGAGAAAGGATTGAATGTTTCTGATTACTCTGGTTTTGTGAATGAAGTGATGAGTGAGATGTTAGAAGAATATGTAAATCGTAAAGGATTGAAGAAGATATTGTATAGACTGAAGAATGAGCAATAAAAAAGAGAGCATGTTTTAGTCGCTCTCTTTTTTATTGCATTTTTGATTTGAAGTATGAGATAATCAGATTTTCATCAATATTAGGATTCTTTCTCCCTGAGTTGTTGAGTATTGTTGTATGCCAGGGACTATTGTCTTCTGTTGCTAATCTTGAAAGTTGGGTATCAGAATAAGAACCATAGATTTCTTGAATTCTCAATAGAAGTGGAATTCTAGGATCTTGTTCTGAAATTGTAGGAGGTGATCTTAGAAGTTCTGAAAGTGGGAATTTGATTGAACTGCTTCCATATTCTTTAGCAGCATTGTAGATAGTAGGAAATATTGGTCCCCAAGGAAATGCCGATACAAACTCATCAGTGAGTGGTTGATTGTATAAGGCAAGGCACCAACAATGAGAAAAATAAGTGAGTCTCTGAAGTTTGATGACTGTTGAATTTGGATTTTTAGCAAGAAACCAATTTGCAACTGCTAAAGATGAGAGATATTTCATTTAATTTTCAAACTCTTTTTTCAATCGTTCGTATTCAATTCTTCGCGCTTCTTTTTGTTGATTTTCTCGTTCAATTCGGACAGCATATTCTTTATCATTTTCCTTGCGATACTTAATTGCTCTAAGAACTATTGTAGCATCATCGCAGTAGGGTTCATATTCTTTCTGCAATTCAACTTTTGAATATCCTTGAGAACGAAGATGCTTGAGTTTATGAATCAAGTCCTCAATAGGTTCAGTACACCAAATTCCACGAAGAACTGATGTGTATTCGGTTACTTGTTTGCGATCAGTCATTTCAAAAGAGAATCAATTTTGCGAATAACTTGAGCCGTAAAGGTAAAGGGCCAAAAAAGACCTGCGAACATTCCTATAAACCAATCGTCCCAAGTATTATGTTCAACCATTGTAATTCCAGAAGAAACTGAAAGAAACAAATAAGCGGCAATGAGATAAGTCATTGAAATTCAGAAGTCAGTTTGAAAATAAGATGAATTGTATGTTTCATCCCGATCAGAAGGAAGATTCAATCGCTTTTGAAGATGATTGATTCCTGAGACCTTATAGTCTTCTTCTTTGAGATCGGAAAGTAAATTAGTAATTTGTTTCTTTTCGTTTTGTGTCTTTGGTGTGCGAAAATAAGAATTGTGTTTGCGATAGGTGCGAGACATCAGGTGTAATTATCAAGAAAATAATCTCGAAGAATTTCCATAGATTCAGAATCCAATTCATCAAGAAGAGATTGAATCTTATTCATTTTATTCTCTTGTTCTTTCTTTCGTTTTTCTTTTTCAACTTTTGTATAATACTCACAAGTGTATTGTCCACCATAATCATCTCCGTGAGGATAATGATTACGAAGAAAACTATTTTCTGAAAGTCCTACAACTTCTTCATACGCTTGAATATCAACGTGAGATTCAGCCTCAGAAGTGTTCCGAATGAAACTACTCACAATATCGGAATAGTTTCCATAAACAACACGTTCAGCATCATTATAATTTTTTGCTACAACTGGAATCTCAATGGTTGTGGTAACGAGAAAGAGTGAAAGCTCGTCGGAATAAGAAGACATTAGAATTCAGAAGTCAGTGTGAGTGTCACAGTTGAGATTCAATCAGATCTGCGATTTCATCAAATGAAAGATTCTCAAAATCATTCAAATCGGAGATTTGTTTCTTTCTATATCCAGTATCAATAGTGGGATTAAGCTCCTTAAGATCCGCCCATTCAATGACTTCTTGAGTCAGAACTTCACCAGCATCTCCGTTTTTAGAAGGAATAAAATAATCAAACTGTCCGTTACCATCAATCCATTCTTGATTAGTCTCTTTCAGATAAAGATCACAAAGAACTCCAAGACAACAGAAATGATTGCAGTCGTCACGAAGTTGATAACGTCCTTGAGAATACTCTCCATTGCGAAGAGCATTTAACCACTTTTGCTTGATTTCGGATTTCATTTGAAGTTCTGGGGATGAACAAGAGTAGAATAACCGGGCTCTTGGAGGAATTCAAGAGCCCGTGTGACAGTGATTAGAGTGTCACATCAAAAGAGTACACTTGTCCGCGAGAGCGAATCTGAAAAATGGAGTTTACATTAAATGAACGCCAGGCCCCCCAACCACGCTCTTTTGCAATAGAGAAATCGCGAACGCGAATGAGATTTGGATTGTCTGTATTGGGACCGAAACCTTTCAGTTCTTTACGATCTTTTGGATTAAAGACAATCGTACGCTTCTCTCCATTCTTTTTGATGAATTTTACAGAAACAATGGTGCTTCCTTCTTCTTGAAGAAAGTTGCGAATCAGAGTTGCTTTGCTCATTGGAGTTCTGTGGTGAACAATGTAAGTATGGCAGGGCATTAGAGGAGTTTCAAGTGCCCGTGTGACAGTTTCAGATCTGTCTACTGCTTGCGAAAAACGAAAGAATTGGTTTTCGAAGAATAGACAGATCGTTGCGTTCTTGTATATGCCATCAGAGCAACAAGCAGTTCATTTGCTTGTTGAATATCTTCCAGACTATCAGTTTCACCTTCAGGAAGTGGTTCGGATTTGCGAGCATTCTCAATATCTTTCAGCCAACGACTTCCGTGCTCAGCAGTCTGTTTCACTTGCTGATTGGTCAGACTAACAGTAAGATTCGTCAGAAACTCAGAGAGAACCTCAGGATTCTCGGAGAGACGTTGAATCATCTCCTTACGAGAAATGCTACTAACTGTTCCAAATGGTGTAGGATCTTCCAACCATTTGGGAGATGTGGTGTTCATCTGAAGTGAGTTGCGAACAAGATGAGAATAACAGAGCACCAGAGGAGTTTCTAGTGCCCTTGTGCCAGTTGTCAGGGTGTCACAAGACGCTTTTTAGCATCACGAACTTCATCATCAATACAAGTTCCAATTTGTTCGTAAATCCAGTCATTCTCTTCAATTTCATTGAGAACTTCTTCTACAATTTCATCAGAAAGTGAAATTGGATCAAAGTTTTCATCAAGTTCAATGACATCCTCTTTTGTGAAGATGAATGCTGCTACTGGAGAATTTTCTCCTTGTTGCTGAATCAGACGCTCAACGGATTCCTTAAGCTGTTGAAGTGTGCGAGCCATTTGATTTTAGAAGCGAATGATGGGATGATTGTTGTCAAGAACTTGACAATCTTCAGTCGCGAAGACAAGTTCTATGCTAGCTTGATGAAACTCATCATTTTCATAAGAATCCCAGACACAAACATCTTGATTCAGTTGTTCTTCATTCAGTTTTTGAAGTTGTTGCAGAAGTTCTTTGTAAGTCATTGGAGTTCGGTGGTGAACAATGTAAGAATAGCGTGGATTTATGAACCTGTATGTGCTCTTGTGCCAGTTCAGACTTTGGCACAATGCTTGTGAAGATAACTCATCAGAATTGGAACTTTTGAGTTATCATAAAAACAATCGCATTCTTCTGGAATTGAAATATCTGGATGATTCTTCGTTAGATAATTCATCATAAATTGACCGTAACGTTGATTTCCCCTATGATGAAGAAACTCAGAGTTAATGAAGTGCATTAAATCATCAAAGTTCATAGATGTGTCACCGTTGCGTAAATGGATGCTGTTCCGTGGCAGTAAATGTGAACTGGTTTTTTATAGAAATTTGCTACTTCTTGTGCCTCTGCATAGATTTCTTGATAGGGTCCAGCAAGAATTGTGTAATCCTTATTTTCCATTTTCAGAGTGAAAATGGAATTTCCGTTCAGAACAGTCACTTAAAATGCCTCTCAAGAATCAGATTCATAACACAATGAGTTGCATAAGAGTTTTCGCGATCTGCTTCAGAGAGATTCTTGGCAAACTCTACCAATTCTTCTGAAGTATAAACTTTCTGCAAATCGTTCACGAATTGTCTTGCAAAATCAATGCTTTCAGTAATCATTTGAAGTGTTTGCAAATGAATGTGAAGAAAATCAATGTATTGGTCAGTGTGAAATACTTCACTCGCAATTCCATTGATTTAGAAAGTCAACTCCGCGAATTGAATTTCCTTTTCTTCACTCTCATAAGATACTGAAGAATCGGAAATAAGTCTAGGGTGATTGTGCCAGTTACAAAATTGGCTTTTGAGGTGAGTTGTTGGTATGAGTAGGAGTCTTAGGTTGAGTCTCATTAAGAATCCAGTGGTGGACTGGGCTGAAAACTCAAAAAATCATTGATTTCAGGTTGGGAGTAGTGGAGTTCGTTGAGTGCAAATGAAAATGAGACTTTTTGAATTGTTCTAAACAACTTGAGAACTCAAAAAAAGAAGCCCATTTAGGGCTTCTGAGAGTTAATGTTATCCAGAACTGTGATGATCTCTTGATTGGGAGTCAGGTAGTCTAGTTGAACTACCGTAGGAGAAATCTGAAACTTTCCAACAAGAACAGAAGCGAGAAGAATTTCAATCATACATCACGAATAATAAGTTTTTTATGAGACTTGGAAGAATCAGTGAAGTCAACGATATCCTCTACAAGAATTCTCACTTGTTGTTTTTTGTCCCAATCATAATCTTGAAACTCAAGTGGAGTATCTCCTCCATATTCTATTACAACTTGAGTGAGAATGGTAATCAGTTCTTGAACAGTTGTGGGATTCATAGTTGCGCTTGAATTAGTTCTGCAATGGACCCAAAATTGTAGCCGTGGTCATTAAGTTCGGAGAGTTCTGTTGAGAGATATTCATCACAATCAGACTCTTCATCAAAATCACCATTTTCAGTCATCACTTCAGGACAATTTGTATTCAGACCCGCCCAATCACTTACTGATTTTGGAAGAAAATCATCTGTTTCTTCAAAGGTATAATAATCATCAGATGTAATATCACCAGTTTTTTCGTGAAACTCCCACTGTTGATTTGTTTCTTTTAGATAAAGATCCGTGAGAACTCCAAGACAACAGAATCCGTCAGGTGTGTGAAGTTTTCCTTCTGTTTGAGAGTACTCTCCACTGCGAAGAGCCTCAATCCATTTTTGTTTGATTTCGGGTTTCATTTTTTTGAAATAATAAAGATCATTCAAACTAAAGTTACACTCATTTGTGACTCTGTGCAATGGAGAATGCTTCATCAAAAGACTTCACATCTTCTGCAACACAAGACTCCAGAAAAGAACCATCAGGCTGTTTTCCTTTATGAATCCAAACATTGAAGGAATCATAAGCGATTCCGGCAATATAAGTACCCTCTCCAATTTGTTCACTAGGTCCGCGACGAGTGCAGTGTTTAATCTTGATGTTTTGATTCTTGGAAAGAGTATAAACATCAAAGGATGATGTTTTCATCGTGCGAACACAGAACTCATTAGAGAGATCGTCGCCAATTTCAAAGAGAGTCATTGTTCTTGGTTTGGAACATTGTAAGAATAACCGGGCTCTCAGAGTAAATCAAGAGCCCGTGTGCCACTTGAGGAATTGTCAGTCGCGATCAGAAATGTTCCAGATTCCCCATTGTCCTTGAGAATTGTTTCCTTGAAGAACCGAAATTGCCCAGAGTCTTTCTTCTGAAGAATACTGGTTCCATCTATCCGACAAGTAACAATCATCCCAGATCTTTTGGGCTCTAGAAATTGTCATCAGAGAATGAGTCATTCCGAGACTTCTTCGCTTTCTTCTTGTTCAATATCGTTCGTGATTGCATCAAGAATCATCAGAATCTCATCACCAGTTTTTCCTTTGCGAAGCATATCAAGCATTAGATTTTTAGTTGCTTTAGTCATATTGAAACAAATGTAAAGGAACAATTTAAGCAGTTTAATGTCTTGCTTAGGACAAGAAATTCAGAGATTGTTCTCTGCAATTCGGTTCATTACTTCTTTTGCATATTGAGTAAAATCTGATGGATAAACGTATCGTGTAATATCTTCTTTAAGAATTACATCATCAAGAATATCACACTGATCGTAAGTGTCTACAATCAACTTACACGCATCATAAAGAGATGCAAGATGAGATTCCTTAGAATCAAATGAAATCGCAGAGTAGGATGGAAGAGTCATCAGAGTTGCTTGGCTTGAAAGGACATAAAAGGACCACAATTCAGAAAATATCCATTTGTCTCAAACTCATCAATCATCATCCAGTCTTCGTGCTTTTGAATCAGAAAGAAAGCACCCTTTGTTTCAGAATCTTCTTTTACTGCGCTGAATGATTTTGTGGCTTCAGTGTAGTTTGAGAATACTTGTGGCCGATTCCAGAATCCGTGCTCATTGTGTCCGAAAGAAATCACCCGATACCAAATGTTCATTGTTCAAACCTCTTGATAATCAATAGAAATAACACTCCAGCCCATCTTATCAGAAATCGTATCTACAAGTTCTTCTTCATCATTCACTTCCCAAATTGTATTCAGAACTTCATCGTAGATTTCATCTTGAGACTCAAGATCAAGACACTCTTCATACAGATCGTCAGTGAAATCAAACTGAATTTGATTGATCTTGAAGTTCATTGGAGTTCTGTGGTGAACAAACGTAGTGTGACAGAGAATCGGGTGAGTTTCAAGCGATGTTGTGACAGTTACGAAACCGTCACAGCCACTCTTCTAAAAAGTATGAAAAAGTGATTCCATTTTCTCGGCAAAACTCTTCCAAATCATCAGGAAGTTCATCCATCAATTCAGAAGTAGAGAATCGTTCCCAGAGAAGATAAAATTGTTCTGTAGTCAGTTCTAACATCAGACAAGTGCCTCAATTTGGTTCAGATAGGTCTCAACTTCTTCTTCGGTCAGATAACCAAGAACATAAGAAGTGATGGGAGTTTTGTAAGTCAATTCCCAATTATTCTCATTTCCTTCAATAACTGCAAGTTCAAAGAGACCATCACGACCACCATAAGAATAGCGATGACTTACAACACTTGCTCCAAAACCATTCTTAAAGAAAACGCGAGCACCGACACCATCGTTAATCTTGTTGGTGAATTGAAGATCGGAGAATTTCATTTGGAATTGATGTGAACAAACGTAGTGTGACAGAGAATCGGGTGAGTTTCAATGGAGTCTGTGACACTCAGTCAACTGTCACATTCTTAAGCTCACAGAACTCCATTAGAAAATAATCAATCAGAAGATTGAGTTCTTCTGCTTGTTTTGAGAACTCTTCAAACTGAGATTTGTAGAGACAAAAGTATTTTGTATTTACTGTTTCGTTCATTCTGCTTCTTTAAGAATTAGGTCAAAAATGGTCATGGACAATTCATATTTCAATTCTTCATCTAATTCCCCCATCAGATGTGAAAGGGCATCGGGAATCATTTCTTGAAGAAAATTCTCATAACGACTATCTTGCCGAATGTAATCAATGACTTCAGAAGTCAGTGTGTCAGCAAGTTTTTGAAAGGTTGAATTGGAGAGTTTCGTCATTGTTTATTCTAGGCAACCATATTCATTAAGAAAACCAGCACACCAGCCAGTTCCGTTGTAATGGCCAACATAAAATCGTCCAAGTCCAAATCCAAAAGTTTCGTCGCCACAATCCATTTCTGATGCCGGTGGAAATGGTTGACTGTTCCATCCAACATAAAAGAATCCGATGTGAACGTGACCGTAATTAGAAGTCAGAGAAAATGCTTTCATTTCAGGCAAAAACAGAAGTGATGAGATTATACTTACCTTGATAGTGTTCGTAGATATTCACAGTCGCTCCATTGAGTTCCACACTCCAATCAAGAGCACGTTCATAAGCAATTTCAAGATTCGTGAAAAATTCAGAATCATCCTTGACATAATCATCAGAAACCGGAAGAATTGCAAACATTGAAGTGTCCTCTTGAACTCTCTTAGAATACGGCAGTTGAAGCGTGGTGTCTATGAGTCTTGTGACGGTTCGTCAACTGGCACAGAGTAAAGAATCTCACACATTTTGGCGTGATATTCGTCTGCCTTTTGAACCGCAGCATAAGACAATTCTGGATTCTCTATGTCATACTGAGTCATTTCTAGTGAATGAATTACACAAAACAATAGATCGGTGAGTGCCTCAATTTTTTGTTCAGGAGTTCTCATCAAAAATGATCCTTTCTAAACCATTCTGCTTGATAAGTATCCATCCAATATAGAGTGGTAGTCAAATAAAATAGTGCTCCTACAATAGCGGAAGGAAAGAACATAAAAAATCGCCAAAGAATGACATACCAAGGATTGTAATAAGGTCGTTCTTTGGTTTTAGGCCACTTGAGATTGATTTTCATTTGGTTTTCTCTTGTTGTTTGATTGTGTACTGAAAATAAAAATCCATACGCTTCTCAACAATCCACAGTTGAAATGAACTGTGAAGAAAAGTAAAACTGAGAATACCTATCAGAGCATCCAACAGTGTGGCATAAGGAATGAGAATCCGAAGAAGGAATATTCGAAGAGTAGGCTCAGAATACTTCCAGCGTTGAATGAGTGTCATGAGTCATTTGCCGAAAAATTTATCAAAATCATCATTTAGTTTTTTTCGGTCGTGATAGTATTCGGTATCATACTTATCAGTTGGGAACAATGATGAAATGAACATTATGACGAAAAGAGTAAAACAAATGGAGATTGCTCCAAGCATGAGGATTCATTTGAACTGAATATAATATAAGGCATGAAACGGATGCTGTCTCATGCCCCTGTGCCAGTTCTCAATCGGGAACAATCAAACAGTAACGACACTGAAATGAGAAAGAATCCTTATTATGTGTTCTTCGCTCACCATTCTCTTCCCATGAATAGTGAACATAATATTGATTGTTATGAATGGTAGGATAGCATACAACTTTATCCACAGTCACAATGTTATTGCTACTGGAGATCCAGCGTGATCCTGCTTGAATGGATTGTCCAGGAAAGATGTGACCGACAATAAATGTATGTCCATTCGTGGAGCACTGTTTCTCAAGATTTTCGTAGTTCATTTACCTACAGAACGAAAAGTAAGAGAATCCATAAACATACAAGCAATCTCACCCTTCACTTCGGGTTTCATATCACCGAACTTATCGGTCAGAAACTCATCAAAGAGTTGATACATGACTTCGGCATACTTAGGATGAGATTCAACAAAAGGAATCAACTCAGGAATGAGGGATTTTGTGATGCCTTTCAGCGTTTCGCATTTCAGTGATTCAGTCATAGGTTCTGGGTTGCGTAGTTTGATTTTGATGATGTCAAATAGAGATCGTTGAAGACTAGTATTAAAATCGTGAATACCACATTCAGTATAACTAAGGGAACATCCCGAAGAATGAGAAAAATAATATGGATATGTTGTATCATACTGTTTTTTAAGTGTAGTCACAAACTCTTCACCATTACGAAGAGTGATGTGAACTTCCTTGTCAACAAACTGTGAAAGATCAATAGTCATTTCAGTACGCAGAACGGATTTGGCAGTGATGGAAAGGGACATGGGAAACCTCAACAACAATAGTAGTATAGGGCATGAAGTGGGTGCTGTCTCATGCCCTTGTGACAGTACCTCAAGTGGACTCAATCATAAGGATTATATTCAAGGTTTAGTTTGTTACAGATGTTATATTTTGCTTCATCCATTTGAATTCCAATAGATTGAGTGAGGTCTTCAAAAATAGATTTAACATCATGGAACTTTTCTTTAAAAAGTTCTTCAGCACGACGCTCAACACTCTCATCAAGTTTATTATGCCAATTCATAAAAACTCGCTCAACTGGAAGTTCAACTCCATTGATAGTCAGAGTTACATCGTATTCTTCTAGATTAGGAACTTCCACACCTTCATTCATTACCACAGAAATGGCAGAAAGTAGAAAATGTCCAAAAACATCGCCGTTGAGGGAAACAATGCGATTGCGAGAAAGTTTCATTGATGTAAAGGGCGTTCAACAGAGGTAGTATAGGGCATGAAGTGGGTGCTGTCTCATGCCATTGTGCCACTTCAGAAACCGAACATTTGTTTCGTAAAATCCCGAAACACTTCCCACATACTCATTTTCTTTTCGGGTGGTTTTTCTTCTGCTTTCTTCCAACCAATCGCATCAGGACCACACTTTCCATCTGGTTCTCGGAGTTTCTTACATTCTTCTCTCCATTCAGTAACCTCACCTTTCACATAATCAATTCTTTCATATGTGAATTTGTCGCACCAGACATAAACCATACCATCTGGATTGTGGCAGTGAGCACAAGTGATGCAGGATTTGATTTCAGTCATTTTTGTTCAGAAGATTTACAATTTCCTCAAAAGTAATCTTAAGAAGAATTTCATTCTTTTGTTCATTAGTGAGATACTCAATCAATTTCTCTTTATTTGACTCATCTTGAAGCCTAAGAATCTCATTACAAGTCAGTCCATTTCCATTGATGGGAATAGCACCACACCAATCGCCCAATTCCTCTACAGAAGTTATTTCGGCATTAACTGTAACTGCGGGATCTACTAGATTGTAGATTGCATCATCATACTCTTCCGCTTGAAAATAAGCATCATCAAAATCTTTAGCTGCAACTACAACATTATACATCACTGTAACATTAAAAAGTTTTTGAGTCATAATGAATTGAATGAACAAATAAAGATTAACACGACACTAGAGGTGAGTCTAATGTCGTATGACAGTGAATCAAATGGACCAAGTTCCGTTTTGAATCCTGATCTTGCGAATTTCCTCAAAAATAAACTTTTTGAGTTTAGAGTCTGTAGTCTTATTATAGGCATCAATCATCCGACTCAGATATTCTTGTTGTGTCGGAAGATTTCCTACAGAACCTTTTGTTTCACCTAGAGTCTGAAGAGAAGAACCTGATTTTGATTTTGGAACTCCAAAATTTCCAGTGATGTTTCCTTTTGTTCTGAAAGAAGTTTTAATCTTAGAGAGATTAGTTGTGGCGAATTCAGGAGGAGTCATTTCAGTTCAATTCATTGCGAGAACAAGATTTGCAACCCTTTCTTCGGGAATCATTTCCTTCAGTTTTTCAGATACTTTCTCAAACTGATATGCAATTTTGAAGTAGTAATCTGCGAGATGAAAATCTTGAGAATCAAATGCAGCATTACCTTTTGAAGTGAGAGCGGAAACTACGTCCATCACTTCACCAGAAGTCAATGAAATTTGAGTCATAAGAATTGGAATCAACGAAGTCAGTGTAGAGCAAACGAGAAGTCTATGGGGAAGTCAGTAGGCCAGTTTTTCGTGTGTCACATATGAGTCCCATTGAAAATCATCGGGAAGTTTTCCTGTTGCAGCAGCAAGACAAGTCGCAATCACTTCCATTTCTTCTCCAGTCTCTTCGTTGAGAAAGATGAAAGACTTAGGAGTCATTTTCATTTGAATTTCCTCTTGATGCAGTTCAGAGATTGTTTGCGAGACTTAAGTTTGTTTTTACACAAGCCTTTAGTCTTTTTTTGTTTTCCTGAGTTTTTTTGCCAATTTGGTAAGTTCACTTGAACCTCGTTTGCTCCACTTCCATACTATTACATAGGAGAGATAGAGGTTCAAGAGGTCTTGTGCCAATTTCTCAAGTGTCTTATGTATTCCGAATCGCTGGAGTTTCGCAATTATCAAGTGCCCAACGCATCCAGAAGTCCAACCACATCAGACGAGCAAGATGTGGATCGTGTGTAATTTCATCAACACTATCGCTCCAATTACCAAAACCAGGAGGTTTCGTTGCAGTCTTACGATATTCTTCAAGAGCATTGTGAACTGTTGCATATTGTTCTTCAGTAATCATTACCGTTCCAGGATGTTGACTGATAAGACCCTCATATTTGTGATAGAACAAATTAACAAGACCAGTTGTTTCACAAAAATCAGACCACCCAGTATAACTTGGATGACGACCATTTGAGTTTCCAGTCATCTGATCGCAAGGAAATGTGGGCGCATCATCACTGGTAGCACTTTCCACAATCCAGCAGGCATAAAGTTCATCATCATCTTTACTGAAGAAAGGAATTGCGTTTCCGATTTTGATTGAATAGCCCATTTTGGTGTGCTTGATTGCTTTGTTATTGTACTACAAGGACTTCAAGTCTTCTCGTGTTTTTGTGCCAATTTCTCAAGTGTCACATCTCAGGTAATTTAGCTTTTGATCTTGTTTTTTTGTGTTCCGCAATATACTTTCGCGCAGAGGTTTCGGTTCTACAGACTTTCTCTAATTGCCCGCCTTGATGAATAATGACATATCCCTTTTTACCGTACGGAACCGCGCAATATTCTCCTTTATTTACCAAAAATCCTTCCATAAGAGTGTGCTAAGAAAGAGGTATCTTAGCACACTCTGGCTCATTTTTCAATCACACAATCCATTAGATCTCCTCGTTCAAATACAGTTTCAACCACTGTATTTACTGATTTCTCAGTTGCAATTCCAGTCTTAGAATACACAGGAACCACACACAATCCGAAAAGTTTTGATGGATCTCCTTTACGCACAATTCTTCCAACGGTTTGAACCATTTCAATGGTATTCATATTCCGAAGAAAGATACAACAGTCTAAATTTCCACAATCCAATCCTTCACTCATTATGGATCTGTGAATCAAAACAAACTTCTTATCTGGAATCTCATTCCATTCTTTCAAAGTCTCAAGAAACTTATGGCGATTCACTCGTTTTCCATTCACGACAGCTCCAGTCTTACTTGTAATATAAAGATAAGAATATCCAAGATTCTCAAGTTCTTCAATAAAGTTAGTTTGAGAAATCAGATTCGTAAGTTGTTTTGTTGTTTTTACACAGATTAGAATCTTACTTTTTTGAATGTCCTCAAGAGTATTCAAAACATTTCTTTTATCTCGTTCTGCTGTGATTTCGTTATTTTTTAGAATCTCAAATTGCTTACTTTGAACCTTAGGAGAAAGAATATGACCACTTGCAATCAGTTCTGGTACAGTCACGCGACAAATGATTTCTCCATAAACCTCCACATCATTCATTCCAGGTTTGGCAATCGTATTTGAAGTCTTACGAGTTGCTGTAAAGAAATAACAGCGTTCTGCATTTGCTGAAAAGTATTCTGTAGAAGGAAAGAAGTGCATTTTGGTACTATGATGCGCTTCATCAAAATAGATCGTATTCACATCAATCTCAGACTCTTGAATCTGATGAAGAGAATGATATGTGGTGAAAATGAGTTTATGATAATTCTTATGAGTCTCCACCCATTTTTCAATTAGAAATGGATTCGTATGTGAATCATAGGGCGTTTCTCCCGTATGAACGTGCAGAATTCTCGCATTCACAATGAATTTTGTGAATTCAGAACAAAGTTGAGTTGTAAGAAGAATCTTGGGGGCAACTACTACAATGGTCTGAGAACTCTTCGTTTCAAGTTCTCGCATTGCATCTGCAATCATTGTAATTGTTTTTCCCGCACCAGTTGTTTTGATGATTTGTCCTTTTGAGTGCTGTTGCATCGCATTCAAAGCACGTTCTTGATACGGACGAAGTTGAAGCATCATTAAAAAAAATCAACGAAATAATCTTAAACAAAAAATCCCCTTGTGTAAAGGGGATTTGTGCCAATTCTTAAACTGTCACTTAGATTTTACTTGAGCTGGAGGAGAAGATGATGTGTTTAGAAACTTTTGAATCTCAACTCCTTTTACATATCCATAACCACCAAGAATCAGAGCGGTTGCAAGAACAATCATAAATTTACCGTGACCAGAATCATCTTGTCGTTCGGTATATTCTTCTACTGTCTGACCTACAATCAGTTGAGATAACCAAGTACCAACTGTTCCACCAAAAAACATTGTAATGATTGGTGTATAAGTCATAAACAACCAGAAAAGAAAAGCAATTCCAATCATTCCTCCAATTCCAGTGAAACTAATGTCATCACCAGAACTTGATGAACTTGAACTCACTTGACGTAAGTTCCTAATCGTAATTGGATTGTAAATGTGCTGAATTGCTTCTTTTGCGGTATAAGAAGCACCCGATTCAATTTCTACTGGAAAATAGCTTCCAGTATTTGTAACCTTAATCTCAGCTCGGTAGAGTGCCATCAGTTTTTGGATTTAAGAGTCTTCAGTTGTTCAATCATCATTTGAAGTGTGGACCTTGTGTACCCTAGAGCATACGGAGCTGTTTTTTCTGTATTTTTGTAGAGCATTCGCTCTTTTTTAGAAAGATTGTAGTCAACTTTGTTGCAAACTGAAATCGCGGACTCAAGAGTTTCAATCATAGACTCAAGAGTTCCTTCAGAGATTGTGACTTGATTCATTGAATTCAATACTCAGCAACAGCTTTAGCTTTAGACTTAGAAACTCGTCCTTCAGAATAGAGTTCTTTTACACGTTCTCGCCTGGTTGCAAGAAGCATTTCATATTCTTCTTGCTGACTTTCAGTGAAGTTAAAGTTTTGACGCCTCCAAGTGGCACGAAGTTCGTTTAGATGAGGCAGAACGTTGGGAATTTCAGACATTGTGTTCACTTACGAAGAGGGCTGTTCCAATAAGAGCGAAAGCACCAGTATAGAATAACAAATGTTGATGTTACTCCAATAAGACCCAGATAGGTTGTGGTGTCGCCAATGAATTGATAAGTTTGCAGTTCCATTGTTTCAATAATCAGTGTTGGATTTCAGATAGCGATAGAAGTTGCGCTCATCTTCATCTTCATCAAAGAGTTCATTATAAACATCTTCAACAAAGTCTGAAGGATAGAACTCTTCAATTTGAATGTCGTCAAAGTGATCCATAAGAGTGGTTGTGCTCTCGGATGAACAAATGTAATTTAAGGGATGGAAGCGAAAAGGTCAAGAGTCAATGGACAGTTGAGAAAGTGTCACTCTTCACGAGTCATAATGGATTTAAGTCTAGCGAGATGTGCCGCTTCTTCTGCACCTTCTTTTCTTGATAGTTCAGAATGGACGTGTTTTCTATGTGAAGGACCAGATTTTGCTTGTTCTCTTGCCTTAAAAACATTAAATGGTTTTTGTCTCTCAAGAGGAGGTGGAATCTGCTCTAATTGAAGTTCTTCTGCTTGTTGTTCGGCTTCTTTTCTTTTTCTTTCTGCTTCTTGTCTTTGCTGTTCCTTTCTCTGCTGTTCTTGTTCTCTTTTTTGTCTTGCATCTTCCACTCTTTTTTGATATGATTGACTTAACTCATCGTGTCTTTCTTGTGCTCGTCTTTTATTTTCTAATGCTCTTCGGGTAAAATCATCAGCGGATGAGGAAGTTCTTTGCATAGCCTCTCGTCTTCTCGCAGCAAGTTTTTCTTCTGGGGAATTTAGATAAGCACGATATTGCTGAGCAAATGTGCTAGTGTCTTCTTGAAACTGCTGAAAGCTCTTCATTTTAACTTACTTTTTTTGATTATTTATCCGTATAAATAAATCAGCCAACAATTAAGTTGGTTTTACACACAACACACCGGAGTAAAAACCATGACACCTTATGAACTTCGTTTTGAAATCTTTAGACAAGCAGAACGTTTAGTAGAAACGCAATTTTCATCGGAAATGGAAATTGCTCAGCGATGGAATGACAATCTAGACAATACTATAAAAATGGACTATCCAAAGTTTCCTTCATTTGAAGAAATCGAGAAATTAGCAAACAAAATTAATGAATTTGTGAGTTCAAAATAAGATATAATAAAATATTTTATGGAGGGGAATACCCTCCTTTTTTATATTTTTAGTTCTGAAATCAAAGAATAATTCTTACGATAAACTAGAAGTCTTGCTGGACTTCTAGTTTTTGCACTATCTAGGGAAATGACAAGATAATTATTGCAAACAAAATCAATAATTCCTTGCATTGAAAGATAAGAAACTTTCTTTCCCTCTTCAAACATCATACATCTTTACATAAGAAAGAAGAATAATTTGTTCTTGAAGATTCTCAATTTCTTTTTGTTGTTCTTCAATCTTAGTTTTCAGTTCAGTTACGAGTTGTTGATTTTCAGTAAGATTCATTTTCAATCCAGAGTAAAGGTTTCTACGATACGAGACTCTTCATTTTCTAGAAGAGCAAAACGTGATGCTTTTAGAATGTTTTCACGAAGTTTTCCATAATATTGGGTCCATTTTTCATTGTCCCATTCTGCAATTAGATCAAAACACTCTTCATCGTTTTCTGCGATTACAGTGAGCATTCCACCGTCCGAGAAACTAGCTGGAACGAAGAACTCTACGATATAAAGAAACTTTTGCATTAGACTCCTGAAATTTCAAGTGGTTTGTTCTTTTTGTTGTGTGTAGACTGAATCATAAAGATGATTGAGTAAATTCTGACAAAGTTCATATTCTTTGCCATCATAAAGAGTTTTGTACATTTGCCAATACCGAATGGAATTAAAAATCAGTTTTCGTTCTTCTGTGGTCACATAAATCGGTTCCTTCATTCACCCTCCTCGTTGACGAAGACTTTGAACCAGATAAGCAGTGAACCTCTCCATCATCTCTGGAATCACTGTTTCTGGACGTTCACTAATTGCGTTCTTTAATGCAAACATTTCTTTCCATTGTTCTGATGAGAGATCTTCTTTTTTTCCTAGTGAATAAGTCATAATTAGGTTTTAATGTTACAATAGTCTAACATATGTAGCTGAATTGTCAGCATTTCAACAAATATCATTGTAACATTTCTTAATTTTTATAAGAATTAAGAATTTTCAGAATCTTACGTTCGCAATCTGGAGGAAGAGTTCCTTTGTGATCCCCATTAGAAGAAAATGAGAAGGAATACACATCATCTTCTTCGTTCCAATATGAATTGTCTCGCCAATATTCATTTGGATCTTCTTGATGAAGAAACATTCCTTGATCCATATTTTTGTATTTTGTTTTTGTCACTTCATTGATTTGATTTTGAATCTTAAAGATTCGGTCAAGCAGTTCTTTAGTCATTTTTAGAAGAATTTGAAGGTTCCGTTGTTGCCGTCTTTTGTTTGTTTATCCAACATATCCATTAGATTCTCAAATTTCTTCACTTGCTCAATTTCAGAAAGAATCTTAGAGAGCATAAAAATAATATTCGGAGATTCGTTAGAACTTGCTGATTTAATCGCAGCACGAAGATGAGACTCTGATTCTAGGAGATGATCCAAAGTAGCAGAAGATAGTGCCATTAGTTTTTCTTTTTACGAGGTTTTCTTTTTGTGGTGACTTTAACCTTTTTTGATGGTCTTGATGGTTCTGGTGTGGAAATTGGAGTTAGATCAATCCAATCATCTGGACGACGAAGAATGACCACTTTTTTCTTATTCAGTTTGTGTCGTTCCAAATGAGTTGTTAGATGATCTTCACAACTAAAAAAGGCCACGATTTTTCCCGATTTATCCTCATATTCTAAACGAATTGGAAATGAAGAATATGGAAACATTGATGTGTCAATCATTCAAACAAAGTCATTTTAACACTTTTATCTAGGTTATGCAAGTGGTGATGTGCCGGTTCGGGAAACGTCACAAATAAGATAATCTCTTAAGTTTTCCTTTATAAAAAGAAATATAAGCCATTCTACTTAAGAGAACTTCTTCAGTTGCATTTGGATTTCGTGTTGAGGCATAACGAACATCCATATCACGATCCGTTGCGAGTTTCTTAAGAGTTTCTATTGAAGTGTGAGGATTTTCTGCAATCTTGTATCTTACTACCCATTCTTTGCGTTCCGAAAGAATCTCAAGAGTTTCTGGATTTTTAGTGTCCCCAGTAAGATAATCAGTAAAAAACAAAGGTAAATGATTGAGAATCAATTTCTTAAGTTTTTTCATTTAATAAGTTTATGAAATTTACAACAAGCATTAACAAATAATTTAGTGTGTTCACCGACATAATATTTTGTCACATTTGAACTATCAAAACCAACAGATTTTAAATCAAAAATAATATCTAGTTCATTGCAAAAATCTTCTCGGAGACATTTATTTAAGTATGAATAGATCATTTTCTTATGTGGTTTCATAATGAGTCAATAGATACATTTTCGGTAAGTTTAATTTTTATTCGTAAGATCCTTATATTTGTCAAGAGCACTAAAAAGAAGATACAAGTCTTCTCTAATTTTGAAATCTGGAAAAGTCAACTTCCATTTTTTCCAATAACTCCAATAAAAACGAGAAATCACTTCTTGCTCTGTTAAAACTGCACCACTCTTAAATGTATAGGTTTTCATTTTTTCTGAATCAAGTCTTCAAATTTCAAAAATGCTCTTCCTCTCAAGAGTGTTGATTCATTTGAGCGTCTATTATAAATGAGATTGAGATGAGTAGTCCAGTTAAAAGATTTTATAGAAATAGATTCTAATTCTGTTGGTGTTTTAGAACAAAATGCAGTTACATAATCATCCATTTACTATCATCTCTTCAAATTTCAAAAATGCTTTACTTCTTAAGATTGTTGATTCGGATGAGTGTTTATTGAGAACAAGGTTATGATGAGTAGTTCTATTTAAGGATTTTATAGAAATAGATTCTAATTCTGTTGGCGATTTAGACCAGTTTGCAGTTACATAATCATCAGTTATGGTATAGTATATAAGTTCTTTTGTAATGATATTATCATAGTCAATC